>Ga0209463_1000556_pt1 | contig 27860 bp, 34 predicted proteins | sample AgamicMgSfrz_FD_187169 | JGI IMG/M metagenome (GOLD analysis project Ga0209463, IMG submission 187169) | Agave microbial communities from Guanajuato, Mexico - Mg.Sf.rz (SPAdes) (version 2) | ecosystem: Host-associated > Plants > Phyllosphere > Phylloplane/Leaf | place: Guanajuato, Mexico... | reverse complement strand
TTTATTGCATTTTTCAAAGAGATCTGATGCCTCTTTATTTGTCTCACATAAAAAATAATCTCTTTTCTTTATTTTTACCAACCATTTTTTTAACCTTCTTAATTCAGCCTCGTTTTCTTCTATTTCTCTAAATGAAAAGTTTTCTTTAGTAGTCTCATCTTCTATTTCTTGTAAGAATTTATTTGATTCCTCAATGAATTCATTGTATTCCAAGGCCCGTTCCTGATTGAACTTGGACGTTATCATTTGCTCCGAAGAAAGCGAAAGCCTTTCAATTTCAAGGATAGAGGTTTCTCCCCCACTTTCATGGATAAATAATTCAAGCTTTTTTAACTTTTTTATAATTTCTTCCTTAAAAGGTAAGATACAGACGGATTGTTGAAGATAATAAACTCCAAGCGTTTTAAGATTCCTCCAAACTCTAACCCTTGCTGAAGAAGGCTCCGAAGGAATCTTATACGTAAAAATAATCCAATTAGTTGTAGACATATCTCAGACTCCTCATACCGTTTTCATTCATTTTAACATAAAAGATAAAAATGTAACACTTGTTGCGTTATACGATAACAGAAGATACAATTTATTAGATAACGAAAGATAATGTACATAACAGGGGGAAATATATATGGGAGAAGCACTAACTAAATTAAAAGAACAGGCAAGGAAGTTAAAGCAAGAAATTTTTGTGTTAGTAGAAGCTAACAAACATCCTAAAGTTCCATTTTACGTAAAATTGTTATCCATATTAATCATAGCCTATGCATTTAGCCCATTAGATCTAATTCCTGATTTTGTACCTGTACTGGGATATCTAGATGATATCATCCTTATTCCTTTCGCAATCAAATTTGTCTTAAAATTAATTCCTAAAGATGTACTTGATGAATGTCGCGAAAAAGTAAGAAAATCGGAGAATGTTAAAAAGAAAAATTGGACTGCTGGAATTGTTATTATCTTATTGTGGATAGCCGTTTTATATTGGATTTTTAAATTATTTTTTAAGTAATTGCTTAAAGGGTTCTGCTGCAAAGACTTAAAGAGGATATAAAGAGAAAAAAACAAGAATTTTACTATTTAGATTTTTTTGTAAATTTAAGGGAAGTTTTGTAGAAAGTATTTCATATACAGTGAAAAACTAACATAATGTACTTAATGTTAGTTTTTATAAGGAGTTTATTATAATGAATAATGAACTCAATCTTTTGTTATTTAGAAGAGAAGTGAATCGCTTGAGAGAAGAATACAAGAATGGTGAAAAGGAACTGATTAAAAGTGAAATTCATAGGGATATTATATTATTGAGCGATGCGATAAAAGTTGATTATAAAGTAAATAGGTAGGAAATATACGTTCACTTATGTAATCAAATTTACTTATTTATTACACCAGTTTAACTTCATTTTCATTTCCTTGTAACTGGCATGCTTTATAATAAATTAGAATAGTTGGACAATCATACGAAAGACCATTTTGAATTTAGGCGGTGGGATAATGAGCGAACAGACCTATTCTGACATACAACGTAAAAAAAACTCAATTATAGATTCTTTAATCCATTTAGGAATCTATAAAAAAGGAAACAAACAGCTCTATGAATTAACATTACATGAGTTAGAAGCAGAGTATCATATAGTTAATCCAGCAATCCAAGACCTATCTTTTTAAGTTTTTGCTAATCAGAATTCATTTGTTAAGAGGAGGGTTAATCTATGTTTTTGAAAAAACTAATCAAAAATGGGTTAATTACGGTTAATTATTATGAAAATGGGTTATTACAAACGTGTAAAGGCCGTGTTTATAACCTTAATCTCCATGAACAGACCCTGTCTTTAAAAGATGAAAAACAAAATATTTTCTTTATTCGTTTATCCGGTATTGAAGACATTTATTGATTTCCTTTATTTGATTTGAACTTAGTGAAGAATTTTCTCTGTTTTTTATGATAAATGGTCACTTTGTATGTATAAGAGATTTCTAGTTAGGGAGCCATAGAGATATAAAAGTGAAATAAAAAAGGGGGAGGAATGATGAGAGAAACCAAACAAATATGGTCTCATTTTATTGAGGAGGACCGATTTGAACTATATTCGTACCTTACTTATTTATTTAAACAATGTCACGATGAGAATCTAAGACAGTTAGAAGATGAAAATATAAAAGAATAAACCTATAAATAAAGCAAATTGGAAGGATAAAAAATGAAAATAATGTAGGCGACCTTATGATTCTAATCGGATGAATAAGTCGTTTATTGCTTTTATAAATCTTTTCATAGAGAGCTAATTTGATGTCAAAAGAAAACGTAATGTTAAATTAGAGGATTAATTTATGTAAACAGATTAAAGAGTTATGGTAAGGAGAAAGTCTAATTATTAGTTTATCAATGATTTCTTTTTAGTCCTCTTAATATGGTATTAGTGCAAAAATCATCAAAAAAATCGATTAAATAACAGGAGGAGCACTTTATATAGATACTATTGCATCCGATGCTCTTTTACCGTTCCGTGATAATATAGATCGTGGGGCCCAGAGTGGTGTTAAATATGTGGTTCAAACAGGAAATTCTTTACGAGATGAACAAGTTACACAGGCAGCAAATGAATATGGAATGATCATGGCGTATTCAGGTATACGCGTATTTCATCATTAAGTCATGAATTAAATATAATTAAACTAAAAGAGCCAAGACCTCATAAGGGGACTGGCTCTTTTATACTGTTTACACTGAAAAAACTTAATTTATGGTAATATTTTCTATAAAGGAGGTTAGGGAAATTGAAAACAATAGGCTTATTAGGTGGAATGAGTTGGGAATCATCAAGTGAGTACTACAGAATTATTAATCGAACAGTAAATAGAAAATTAGGAGGACATCACTCTGCTAAAAGTGTAATGTATTCTGTAGACTTTGAAGAAATAAAAAAATTACAACATGATGATAGATGGGATGAAGCAACAGAATTAATGATTAAAGGAGCTCAATATATCGAAAAAGGTGGAGCCGACTTTTTAGTTATTTGTACAAATACTATGCATAAAATGGCAAGTGAAATCCAGAAAGCTATTAGTATTCCCATCCTACATATTGCAGATGCTACAGCTAAGAGAATAAAAGATCAAGGGATTAGTAGAGTCGGATTGCTTGGAACACAGTTCACGATGGAAGAGGATTTTTATAAAGGTCGACTTATAGCTAATCATAATCTTAATGTTAATATCCCCGGTGAAAAAGAGCGTCAAATTGTACATGATATTATTTACAAAGAATTATGCTTAGGGAAGATCGAGGCAGATTCCAAAAATGCATATCAAAAAATTATAAATAGTTTAATCAGTGATGGAATAGAAGGAACTATATTAGGTTGTACTGAAATTTCTTTACTAATTAATCAGAATGATATCTCGATACCTATATTTGATACAACAGAAATACATGCACAAACAGCAGTAGAATGGGCGTTAGGGATGTCTTAAGAAAATAAACAGATATAAAACATACTAAGTACCATATTCTCCAGAATCAAGCCTTCCTAGAATTCGTTTTATGTTCACTGGATATAAATATGTTATCGATATCCTAAAGAAAAAATTACTGAAAAATTATGTTGAATCCCATAATTTAGTTCTATATCCATATAAAAGGTATAAAGAAAGTATTAAGCGAGAAGTTGTACCCAGATTAATACTTTCTTTTTATTAAAATTATTAAAACTGATATATGGTAAGTTTTATATTTAATTTTATGAATTTCTATTTGTAAATTTACTAAATACAATCGGTTTTGTACTCAACAGGGGTGGTAAATTTAATTTAAAATGAGATAATTTTCCTTCTACGTCCATCTCATATGCAATTAATACATTCATTTCTGTATGAGAAAGATTCCACTTCGTTGTGTACATGTTGTAATGATGATGTTTCATCTCTACATCAACTGATTCCCACTTTAAATATAACATATCATTTTGTTTATACACTTCAATTTTTCCATATGCAGGATGCTCAAATATCCCTGTATACTCTTCTAATGCATGTGTAGGGGGTGTCTCTTTTACTTGTGGAAGAGGCTTATCTAATTCTTTCATCATTTCTTTAAATTTAGCTGTATCTTCTATAGATCTTTTATGCCAGTCAATTGCATCTAGACCCAGAAGTTCATCATAAATTTGATTCGCAAGGTAAGATGGTAATAACGTTGTTCCAGTGTTTGTTAATATAACAAGTCCGGTATTTTCTTCAGGTATAAAAGATACGAGCGCTGAAAATCCATCAATATTCCCTCCACGATGGATTACTTTATAACCGCGATATGCACTAATAAACCAGCCAAGTCCATAACAATTTAGTGTTGTTCCTGATGTAGATAGCAGTGGTTCATCGGGAATTGGAATATGCGGTTGATACATCTGCTGTAACGTATCCAGTGTAATAAGCTTATGTTCGCCCACTTTTCCTTGTTTTAAGTGGAATAGCACCCATTTAGCCATATCTTCTATATTTGAGTTTATGCATCCCGCAGCGCCAACTGTATCGATGTTACGGAATGGGACTTCGACTATATCTTCGTTTTTTTCAATGTATGGAAGTGCATGATCATCGTTTTCTTGTGAAGTAGTAACTGAGAAATTTGTATCTTCCATATGAAGTGGTTGCAGAATATGTTCGGCTACATACTGTTCCCATGTCTGATTTGTAATTTCTTCTACCATATAGCTAAGGGTTGCATACATTAAATTATTATATAAAAAGGCTGTACGAAATGGTGCATCTAGCTCCAAATGCTGGATTTTCCCCACAATATCTTTGCGCGTTAATGAAGAGCTGTACCATAGCATTTCATGACGGCTAACACCAGAACGATGAGAGGCCAAATCACGAGCTGTAGTTTGTGAGCTTACGAGAGGATCATGGAGTGAAAAAGTAGGAATATAAGTTTGAACAGATTTATCCCAACTAAACTTTTGTTGCTGGGCAAGTAAACTCAGAGAAAGTGTACCAAAAGCTTTCGTAGATGAACCAATTGCAAACAGTGTATTTGGTGTAACAGGTTTTTTATTTTCAATGTCGCGATACCCAAATCCTTCAGAAAGAATAATTTCTCCATCTTTTATAATTGCCACTGCTGCACCTGGCACATTTAAACCTTTCATCATTTCCTTTGTATAACCACGTAGGCGACCTGTAAGAGAGGATTTTACTTTTTGCATAAGGCTTTGTCTCCTTTACCATTTTTTCACAAGTAGGTTATTTCGAGATAAAGAAGAGAAAGACCTTGTTGTTAACAAAGATGTCATATTTTTAGTTTCTCGCTAGAAGTTATAATTGCCATATACATATATTCTTTTTAAGAACAAAGGACAAAGGTTTTAGATATCTTGACTATTCATAACGCGTTTCACGGTAACTGTTTAAATATAGTTTAAACAGCAAAAGAACTACTGTATATTTCAGTAGTCCTATCAGTTCTATAAAGGCAAGCTAAATATAATTTGATAAATTCTATTTAGGAGTCCCAATTAGTTCTGTTATCGCATTATAACTCATATTATCATTCATTAATCGTTGAAAATTATTATCATAAAGGATATCTTCAGTAATTCTTTGTAATAATGTAGCAGTTGCTCTAAAAGGGGCGGATCCAGTACTTATTCTCTCAATACCAACTTGTGATAATGTATTAATAGAAGGCAAATTTGGCCCAGACAAAAGATTAATGGGACAAGATAGTTCTTGTCGAACTTTTTTAATGGATTCCATGTCATATAGTCCAGGAATAAAAATACAATCTGCTCCAGCCTTTTGATATGCTTTTCCCCTATTAATGGCTTCTTGAAGTCTTAGATCCGGGTCTCCTATATTTAACCAATACAAATCAGTGCGCGCATTAATAAATAATGGGACTTTTAGCGATTTGGATAGTAATCTAAGTTCGGATATTTTTTCTACTTGCAACGAAGCATCTAAAATAGGACTATCTAAATCTCCTGTCCCATCTTCTAGGTTTATACCAATTCCTCCTGCTAAAATAATTTGTCTTGCATTGTCTATTACTTCATTAGTAGACCTTCCATAGCCGGACTCTAGGTCTACACTGACAGGAATATTGACTGAATTAATAATTCTTTTAACAACTCCTAACATTTGTTCAAAAGGAATTTTTTCACCGTCAGTATATCCTAAAGACATTGCTATACCGGCACTGGTCGTTGCAATAGCTGGAAACCCATTTTTCTCAAAAATTTTAGCACTGATAACATCCCAAGCATTAGGTAGAACAAAAGCATAGGATTTTTTATGTAGTTGCTGAAAATTTTGAAATTTAAGTAACTGATTTTCATGATTCAACATTTCTCTCTCCCTCTTTCAATAAACAACTTATTGACTTTGATGGGCTTTCTCCAAAGCAAAGAAGAATAAAGTTGCAGAAAATTAATCCCATATTAAAGGGCATGGGACTTTAGCAGTTCTTAAATAATCCAAAAGTTGTCCTGTATGTACTGATTCATGATAAGCAACCCTTAACAACATGTCCCCTAACTCTCGAATATATCCCATCTCCGAACGGTCTATTTTTATCTCTGTTAGCTGCTTTTCATTAAGGAGTCCTAAAAACTCTATAAATTTTTCCCTATATGGTTGAGCAAACTTTAATGCTTCTTCAACAGAACTAAATGTTTTTAGCTTATAAGGATTATGCTCTTCTGTTAGAGAAAGGTTAAGGGGCTTTTCTAACATTTGATGATAGAGGTATTCTCCTTCAAGAACATGATGTATCATCTCCCTACATGACATTGCTTCTGGATCAGGGCGCCAGTCTAACCTATCTTGAGGTATTGACATCCATACTTTTATACTTCGACGTCTTACTTCTTCAAAGTTTAGTAAAATAAAACTCATCGCATCCATTTTTGCTCACTCCTTTAATTTTACTATAAATATAACATATCCAAAGTATTACAATAAAAAATATAGATGGTTTTGTAAATATTATCTGTTTATTTAGATTAATCATTAATCTTTTAAGAAAGCCTGTTAATATAGATTTATTAAAAATTAGGAGGAACTTATGAGACAAGAAATAATTAGAATTAATAAACCAAGCATATATAATTTTGATTTAATTTTAAGGTACATAAAAAACTCGCCCTCCTTTGTAATCGAGAAGATTATTGAAAACACATATTGTAGAGCTTTTGTGATAGGGGTAAGAATGTACCTAGTATTAGTTAGGGACGAAGGAATCGATAGTAAGTACTTGGAAGTTAAAGTTATTGGTGAAGAAGTTAAAAATAATCATGTTCAACTAGTAAAGGAGAAAATTATCACAATGTTTTGTTTGACACAAGATATAGACAAATCTCAAAATTTTATAGCTAATGAATCTAAAATAGGAAAATTAATAAAAATGTACGAAGGGTTTAGACCTGTTTTATTAGGAAGTGTCTACGAATCCACTATATGGGCAATCATCGGCCAACAAATTAGTGCAAAAGTTGCTCATGGGATTAAAAAAAGTTTATTAGAAAAAACAGGTGCTAAAATAACAATTAATAATTGTGAATATTATACAGATTTGTGCCCACATAAGGTGTTGGAGTTAAGTATAAAACAACTTCGTGACCTGAAGCTAAGTCAAAGAAAAGCTGAATATATTCATGAGATGACTAAAGCCATTATAAATGGAGAGTTAGATTTAAGTAACTTATATTTATTGAACCGTGAAGAGGGTTGTAGCTATTTAATGAAACATAGAGGTATAGGAAAATGGACGGCAGAGTCAATACTAATGAGAGGTATAGGGCGTCAAGACATTCTACCCGCAGGAGATTTAATTATACGTAAAGTAGTAGGAGAGATGTATGAGTATAATGAATTATTAACAGAATCACAAGTTAGAGAAATGTCTACTCAATGGAAAACTGCGGAAACCTTGATTACTCATCTATGCTGGTTTTACATGCAAGAAAAAATATTATAAATGGAATATTTGTAGGTTTAAAATAAACAAAAAAAAGGATAATTTACCTGTTTTTGTTTGAATATTATAAAAATTGGATTTAATTATTGAAAATGCTTTTTTAATGCAATATTATAAATATATCTTTTAAGAAATGGAGGTGCTAGTTATGAAAGTAAAAGTTAAAAAAACAACTAATAAAGCTGCGGTATTAAACGGTATTCCAGGCTAAAACGTTATCATTATGTGAACTACTTACTTATTGTTTAAACTTCAAGTCTGTAAATATAGGGAACTATCATATGATAGTTCCCTATTTCAATAATTAAGAGAAATGGAGTGAAATGGAGAAAATGAAACCTAAGTTCAAAGAGACAATCCCTGTATTTTTTATAAATAATGAAATCCATATTGGTGAAGAAGATGGAGTAGCAGGAGTTATTGAAGATCCCAGTGGAAGTATTAAGTATTTAATTTCTCTTATCAACGGAAAAAATTCTATAGAAGAAATACTACATTTAGTCCAAGAAAAGTATCCAGACATAAAAGAAAATGAGGTATTAGAAGGGATAAAGGCATTAGATACAGAGAAATATTTAGAAGATAATTCTTTAAATCCTCAATCTATAGGAGATTATGAACTCGAAAGATATAAAGCAAACCTTAATTACTTTTCGCTTTTTACGTCTTTAGAGGACAACAAGTACAATGTGCAAGAAACTATCATAAATACTAAGGTTGCTTTGCTCGGAATCGGAGGCTTAGGTAGCCAAATACTATATCATCTAGCTGCATTAGGTTTTCATAACATTAATGCATTGGATTTTGATACTTTGGAATTAAGCAATTTTAATAGACAGTTGTTATATTCTGAAAAAGATATTAATAAGTTAAAAACGGAATTAGCAAAGGAAAGAATATCGAGTTTTAATCCTAATGTTAATTTAAATGTTACTAATAAGCGTATAGAATGTGCTGAAGATGTAATGGCACATATTGAAGGTAGTGATTATGTAATTTGTGTAGCCGATAAACCAACCCTTCATATACAGGATTGGGTAAATGAAGCAGTAGTGAAGTTAGGAAAGCCGTTGGTTTCGGGTGGAGTCCTAAACACAAGGGGCAGATTTTATTCTATGTTACCAGGAGAAACTGGGTGTGTAGAGTGTCATAAACAAACCATAATTGAAAGTGATGTTATAGTTAATAAGCAACTTGACAGTATGCATCAGATAAATTTTCAACGAAATAATGCTGCGATTAGTCCTAATGTAGCTATGTTGGCTGGTGCTATTGTAAATGAATTTTTAGGGTTGGTAACAGGCATTCAAACCCCAACATCATTAGGGAAAATGATGGAATTAAATTTCCTTACATATCAAACTTACCCTATTTCAGAGTGGAATAAGAAAGAGGATTGTCCAGTTTGCCATTCGGCACCTGTAACAGTAGGTAAATAATTATTATGGGAGGGTAAATGTTGAAATCTTATGAAGTACTAAAGAACAGAGATTTTTTATGCTTATTTTTAAGTGCCACAACAAGTAAGTTGGGCACGTCTTTTTTTCAAATCGCACTGCCTTTATTAGTATATGATTTGACTAAATCACCAAGTTTAATGGCATTAACATTTGTTTTAGAAATTACGCCTCAAGTATTATTTAGTTTGTTAGGCGGAGCCTTAGCTGATCGTATAAGTAAGAAATACATTTTATTAATAGGTGATATTTTATCAGCCATTTTAATTATTATCATACCTCTTGCAGCTTCAATAAACGTTTTAGATATATGGATTGTATATGTGGTAGCTTTTTTAATATCAGCTGTCAGTGCATTTTATCATCCAAGTTTTGAATCAGTCATACCAGAAATTTTAGAAGGTGAAAATTTAATACAGGGTAACTCTTTATTTAAATTATCAGAGACAATTACAACCCTTGCTGGCCCTTCAATAGCAGGTATTTTAATTGCTTTGGTTGGAACTCATAACTTACTATATTTTAATTTTTTTACGTATTTTCTTTCTGGAATATTCATTAGCTTAATAACTAAGAAATATAAAAGCAAGAATCCAGTTAATAGTTCTATAATAAATTCGATAGCAGAAGGAGTTAAATACGTTATAAACACTAAAAAGATTTTGATAGGAACTATTCTCATATTCTTAATTAATGTGGGTTATGGTGCTATGGAAGCTTTATTTATGTTTCATCTAAAGGATAATTTACATTTATCGGCACAGTATATTGGTTTAATATTTTCCCTACAAACCTTAGGTTCATTTGTAGCAATCTATGCTGCAAATAAACTAAATAAATTACCACGAGGAAATATAATTATCTATTGTGGTGTGATAATAGGTTTAGGGCAAACTATCCTTACTTTTTCAAACACTGCAGTTATTTTGTTAATAGTCTGTAGAATTGTAATTGTCGGTTCTGTAACATTATTAGCAATTAATTGGTTTACCCTTAGGCAAGAGATTGTGCCATCAGCCTTATTGGGAAGAGTAATTAGCTCAACTCGTATGTTAGCTTTTTTAGCTTTACCGATTAGTGGAATGCTAGCAGGTGTAGCAGCTGAATATATTAGCGTCTCTTTAATTTTTATTTCAGCAGGTATCCTTACGATTGTGGCGTCTTTAATCGGTATTAAAACCTCTCTATTTGAGACTCAACAATCTATAGATCAACCTATTAATAGTAGCAACAAGTAGATAAGTACTTGAGTTGACTTGAAATATATTCATATTTATTGTATTCTTCTATAAGAACTTCATACTTGGAGTTTAAACAATAAGTAAGAACCCCTTTAGCTTATGGTTAATAGGGGTTTTTAATTTTAGTTACAATCCTAGGGTTTATTTATTCTTTCTTTATCAAGGACAAAAAGAAAATTCCTTTTTTAATATTACATTTTATTTCTTTATGTGCTATTTCATTTAGTATATATCTTATTGTTAGTTTTCAAGACTTTGCTCCTTAAGAAATATTTACATATACAGAAAGAATCCTTTGCACATGTAGGCAAAGGATTTTCAAATTTATTGGAATAGGGAGAATACGTTATTAATGTGACCATCTTTATAGACTAACATACATGGCGGTTTATATTTTATTATCAAGATATAATCAACATTTCTCCAGCATTTCTATCAAACATGAAACTTAAGCTATACCGTAAGTACCATCTTTCCGTGATTAATTACAAGTTCCTTAAAATTTTTCACTTTAACCCACCAATATATTTTCTACTTCTGACTAAAAGCAATCTTTAATCCAATAAAGTCCGTTCATAACCACAACCATAATCCAATATGGCAGCATTGTGATTAACATGTGTTAGGAATAATTCAGGTTGAAAAGGCGTAGTAAATTCTTTTTTATTAGCTACTTCATTCCAATATTCATCTTGTTTGATCATCTTTATGAAACAACTCCCTATTGATCTATCAACTTTTATTGCATCATAGCATGTAAAAACATAAAATAATGTGAGATATCTCATATTTTTATGACAATAGGAGAAAAAATGAAATTTTTAAACGAGACTATGCAAAGTTACTATATTGAAAAGTACTCCATTCAATCACTTTTTTCCTTTCCAATAACTCCATTTATCCAGGTCTGCCAATTTGAACGTGGTGAGTTTATTTACAAGGAAGATTCCTACCCTCAATATCTTTATTATCTTGTTGAAGGCAAGGCAAAACTCTATGTTACACACGAAAATGGAAAAGTATCTTTAATCAATTTTTTACAAGCTCTAACATTTATGGGAGAAGTAGAGCTCTTAAATTCACAACGATATTCTAAAGCTATACAAACTGTCACAAAAACCATTTGTTTGGCTATTCCTATCAATACCTGTAAAAATAAGCTCTTAACAGATGTTACATTTCTCCGGCATTTATGCAGTTTTTTAAGCGAGAAAGCAACTAGAATTTCAGCAAAGTATACACAAAATCAGGCCTATCCACTTGAGAATCGCCTTGCTGCTTTTATAATGTTGTCGGCTGATGATAACTTTTATAAAGAAAAACATACTGAAGTATGTGAATACTTAGGTGTATCATATCGCCATCTGCTCCATGTACTAGCCCAACTATGTAAATCAAATATTATTGAAAGGCAGTCGCGAGGCTACATTATTAAAGACAGAGAATACCTTGAAAAAATAGCTAAATTAAATTGAAAATACTTATAATAATTTTGCTTCAAAATAAAGATAACTATATGTATAATCCATATATTTTTAATTAACATAATGTCTGCTCTAGGTACCAAGAACAAAAAAGAACCCTTATAAGATTCGGATTCAGATGAGTTCTTATTTTCTCCTTAATTCTATAAATGAAGAGCGTGCAATAAAGTATACGTTTACGGACATCTAATCCTATTCTGTTTTAAAACAGAATAGGATTAAAGTTAAGAATTTTATTTGAATTAATAAAGTTAATTTAACGAAATCAAAAAAGGTTAATTAATACTATTTATGAATTAATTTACTTTTAATTTATTTTTAACCATATTTTAATGATTCACTATAGCCATTGAATTATAATGGAATCACCAAAGTGATTATCCTTCTTTCAACTTGCTTTCGATCTAAAGCAAGTCTTTTTATTTATCGGAATGAAAATGTCTAAAATGATATAGGTTACACCGTATCAATATATTTCATTAGTAATTACATTAAAATAGGTTTCAAATATACAGAAAAACGCTCTCTGAGGGAGTTAACTTTGGTTTTACATAATATAAATAGTTCGCCGCAAATTTCAGCAATTTAGAAGTTTTTATCTTCTTATTATTGATTTTAAAAAGCTCTTCATCAAGAAGTATTTATAACGTGCTATATTTAATGAACTTCATTTCTATATACAATCCAAAAGTTAATAACATATATACTGATAAAGAATGGAAATAGGAGAGGATAATCTTGACTAAAAATCATCCATATTTAGATGAGAAAGTTATGACTATAAAAATCGTTACTGAAATGACAGGTTTATCAGAAAGAGAAGTTCGTTATTATGAAGAGCGAGAGCTTATTTTCCCAAAACGAAACTCTTCAGGTACCCGAATGTATTCCTTTTCCGACATTGAAAGGTTAATGGACATTGCAGAAAAAATTGAAGATGGCGTTCGAACACGAGAAATGCGTAAGGATTTATTTTAAAATAGGTAAATTTGATTTGTTGTTTTAGTCTTCGTTCATGCTTACTCAATCCGTATCTTCAATATTCACTGAATTATTCTTACTAAAATTTTTTATAAGTGTATATAAAATAAGGTTTTTATGCATCCGATGCTTTTTTACCGTTCCGTGATAATATAGATCGTGCAGCTCAAAGTGGCGTTAAGTATGTGGTTCAAACAGGAAATTCTTTACGAGATGAACAAGTTACACAGGCAGCAAATGAATATCGGATGGTCATGGCTCATTCAGGTATTCGTGTGTTTCATCATTAAAGTTGTAAGTGAATTTTTAACAATTAATTTTGGTTAGTTGATTATCTATCTTTAATTTAATGCTCTTAGAGCAGGATTTTTCTTTTTTTGTGTGACGGCTTTTATTCCTTATAAAATATACCAAGAAAAAAAAGTATTAAAAATCTTATTAGTAACTGTAATTGCACTTTTGGCTTTGGTACTTGTATTTGGACATACAGCAGGAAATGCAACGATCTGGCTTGTACTTGGGCCAATTGTAGAAAAAGTAGATGAACAGTTTTTTAATAATATTAAAGATACTCAAGAAGACTTTAATGAGATGTTACATGCTTTATTATAACTAAGTTGGTTTCTAGAATAGCTCATACTATTTCCGATAATACGTTATGTGTAAACTGGTTCTGCATATAATACATAAATTTAAAGTAGACACCTTCTTCATTTGTAAAGGCAAGCCATTCTTGCTGGCTTGCCTTATTTTGTGCTATTCTTAGTTCACTTTATAATTTTTCTACTGCATATAATAACAATTCCTCGATGTTTCTTTTCCCCAATTCTTTGGCTTTTTGTTGTAACTCTTCTTTCAAATCACTTGATACCTTTACGCGTACCACTTCCAAATCGCTATCAATATAAATCCCACGGCTGCGTTTATTAATCTTCCCTGATACAAGAACCGACTCTAATAACTCAACGATTTCTTGTGCTGATTCCGTCAGTAATACTGGTTTAATTTCAATCAAAAATTGCTCTTTCTCTTCTTGTGGTGTAATCCTCATATTGGTCGGGCTTAGGTATTGATAGAATAAATCCATGAGCTTATAAAGCTGTGATTTCGCATAGGCTGTTTGCTTAAAGGCAAACGTTGCATAGCCTTCTTTGGTAATTGTTTTTTTCGATTCAATCTCATAAGCTGCTTCAAAACCTCGGTGAAGCAACTCCTTTAATGTTACCTCTTCATGTTGTTCTGTAACCGCCATAATCGGATCTTCTACCGAGATGATACGAGCAGACTGCTCTTTTTCTTCGCCTTTCTTCACAAAAAGCTGAAATAGTGCAATATTCTGTTCGGGGTGGTAAAAATGACGCTTGCTGGGTTTGCGCCCCACTTCATGCGTTCGCTTAAACTCTTCTAAATCTTCCTCATTCACAAAATAGCAATTAATACCCCGGTATTCTTCTTGGAATGCAGGTAAGAGTTCTTGCTTAATATACTTATTCACTGTTGTGACGGATATATCGAGTTGCTGCGCTACCTCTTTTGTTGTAAGTCCTGGCTTTTTTAACTCTTCTTGTAAACGAACAACATCCTCGATATCAAATTCATAACGTCCTTCAATATGCCAGTCATCTTTATTAATAGGATTTAATTTCTCTTGTTGAATATATGTATATATTGTTTTCTTTGATGATATAGATAACATTTCCATCACATCTTCAATAGTAATAATTTTAATAGGATTATCAATCATGATATACACTCCTTTTATTTTTGTATTATTAATGATTTATTATATCATATCAAGGTAAAGTTATAGATTAAAAGTTTTTATAATAGATATGTAAATACTATAACTAACTTATATAAATTAAAGCTTCACTATTTACTTTGACTGATGACAAATAGGTGATTTTTCTACAAATCATATAAATAAGAAACTATTTTTACAGAAAATAAGTTTTCATTTTTACTTTTAAATGAGTTACAATTATAAAGTAATAAATATAATATATACCTTTAAGTAACTATTTAATTGCAAATATATTAGATATTTATTTAAGATAATTAATAGTTTAAAATTTGTTAGTAATACTATTAATAAGTTTTAATAATTCTTTATTAGTTATATACATATAAATATATACTTCACCCTCACATAGATAGGAAACTATTCCGACACAGGGAAGACCTATAAATAACAAGACATGCTTGATAAAAGGAGAGGTTTTATGCAAGATTTCTCATTAGTACATATAGGAACAGAAGTAAGGGAAAGAAAAGGGAATTTTAATAAGATTGTTTCATTGATGCTGGATAGTACGTATTATGATGTATTAGAAGAGAGAAATGAGCATCACCAGCGAAAAAACGAAGAGATGTTCAGTGGCTTTACGGATGAAGAAATGATGTACTACTATGTACACCAACGAAAGCATATTCGAAAGGATCGAGAACGAAAAGAAAATACCAAAACTGAATATGTACGGATACTGCTGCAGTTTTATCGGTATGCGGTAGAAAGTGAATCGTTCTTACGACAGGATGTAGATCATTATATAGAAGAAACTATATTTAAGAATTTAAGACCTTGGCATATACGTAATTATCAGGCCTATTTAAGCACCGCATTATTAGGGAAGGGTGGAAAACCTTATTCACCCGCAACTTTAGATGCCAAAATGACGGTTTTAAAAAGTTTTATGAAATGGTTACATCAAACGAAGTATATTCAGTATCCATTACATAAAGAAATTTTGAGTACATCACTATCTGAACAAGAAATTCCAAATCGTGATTTGTATTACCATGAAGTTAAGCAAATCCTAGACTATTATAGAAATCATCCGATTAACTATGGATTATTAACCATGCTGGCAATGACGGGACTGCGTGTACAAGAAATAGCGAATGCTTCGTGGGGAGATGTATACCTAGACAGTTTAAGTGGACATTATCGTTTAAGAGGAGTAGGGAAGGGTGGAAAGAAATTTGATAAATTACTTCATCCATCTTTATATGAACGAATCATTGCCTTTAGAGAACGGCGTCATGTCAGTTCGATATTAAATACAAGTGATCAAGGGCCATTATTTCCAACCAAGGATGGAGGCTATTATCAATATAAAAACTTAAGTAATTATATTGTACGTATCATTGAACGGACGAATTTACCTTTTATAAAAGAACGAAATGATAGAATTACTCCTCATTACTTTCGTCATTTTTATGCTATCTACAGTAGGCAGCAGGGAGCAGACATCTTTTTAATTCAAAAGGAATTGGGTCATAGTGACCGTAAGACTACCGAGCGTTATCTCGAGAAAGTTTTGCAGCGTGAACAAGAAATTGGACTGATGTGGAAGGAACAAGATTTTTAATTGAAATAATGTTCTTCAAAGCACCATAGTAGACTTTTTATTAGATTCTCTTCTCTGTAAATAGAAAAAGCTTTTTTAAAACAAACAAAAAGAATCCATTTCGATTAATTCTTTTCAAAATGGATTCTTTTTAAATAGATTAAGGTCTATGAAAGTTGACCGTTTTTTCGTCATCTCCCGTTCGTTCAAACCAGCCTCTAAAAGCCCAGTTATCATATCCTCCGTCACCTTCATTAATAAACGTTCCTTCTTCAAATATCCAGACTCCGAACGTAATACCATCGTAATCTACTGTATCAAAATATTGTACACCTTGTAGTTGGTTGGAATTATAACCTTGACTTAAATTCATCACCATCACATTATACTGTTGACCCGATTCAAAGAAAGCTTTTTCCATCGCTCCTTTGACAAACCCACTTCGATTGTCAGCCGTTTTAGCTGCATCTGCAATCGCTTGCCCAATTGCTACTGGATCGATCGCTACACTTCTGCAGCTTCTGCGGAGCCAGCAGAACCTCCTAAATTCGGTAGAGTTAATGGCGTCGCTAACATAGCTAAACCTACGGCAGAAGCTACAACAGCTTGTTTCGCTCTTCTCATTTGATCTCCTCCTATTTTAGTTGATTATTAGAATAACTACCCTTTTTTGAATATTAAAACAAAAATACCATAATTAAGTAGATATAGGCGAGATGCGAAAAAGCAAGATAAGGGTTTGAAAAAAACCTGAAAATAATCTAGATTGGAAGCCAGGTAAAGAAACGATGACATATTTAGAAGTAGTTTGTCATATCTTATTATCTAGCTATCGGAAATTCTGGCAGCTTAAATATATATTTCAGTAGAGACTTTTATAAAACGTCACTTACTTATTTGTTACCGAGTTGCTCTGCCAAACCGATTAAAAGTCCTTCTACTCCACGGATGTAGCAGAGCCGATACGAGTCCTCGTACTGAACCACTTCACCAACAAGCTGAGCACCATACCTAGTGAGTCTGGACACCATTTCGTCAATGTCTTCAATAGTGAACATGACGCGTAGATAGCCCAGAGCGTTTACAGGAGCAGTCCGGTGATCTGATACAGTAGGTGGGGTGAGAAATCGCGAGAGTTCAATCTGGCTGTGGCCATCTGGGGTAACCATCATCGCAATCTCTACACACTGAGAACCCAATCCCGTTACACGGCCACCCCATTGACCTTCGACAGTCGCTCGCCCTTCGAGACTCAAGCCAATCTCCCCAAAGAAAGAAATTGCGTCATCAAGGGATTCTACCACGATGCTGACATTGTCCATTCTTAGTAAGTTGTTTTTTTCCATAGTTTTATCTCCTTATGTGTAAAATTTTATTATCTGTTCATTTTCATAATCATTCTATTAAAAAGTTACAAATTCCTTTCAGACAAAATATTCTTAACCTGTCACTAGGCCATATTTGTTGTATATTTTATATTCTTTGTAGAAAATTGGCCTATTTTTCGCCAATTTAAGTAAATGATAAAACTTTAATTTTAATAAAAGAGTTTAATCATTTACTTCTCATTAATAATAACGTTTATTACGTTTCCTTAATAAATATTATAGTGCTTTGTTTCGTTTTGTTGTGAAAGAAACAAAAACTCGTTATACTGTATACAAATTAGGGAGGAGTTATTATGGATAAACGACAGCAGTTAATGAGTGAACTTATGGATTTGTGTAATGAGATAATCTGGTGTAATAAACCGGAAGTAGAATTGGCTTTAAAGGACTATAAGTTGAGTGAAATAGAATTAATTGAAAATATCGCTCTAATCCCAAATGCAAATGTAACAAGACTTGCAGCTGCAAGCTACATGACTCGAGGTGCTATAAGCAAGCTTACTAAGAAGCTTATAGCTAAAAATATGATTGAGAGTTATCAAAGTGCTGAAAACAAAAAGGAGATATATTTTCGATTAACAACTAATGGCCAAAAAATAAATGATATCCATCAAGAATTACACCGATCTTTTCTTGAACGTGATGAAGAAGTATTTAAGCACATGACCAATGAAGAATTTGACACTATTTTTCGTTTCATTGGTCGATATAGACATCATTTGAAAAATATCACTGAGTAAGTGGTGTTTTTTTATGTTGTCTTATTGTTGACAAGGAAACAATAAAGGAGTAAACTTACGTTTGTTTCCTTAGAAACAATAAAATTAAAGGAGAACTATCATGGGTAATTCAATAAATAAACATGCCCTAACGTTTGGGCTTATCACTGTCTTCTTAACTGGTCTTGGATTGACTATAGTTAGCCCCGTTTTACCTTTTTTAGTACAGACTTATACTAGTGGCCCCAGCAGTCAGCCTACTGCAGTAACATTACTTACGTCTATATACGCTCTTTCTGTCTTTTTGGCTGCACCAGTCTTAGGTGCGTTAAGCGATAGGTATGGTCGTCGTACAGTATTAATTACTAGTTTAATCGGATCTGCCCTTGGTTATTTTATCTTTGGACTTGGAGGTGCACTTTGGATTCTCTTCCTTGGTCGTATCATTGAAGGTTTGACAGGTGGCGAAATTTCAGCCATTTTTGCTTACTTTGCAGATATTACCCCTTCAAATGAACGCACTAAGTACTTTGGTTGGATTAGTGCTGTTGTTGGGGTTGGCACTGCTCTGGGCCCTATAATTGGAGGTGCACTTGCGACTTTCGGAAACAATGTTCCTATGTATGCTGGTACGGTTATCACATTGCTTAATGCCATATATGGCTATTTTTTTATGCCTGAGAGTCTTGAGAAGTCTAGACGCTCTTCCAGTATCTCTGTTAGACATCTTAATCCCTTTATACAATTATCAAAGGTTTTTTCCTTTAGATCTGTTAAATGGCTGCTAATTTCTGGGTTCCTAGTTTGGATTCCTAACGGATCATTACAAGCTATCTTCTCTCAGTTTTCAATAGATACCTTTGCGTGGCAGCCTATATTTATTGGTCTGACATTTTCTATAATAGGTGTACTTGATATCTTTTCACAAACAATCATTATGCCACGGTTACTCAAATTTTTGACAGATAAAAAAATTGCTCTTTTAGGCATGATGAGTCAAATTATTGGTTTTATCCTTATTTCAATTTCAGCCCTTACAGCTTTTTATTTCGTCTTTATTGTTGGGATGGTTTTCTTCGGACTGGGTGATTCGGTCTGTGGGCCATCATTTAATGGGATGCTTTCAAAATCTGTTGGTGACAGTGAGCAAGGGCATATACTAGGGGGAGCTCAAAGCATTCAATCTTTAGCACGGTTCATTGGACCAATTATTGGCGGTCAGTTGTATTCAGTAGTTAGCCACACTACTCCAGCCATCATGGGTGTGGTATTGATTGGTATCTCTGCTCTCATTTTATCAAAAAAGCGTCGTTATATTTAATAAAAAACAACCTTTAAACAAGAACAGAAGAACTGCCTCATCACCGATGGCAGTTTTTTCTGTTTTATAACTGTATACCTTATAAGCATTTAGCTAACATATAACATCTTATAGGCAGCAAAGGTCTAGTTAAAACTACAATTTTACAGTTTTTAACGAAAAATGTGGCTTGAAACTAATTTCTACTTCTCTGTTACCATCATTTCCGAGAATTGTTAAGCGATTATTCTCACCTTTAATTTCGCTAATATCTTCTAATTCAAAATCAAAGATTAATCCCTTAAAATGTTTATAACTTAAGCTTACACTACATTGACCTTCATGTACCGACATCACTAATAACAAATGAAAGCCATGATCGTCATCTTTGCTATACATAAACATACCAGTCTGATCATCAACCATTACTGAAGGTTCAGCTTCAAATAACTCAAGCAGTTCGTATTCATCGTACTTCATTACTGTTTAAAATCTCCTATCTTAGTATTACTGTAATAACATGGCTATTATTATTTACAACAACCTTAAATGTATCAGATATGTTCTGTTTATACTTAGGTTTTGAACCCAATTTTTATTACATATATATATATAATCTTAGTTACCATAATGGGATTTCTAGGCACAAAAAGCCTTATATCTTACTATAAGACTTTTCTGGATACTGGTTTATTTTTTCGTAAACTCGTTTTCATTTCTGTCTGTAGGGTAAATTTCTTATATTTTTTCTAAATTTGATTCAGCTCTAAATATTCTTTTAAAGTTTGCTGTAATGTCCCTTTTGCTTCGGCCTTATCCTCAAAGGAAATTCCTGAGTGAATCATGGTCCTAACTAGGTCAGCACGTAAACCTGTAAGAATGGCTTTACTTCCCATCATTGAAATACCAGTTAATGTTTTTTGAAAATGGTCAATAACATGCATCTCCATGTTAGCAATTCCAGACAGATCTATAATTAATGTTTGAATCTTTAAATCTGAGATGCCCATCAACACTTTCTCCTCAATAGTTTGGATACGATTGAGGTCAATCATTCCGATCAACGGTAGTACAGCTACAGATTGGCTAAGTGGTATAATGGGCACTGATAGATGTTCAACTAAGTCTCTCTGGGAGGCAATTAATTCATCTTTATACTTGGAATAACTAATGAGAAAAGTGTTAAGAAATTGATCAATCCTATCATTAATTCGTTTCTCTAGGGCATAAAATTCTTCACGGCCATTAAAATGGTTATTTATTCGATCATATTGATAGAGAAAATGCCATAACGTTCGCCTAATGGCCTGTACCCATTCTAGTTTGAAAGCAAGAGTTAAGGCATACTCTGCCCAGGCTACTCCTTCTTGTTGAGCGAAAGCAATGAGCTGTTCTTCTTTTTGTTCTACGACATATAGAGCTAACTTTTGAGCATTTTTCAAAAGATCAATATTTCCAGTTTCTAAAATGTCGTTAATCTTAGAAGCTACGTTAACCGCCTCTGATAAGAGCTTATCCTGGAAATTCTGTTTGTTGTCCCTAATAAAATCGGTCATCTTTTCTCTCTGATTATAAATAGTTTCCATTTTGAATACACCCCTTATTTGTTTAATGATTATCGTTATCCTTAGTTAGTATCCCTAAATGAATGATTATCAATTTTCATTTTTAGTCTTTGTATATAAACGAACGTCTTCCTTCTTTGTACTAACGACATTAGATATGTTTTTAGATAAAAACCAACAGGGCTTTTATAATGAATCTTTAAATCTGGATATATCCATGGTCGTACCCATTTTTTCAACATGATAAAGGGTTAATTAATGTCATGTTCGCTAGCTGATACCCATTTAGATAGTTCATCAAAAATGTTCTGAACTTGTTCTTTATTTAACGTGTTAACATTCTCCCATGCACTAGAAATATAAGTCTCTAGATAGTTTGGATAGGAAATGGATTCAGTAAGAAGGGCTTTATAAAACAAAAGATTACCACCTTTATCTACTTCACCTTTATACCTATAGTTTTCAAATGTCCAACCCTCTTTTGTTTTTTTAAACTGATACAGGTCCTTATGTCCCCACTGAGGGCTATAAATTCGCATTTTGAATCTAGATGCACTACTCAATTTTAGATACCTCCTACCTCCTCAAAATATCAATTTTAAATAAGACTCTTTATATTTTTTTCTCAAAACATGTATTTCAAATCTATCTTTTATACCATATATATCCTTAGTTTCCACCTATGTTGCGTTTATCATATAACATCTAATCCCCATACAAAATTACATTATTTTGTTTTTTTGCAAATTTATTTCATTTTTGAAATCTTTATTTCAATTATTGGAGGTAATAACTTATAAATATACCCTATGTTAAAATAGATTAAACTTTAATTTGCAACATTTCTTTAAATAGTGAGAAGGGGGTTCAGTGATAGATGATAATAATTAAAATCAAAGAGATGCTAGAAACTTTATTACAGTATGAAGATAGTGAAATTATTCATACCATTTATAGTGTACATAATACCTTCTCCCTTAGCTATTCTAAAGAACTAAAGACCTTTCAATTGAGGAATGTTGAAACGGGGGAGGTTGAACGTTTTACAGATGCAGAAACTACGTCTATAGCTTTGTATAAAATAATAAGTACTGGGGAAAAGGAAGTCACTGAGTAATAAGCTACTTTTAAGGTTTAGATGATGAATTTTTTAGAAAAACAGAGCCTTTATCATTTAGAAATAGGCTCTTTTTGATTTGAATATATAAATTCCTTTATTTCTACAATTGAAAGACCTAATTGATAAGCTTCCTTCATAAGATTAATCCATTCCTGATCGAGCTTATTCTCTTCTTCTAGCACATGCTTCCGCGATAGGTGATGCGGCTTATTGTCCATCTTCCCTTTCTGGTCAAGGCTCTAGTTTAGCGCTTGTCGGAGCATATATATTAGCTGGGGAACTTAAAGCTGTGCATGGTGATTATACCCGTTCTTTTGCTACTTATGAACAAGAAATGAGAAAGTTTGTTGAGAAAAATCAAAAAGTAGGATTAGTAGCTGCTGGAGGTATGATTGAAAGCTCATATTTTAAAATATTATTACGTAATCTACTCTTGCGTTTGCCTATTCTCATGTACATAATGTTTAAAATGATTACAAAAATGATAGCGAAAGCTGCCAACGAGATTGAACTGAAAAATTATTAGCATAACAGGAATTCAAATAAATATTTTGAGCAAAGTACTTAAAAAGAAACGGAGCATTATCTCATAGGGCCTAATTACATAACAGAAAAAGACTATCTATATTGACTGGAAGGAGGTAGTCTTTTTCTGTTTTTAAACTGTATAGCATATACAGCTTTAGTTAGCATAGTGGGCATTATAAGAAACCAAATCCTTTACATATTAAGAATTTGGTTTCTGTGTTTATCAAAAAATGATTAATATGTTTGTTTAACAACAAAAATCAAATTGAGTCAGTTTGGTTAGGAAAATAAAAATATGCAGCAACCATTATCATGTTAGTAGGATATCATTTAATAAAGCTAGCTCTACTTTGAAAGGATCGTTAATTTTTCTAAGCTCACAATAACCAGAACTATAAATATGAATAATCTTAAATCTTTTACCACGATATAAAACTTCTTTATTAATTGACATACCTTCCCTCCAGATTCACTATCATAGTTTACTCAACATATTAATCATTTTTCTTCTTCAAAATTCATCTGGAATAAAACTAAGTTACTTTTCCCTTTCTTGTATATTTCAAAACATAAATTCAAACAAAATTTAAATATCCTCGATTTTTTATGTATATACATATTTTTTACTACCTGGGACAAATTACTCAAGATACAACAAATCGTCAACACAACATTTCAATCACTGTATAGAAAAAGGCTACCTCTTTTGACTGGTAAGAGGTAGTCTTTTTTTAGCATTTATATAAAAAAAGCAGAGATTCTAACCATGTTTGGATATAGGGTTTTGTAATCAACAGTAATTAATGTATATTACAAATAATTCTTCATAATACATATAGAAGTATACACTAGACCAAGTATAATAAATGACATAAGAATTAATAAAAAAGAGGTAACTACAATGTTAAAAGATAAGCCAAAAAAATTAAAAATGTTTAAGGTAGATTACTCGGTATCAAAAAATAATAAAATGGTTAATGGCTCGGTCATTATAAAAACTATTAAAGATTCAGATAAAATTGTAAAATTAGCCAAACTAGATATATCTACAAAGGAAAGGATATTCATTCAAGATGTGAAAATCTTAAATATTAATTCCTTTTGATCTTAGACATATAACTTAAATACATAAGAAAAAGTGTGAATTAGACATTAAATTTTGAGCAAACTACTCAAGATGTTACGAAACATCAACTCTAGGTTTATAAATGCAAACAGAAAACCACTGATTAGGCCCAGTGGTTTTCTGTTTTTAAGCTGTATATCCTATACATTTTTAATTAACATTATGGACTTTCTCAGAAATAATATAGGAAAAGGCTCGCTATGGGAAAATAAATAAGCACCTTGATAAAATAGGGGTGCTTTTACGTATTTATTTCTTCTTTACCATAAAGTAGTTCTTTCTTTAACGTGTCAAAGTCTCTTTTAGCTACTTTTTCAATCTTATCAAATAATTCATCACCTTTGATTAATCCTTTTTCTTCTAGTATTTCTTCTAATGCTTTAAATCTTACTCTAGATAAAACAACCTCATTTACGGCATTAACCATCAACTTCTGATCTTTTGTAAGTTCTTTTTCTTTGGCTAGTTCTTGTTGTAACTTAATTCTAAATACGACTTTTGTGTCATCTGATATCTCTGCTGCTTGATAAAAAGTACTGTGTGAAATATTTTTCATTTTAAGTTTCTCATTTGTATCAACAATAGTAAGTTCAAAATGGGGGCTCTCGAAAAATATGTCATATAAGTTATAATCTTTTTTTCCTATAACCGAAAATGCAAAACCAATCTTTTTTAGCTGCTCACCTGTAGTGGAATGTGTAATTGTTTTTTCTTCAAAATTTTCAACGTTAAATTCAACATTATTAATAATTAATTGTTTCAATTCAACCACCTCTTTATCTATATGAATACGACGAGTCTTAAAAGATTCCCTGTTTTCTCAAAATAAAAAAGGAAACTGATGAATTAGTATCCTTAAAGGATTATTTAGAAAACCTTGCGCTTGGAAGGATAATTATTGAAGATTGGTTGTAATGTCATATTTCAAGAAAAAAATTATACTTTTTTGTGGCTATATAACAATGGTATTGGTGAAGTTAAGGAACAAGATTCATTAGGAAAAGTTAAATTAGTATCACTTTCTGAACTTAAAGTGCTAAAAAACATCAGTTTTTTTAAATCTGATGTTTTTTAAGTACTTATAAATTAAGTTTAAATCGTTAGAAAAGATAAATTTTCACGAATGAGTTCTTAACCGTCGTAAATTTTGAAGGGCAACAAAACCTGCTTTAGTTCCATTACCAACTAAAACTAAAGCAGTGTATACTCCAAATGTTGCTAGATTTGAATGAGCAATCAATTGGGCAGAACAGATACGAATATTACTTCTTGCAAACTCAACGGCTTTTACCTCATATTTGAAATCACTACCTTTATAATTACTATACGAGTGTCTCATTCTAGGTAGATCCCCTCCGTTATCTAAAAACATGTTAGTTGAACCAGAATAAGATTTCATATGTAAATTTATAAGGTTGTCTAAATCTTGACTACACTTAATTGTTCTTTTATCTAAAAATCCATAATTACTACCTAGATCAATTAATTCTTTTCTTTTTTTCACAATACACTTTAGTAAGTCTTCTTTTTGACCTACTGGATTAACTATCATTAACATAGCTTCTTCTCCCCTCATCGAAATTTTTCAGTCTCTAGGAAATTTAGTAGGTCCATAATAAAAAGATAGAGCCAATAAAAAATATTATGAGCAATATAAGACAGAATGAAAACAGTTTCTACAAAACATATCAAAAAATTACGAGAAAACACAAAAAATACAGACATTAACGAGCTAATACGTTCGAGAAAGTATACTTTCTCGAACTTTTCTTTTGGATAAGAAATCTATTATTTTTATCGTTCGTTTAAGTTTGAAAATGAATTACGAACGTCTTATGAAATGCATAAAATTTTACGAACATTTTTAATGTAATAAGAGGAAGAGAACCACAAAAGAAGTATAAAATAGAAAACAGAAGATTTGGATACATACGTGTGAGCAGTCGAGATTAAAATGAAGGTCGTCAACTTCAATCAATGCAAGAAGTTGGTATTTCTCCCCGTGATATTTTTTAGAAAGAAACTCGTTAATAAAAAGTATTTGGTTAATAAAAAAGGCTTCCTAAATAGAGAAGTAGTTCACAGGTATAACTACTTCCTTATGGTTTTATACTAGTTTTTTATAATGATACTACTGTATGTTATTCATTCTTGATCGGCTGAAGATACTCAGTTTTGGGTAGTGAAATTTGATGAGATACGGGAGAAGCAATAATCAAAGATGTATCGACTTTACCATAAAGGCTGAAACGGTTTGTAAAGGCTTCTAACTGTTTTATGGATGAAAATGCAGTTTTCATAAAATAACTGTTTATTCCGGTTATCCGGTGACATTCTAAAATATCTTTTTCTCCTTTAATAATTTCTTCAAATTGTTGAGTTTTTATTTTTAAATTTGCTATTTGAATAATTGCTTTTACACTTTTTCCAATTGTGTTAGACGAGAGAATTACCGTAAAATCTTGTATTGCACCATTTTTTTCTAAACGTTGTAGTCTTTTTTTATACTTAATGGACTTAGAAGTAATTTTTTAGACAATTCATGGACAGTAATTCTACTATCTTCTTGTATAAATTGCAGTAAGCTACGATCAATCAAATCCATTTTCATCACCCCATCTTCAAATAAAATTGTTCTTATATTCCTTTATCAAGAAACTATTAGCATGAATCTAAAAAGGATACTTGACTATAGACAGTTATTATATTAATAAATCAATCATTAAATCCATTTTTAATCTTGATGCTTAGAAATAAACCGAGTTTAAGATAATAAGTTAAAAGATTAAATAGATGACTTGTAATATCTTAACAGAAAATCCTTCAAGGCAAGACGATACTATACTATAAGTCCAACATCATATACCTAACATGGTCAAAGATTCAACGAAGCACTTGTTTCTTATTGTAATTACAACTCCCACACCCTCCACAATTTACCTGTAGATTTGTTTTATTGCAATTTATCTTTGTGCCTTCGAGATGCTGTAAAATATCTGCAAGAAGATCATTGACACTATCACTAACAATGTTTTTACCGTTGACTAATGCAAATGGCTGTACTAAACATTGGCCGCAATAAAGCAAACATTTTTCTTCTATAATTTCCACATCTGAAATTTGTTGCAATTTCTCTTTTACGTCATAGAGCTCTTCTTCAAAATTACAAGGGCAAAACTTAACAGTATATTCCATTTGATTCTCTCCTTTAGAATAATAATTTGTTGATAAGATTTAGAATGATTTTACAAATATTTTTAAAAAAGATGCAAGAATATACAGCGACGCATTCTTGCTTTAGCACGTTAAGGAGGAAACCTTTCACAGAATAAACGCTTCAATGTAAGCGCTTGCTTAACGAGAAAACTAGTTATAATATTTAGATTGTTGGAAATATTATCCCCTTATTTGGGAATAAAACTATTCATCTATTAAAAAATAGGAGGTTGTTTCAATGTCTGAAAAAGTATTAGAAACGAAAAAAACAAAAAAAGAAGAAATCTTTCCGGTGCAAAGCATCCACCACTTAGAACTATATGTAGGGAATGCGAAGCAAGCTGCTTATTATTATTCAAATGCCTTTGGTTTCAAAGTTAAGGCTTACCGTGGATTAGAGACAGGTT
>Ga0209463_1000555_pt1 | contig 27960 bp, 26 predicted proteins | sample AgamicMgSfrz_FD_187169 | JGI IMG/M metagenome (GOLD analysis project Ga0209463, IMG submission 187169) | Agave microbial communities from Guanajuato, Mexico - Mg.Sf.rz (SPAdes) (version 2) | ecosystem: Host-associated > Plants > Phyllosphere > Phylloplane/Leaf | place: Guanajuato, Mexico... | reverse complement strand
AACTTAGCAGTAGGTTATGAAGATATTCATACAACAAATGAAAAAATGCCAATAGAAGAATTAAATAAATTGGCTGAAATGGTACTTGCTATTATTGAAGAAGTAACAGGTAAATAATTATATTTTCGAGTTGGAGTGTTTCCTTTTTAGGGAAGCACTCTTTTTTGTGTATATATCAATCAAATGTTTCTGTTCTTGTTTGTATTTTCTAGAAAACAGAAATAAATTTCCTCTTTTAGAATGTAAGAAAAAGTTAAATTCAAAGAGATTTGCAGCACTTCTTCATTTTTCCACGACTTATAGTATATTTGGGATATCATTTTCATGATAAATTAAAAATTTTATACATATAGGAGATTATCTATCTTAATAAACATTATTATTGGTAATTAAAGTTAATTAGTGAAAAGGATTCGACAAAAAAATACAAACCTAAATAATGGTAAATACATTGTCAACTTAGCATTAGCTAGTATCTCATGTGTAAACAAATTGTCTAGTATTTTAATATAAGGTGTAATTGTAGAAGTTTGTCGAAAAAATAAAGTATCTGTTTCTATTGAAAATAGTTATAATTAATCGAATTTTAATATATTAGGGGGAATTCGATTGTTTAAAAGAATTATATCTTTAATTCTTTGTATTACTCTATTTATCTCCATCATGCCAATATATGCTGGTGCCAACGAAGGAGAAAGCACAGATATAGATAAAACCATTTTAGAGAATACAGAGGAAAATAGTGTAACGGCTAATTTAGAAGAAGTAGAAACAGAGAGAGATGCTTATTCTAAAACCTATGTGGATGAACAAGGTCAATTTACAAAAGAAGTATATGCGGAACCCATTCATACAGAGATAAACGGAGAATGGGTAGAGATATCAACAGATTTATCTCTAAATAAAGAAGAAGGTATATTGGAGACGGAAACTACACAACTTCAAGCTGTTTATCCGTCCAAAATATCGTCAAATAAAGAAATATTATATACATTTGGTGATCATAGTTTAGAATTTACAAATATCACAGCATCTAATGGTCAAGATGAATTTCAATTTAAAAAGGATACAACAACTTCTTATCAAGATAATAAAGTAACATATGAAGAAGTATTACCAGGGATTGATTTACGTCATGTATCATTAAATAATGAAGTAAAAGAAGACTGGATAATAAATGATTATCAAGGAATTAGTCAATTCCATTACGTGGTAAATACTGATCTGATTGCTCAATTAGAAGAGGATGGCTCCATCAACTTTTATGAAGATAAAAGTATGAAAGAGAAAGTGTTTACACTCCCAACTCCAATGATGGAGGATTCAAATTTTAACGAGGGCTTGGGTAATGGAGTAAAATCAGATGCATTAGTTTATGAACTAGAACAAATAAGTCAAAATGAATATGCTATAAGACTTATAGTTGATAAGTCTTGGTTAGAATCAGAAGATAGAGTATTTCCTGTGTATGTTGATCCATCAGTTACGATTAATATGTTAGGAGATACATTTGTTTCAAGTGCTTATCCTACAACAAATTACAATAAAGAATGGGATTCCTCACAGGGAGAATATGTTCTAAAAGTAGGAAAGTATGATAGTACAACTGGAACTAACTATGCCTTTATTAAGTTTGCTATTGTGGGTGATTTAAAAGGAGCAGTTATTGATGCTGCAGATTTAAAAGTATATGTTACTCATTCATACTATGCCACGCAAAAGACTGGTCTATGGGTAGATAAGGCAAATGCTTATTGGACTGCTGATCTATTAACATGGAATAATAAACCAAGCTCAACAAATATTACAAGTACAACTGTTGCAAGAGATCAATGGGCTACTTTTAATGTAAAACAAACGGTTCAGGATTGGGTAGATACAAAATACGCTAACGAAGGATTTAAGTTTCATACTAATGGTAATGGTCAATCGTATTGGAAAAAAATAACTGCTGGTGAAAGTGCAAACAAAGCCAAAATAGTTATTTCCTATCATTACCCAACGATGAAAAATCCAACAGTGAAGGCTACACAAACTTCCGTTGGTGCGTCAACAGGATACGTTGATGTCTCTTGGCCGTCTGTCTACGGTGCTACTGGCGGTTATGAACTTCAAATGTTTAACGGAAAAAGTTTTGAAACTATTTATACTGGAACAGCAACAACTTGGTCATCTAAAGACAAGAAGATATTTCCGAAAACACCTTATTCAACTAGTAGTACTTTTAAGTTAGATAAGACTGGTGTGGAACTTCCAGTAGACCCAAGTGCATACTATACTGCAAAAAGTGGAACTTCAACTACAAGGAAAGAGTATGGGTTCAGAGTTATTGCGAAGTATAGCAGCGGAAATAGCCCAGCTTCATCTGAAGTGAAAAAAGCGATTCCGGCAAATTTAGTTGAGACACCAGATATTCCATCCGTTCAAGCTTTTGCATATCCAGAAACGGATACGACCAATAAAGGAAGAGGATGGCTTGAAATCTCATGGGATAAAGTTCCTAATGCAACTAATTATCGCGTTTTAATATTAAATGGGAAAAACTACGAAGAATTTTCGGTTGGGAATGTAAATAAATGGTCGACGAAAGGGCAAAAAATATGGCCAACTGATGCAGAAGTGGCAGCTGGTAAATTTGCCCTTCATCATGATAAAACAGGTGTGGAATTAGCTGCTAATCCTAATCCAGTATATATAAATTCAGGTGGTTATCAAAAATTCAAGCGTTATTCTATAAGAGTTAAGGCCGAATCTAGTCTTGGTGTTACTCCATATTCCGATTCCATTTATGGATATATTCCAATAGAAAAACCTAAAAATGTGAAAGTAACTAGTACAGTTATCACAGATGATGCGCAAAACTTAGGAGAAATAAATGTTCAATGGGACGCAGTGACTGACGCAGGTGGTTATGTCGTTAACGTTTTTGATGGAGAAGAGTTTGTTTCATACGATGTAGGAAATACTACGAAATGGAATTCAAAAGGAATTGAATTGTTCCCAGGGATAGAAAATCTACCTGTAGATCCAACGAGTCATTATAAAAAAGTAAATACAACTAATCAAACCGTATTAGATAAAAAAGCTTATTTAGTAAATGTTCAAGCATACTACCATACCTATCAAAATTCTCCTGATACGGTAGAGAAAGAAAAGCTAGAAGAAGAATTTAGAGGATTAAGCGCAAAATCTTCCAATCTTTATGCAAGCTTTACAGCTGATGATTCATTGGTTGGGTTAGAAGATTATTTTACTTATGGAACTCATACTATGGGAACCTCTGAAGTTTCAGTAAATGTTACGACTGGCAACTTAACCCTTAGTCAGACAGATCACTCATTATTTACTAAAGGAAATTTAGGATTCGATTTTACCAGATATTATAATTCAAAATCAAATCAATCTTCTGTCCTAGGAAGAGGTTGGTCATTTGAAGGAAGCGAATATTTAATAAAAGCTGCCTCTAATAATAATTTCTTTTTATGGGATGAGGATGGTACAAGACATGAATTTGTGTATAATACAACAAATAGTACGTATACCTCTCCTAAAGGGAAGTATTTAACATTACAGGATACGATCTTAAATAACAGAGCTGCTTTTACACTTACAGATAAATCTGGATTTGTTAAAATATTCGAAGCAGATCCAAATACACCTAATAAGTTTAGAGTATATGCATATCGAGATGGAAATAACAATCAAATATCGTTTAAATATGTCGGGAGCGAATTAAGAGAGGTAGCAGAAGTTGATACAAATAATAATACTATTCGAAAGTCTATTAGTTTGGTTTACAAAAATGGATTACTTTACCAAACGAAGTATGTAGATAGAACGGTTGAATATGTATATAACGCAGAAAATCAACTTAGTGATATGCTGATTAAAGCTGCTGGAACAACTAAAGTAATTTCGAATTTATATGGGTATGACGAAGAATCAGGTTTACTGACAGAATACATTGATGCTAAGGAAAACGAAAATACGATCAGTTATTCACCAAACGAAATAAGTATTTTAACACCACAAGAAGATGGAAAAGAGTCAATCTTTACCACTTACCAGTTTAATAAAAACAAAAATGAGTATACAGTATTAGATACTGCCGAGAAGAAAACACAGTATAGAAGAGATACGACTAATAAAACATTTGCTGTAACGGACATTATTAATAATGATGGAACTTCTAGTAAAAGTACGTATGATAGTAATTACAATGTTCTTACTACAGCAGATGAAAAGGGACAAACAGAAAGTAATATCTATTTTGCTAATGGTAATATTAAATCTGAAATTGAAAAAGATGGAAAACAAACACAGTATGTAAAATACGATGATAAAAACCAGCTCCTTGAAAAAATAGATCCAGATGGCGTAAAAACAGTTAATGTGTATGATGGTTACAATCTAAAAACCACAACGATTGGGGAAGAAGTAACTTCTTATGAATATGATGGAATGGGAAGAGTAACGAAAGTAACCAATCCTAACAACACCTATACACAAACTGTATATGATGAAGCAAATAAGCGGGTCACTGTTACTGATGCTAAGGGAGTAACAACAAGCTCTTATTATAATGATTATGGTCAAGTTGTGAAGGAAGTAGATGGAGAAAATAGAAGCCAAAGTTATACTTTTGATGTATTATACCCGGATATAAAGAAATCTGTTACAGATGGTAATGGAACTACAACAACCTATGCATATGATGATAATGGTAATATGGTTTCTTTGACAGATGCTTTAAATAGAAAAAAATCATACACGTATAATGGGAATGATGATTTACTAACTTCGTCCTTTCCACGAAAAGGTTCTGCTGTTATAAAGACTTCTAATCTGTATGATGTTAATGGGAATTTACAACAAGTAACGCAAAATTCAGGAATCACTGAGAGATATGAATATGACGATGTTGATTTACTGAAAAAGGTAACTGTTAAAAATAAAAATGGAACAGCAACTTTTGAATGGAATCAAACATATGATAGTGCTGGTCAGTTAACAATGTTGAATTTCAAAGATATTGTAGCTAATAGATCTGTAATTAAAAACTATCAGTATACTGTAGATAATTTAGTAGATAAATATACACAAGGCAGTTATGAGGTAAACTATCATTTTGATTCTTTAAATCGAGTGGATAATCAAACGATAAATTATAATGGAAGTGTTCCAATAACAATAAAGCAAAACTTTAGTTATACGGATGAAGGGAAAATAAAGCAAGTCGTTTCTGAAACGGATAATAGTAGTAATAAGCTGACCCTTGATTATACGTATAATTTAAAACAAAATAAAGCAGCCGTTAGCTATCATGCTGGATTAATTAATAGTGACTACCAATATGATGATAGCAATAATTTAACGAAGATTGCCTATTTAAAGAATACACAGTCTTTCTTGTCTTTCTCTTATACCTATGACAAGTCAGGAAATATTAAGACTGAAACGAATAAAGCAGGTACTACTACTTATTTTTACGATGCCAGTAATCAGCTAACAAGAGAAGAATTGCCAAATGGTACTGTAAATGAATATAGTTATGATAAAGTAGGGAATAGAGAAACTTTTGTACAAAATGGCAAAGAAATTAGTAAATATACGTATAATGAAGCGAACCAGGTCGAAACCAAGAATACTAAGCCTGTCTTCACTTATGACGGTGATGGCAATTTAACAAAAGATGATAGTTATAGTTATGCCTATAATGATATGAGTACCTTAACAACTGTATCAACATTATCAGGAAGTTTAGTTGCCAAATATGAATATGATAACGAAGGCTTAAGAACGAAAAAGATTGTCGGCACGAAAACGTACGAATACTATTACGATGGGGAAGAAGATCATTTAACCTTAGAAGTAATGAGTGTAAACGACCAGATACAGCAGTACCGCTACTATCAATGGGATACATTCGGAAAAGCGGTCGGAATGACAATCAAACAGAAAGCTTCAGATGGAACGTGGAAGACTAGCGTCTATTATTTCTTAACAAATCAACGCGGCGATGTAAGTAGTATAATAGATAGTGCTGGAGTAGAAGTAGGATCCTATTCGTATGACGCATATGGAAATATGCTAAGTGAAACAGGAACAATTGCGAAAGAAAATAATATCCGTTATGCTAGTTATTATTATGATCAAGAGACAAAGCATTATTATTTAAAAGCTAGATATTATGATCCAGTGAATGGAATTTTCCAAGCGTTAGATCCACATCCAGGGGATGAAGACGATCCAGTTTCTCAGAATGGATATACGTATGCGGGTAATAATCCAGTAATAAATGTCGATCCAGATGGTGACTTTTTTTGGATGGCAGTGAATGTAGGATTTGCTGCTTATGATGGTTATAAAGCATATAAAGCTGGTGGAAGTGCGGCGAAAATTGCAGGTGTTGCTGCTTTAGCTATTGTTGGTGGACCAAAATTAAAGGCTTTAAAAAAGGCTAGTCATGCTGTATATACCTTAAATAAAGGAGGAAAGGTTGTTTATGTAGGAAGGACAAGAAATATTAAGGCTAGAGCAAAATCACATAGCAAAGTTCATTCCGATGCTACTTTTAATATAGAAAAAAAAGGCTTAACGTATGCCCAAGCAAGAGGATTAGAACATAGGTTATACTTGAAAAATGGTGGAAAGAAAAATTTGAGAAATAAGATTAGACCTATTAGTAAGAAGAATAAAAAATATAAACAGTATATGTCTGTATCAAGAAGTGTTTATAAATAAGCATTAATGAAAAAGGAGGAAGAGATGGATAATAAAGAAGCAATTGTTGAATATCTTAAAGACAGGAGTATATCTAATAATACTGAGGATAAACTAACAGACATACAAAATTTGTTACTTGAGATACTAAATTATGATGTTCGATTACTTGAAGGCATAGTATCAGAATTGAAAATAAAGCAACCTAAAAAAACAAAGTATTTTAAAAAAATAGAAACCGGGCAAGTTTTTGAAATCTTCCTTGAGAACATTCAAAAATATAATTATGGGATAGTTATTAGTGGAAATCTAGTTGTCGACAAAAACGACGATGTTATCTTAGGATATTTAGATGTTTTCTCCGACAATCCTCTGAAAGTATCTGAAATATATTCATATATTAGTGAACATAAGTTTTTAATGATTGCTAATACTGGATATGCATCAATAATGAACTATGACTGGAAGTTGACAAGTCAATATAACAAAGTAATTTTTACTGAGGAAGAACTAAGAGAGATTGAATATGTTACTTTTACAAGAGGTAAATATTTTAAAAGCAGAGGATTAAGCAATAGAGAAATTATGGAATGTGAAGTAATTGAAGAGAAAGAGGCTAGAAAAATACCTAATCCATTGGGGGTAGTTGGAGATCTAGCAATTTTAGAAATGTTAACTGATAGATATAAGGATAAATATAGTTAAATGTATAATGAAGAGCTATTCCATGATAGAGATGGATAGCTCTTTATTAACTTCAGTAACTGTTGCAGCATGTTCTGATAACATGATTGCTATCCATTTTTTTGTCCCGCAATCTTTTAACATAATGATCATCTCCTTTCGGGAATAATTATATAGGAACAAATTCAACATAACTCACAGGGAATTACATAAATTTTTCAATAAGCGGAGTTATATCTACTGCGAGTAATAGATAGTAAAAGTAAGCAAAGCTTAAGATATACTCTAAACTGTAATAAGAATTTTTTGGAACTAATAAGTACAAGCTCTCACCTCATATAGATTAATGAGGTGATGACAACATGAAGGTCAACATTATCAAGGTTCCTAATACTGATAAAGTAATACAAGATTGCTATCATTATATTGTAAAGAAATATAGAGAGGAACAAAACAAACTTGATAGTGATTTACGCAAGAGTGTCGACAAGGGAACAATTAAAGCGATTCAACATAGACGGTCAAATTAATGAGTATGCTCAATAATTATTCAAAGCTTATAATGTTAAAATAATTATAAAGTTTGGAAAATAAGTAGACGTAATACACCGTGTTTTATTGATTATAATGGAGCTTTTCACGTATTAATTTTAAAATTCTGGATGAAAAGCAAAAAAGTGACCACCTGACCACAAAAATAGGTATGGTCACAGTGAAGTCCCAAAATTTGTCGAAAATTGATGATAGAGGTTAGGTTTTGTAAGGAAGCAGGGGGGGACTGCTTCCTTTTCTATTTCCTCGATTGCCCTACCAATCCCTGTGTTGTTTTACGACTAATGTCTATCACCATTTTTTTCTTTTCGCATATTATCTGACCGCAAATATCTGGAAGTGTTAAGGTTTTGCTAGAGCAGCAAGAGAATAATTTTTTACAGCTTTCAAAAATGCCTAAACCATATCAACACTAGCAGGTAGTCTAATTGCCAAACATGAATATGATAACGAAGGCTTAAGAAAGAAAAAGATTGTCGGCACGAAAACGTACGAATACTATTACGATGGGGAAGAAGATCATTTAACCTTAGAAGTAATTAGTGTAAACGATCAGATACAGCAGTACCGCTACTATCAATGGGATACATTCGGAAAAGCGGTCGGAATGACAATCAAACAGAAAGCTTCAGATGGAGCGTGGAAGACTAGCGTCTATTATTTCTTAACAAATCAACGCGGCGATGTAAGTAGTATAATAGATAATACGGGAGTAGAAGTAGGATCCTATTCGTATGATGCTTATGGAAATGTGTTAAGTGAAACAGGAACAATTGTGAAAGAAAATAATATCCGTTATGCTAGTTATTATTATGATCAAGAGACAAAACATTATTATTTGAAGGCAAGATATTATGATCCAGTCAATGGAATTTTCCAAGCGTTAGATCCACATCCAGGGGATGAAGATGATATTATTTCTCAAAATGGTTATAATTATGCAGGAAATAATCCAATTATCAATATTGATCCGGATGGAGATTTTTATTGGATGGCTGCAGGTGCATTAATTGGAGGAGTATCTTCGTACGTGACTGCTAAAAAGAGTGGAACAAAAGGATGGAAACTTTGGGGATCAGTAGCTGGAGGTACAGCACTCGGAGCAATTGGAGGAGTAGGTTCTGGAACTTTTAGAGCATTAAAAGTTGCAAGATCGGTTTCAACTGCAACCAAAGGTTCGCATCTTACCAAAGGGAGAGCAGCACATAATGCATGGGATAAAAGTATGAAAAAAGTTGTACCAGGAGGGAAATATAATAAAACACTAAGAGGAACTAAAAAACGGCCAGATGCACAATTTTTAAATGGAAGAGTGGTTCTTGAATTAAAATCAAAATATACAAGAAGTTCAACATATAAGAAGCAATTAAACAATTATAAAAAAGCTGGGGCGAAAGTTAGAATTGTATTAAGATATTAATTAAAGAGGGAGAATCATGGAAAACAAAGAGATTGAAATATTATTATCAGCTGTTAATGATGATAATTGTGTTGAGACGTCAGAAAAAATTGCAAAAAAAATGGATGAAAAGAATTCTTTAGACCTAATAACTTTTTATCCTAATGCTACTAATATACAAAAAATTACAATCATTCAAGTCTGCTTGTTTAGTAATAATGCTAAATTATTTGATTATATAGAGTCATTATTAGATACAAATGAACCTTTTTTTATTAATGATATAGTTAAACATGTAATTGAAAAGAAAACAAAAAAGCAAAAAAATATAAGAAAGATAAAAAAACAATTTCATAATCAACCAGACGAGGAAAAAGTACTTTCCTTGTCTTATCTAGGTAATAACGCAGATAGTTCGATAATTCCGTTCTTAGATGAAATTACTACAAAAAATACCCATGTAAAAGAGCAGGTAGTTGTTGCGAAGCTTCAAATTATAAGCGGAATTAATGGGGTGATAAATGTTTATAAGGAAAAAAATAAGAATTATTGTATTGGGAGTTTAAGACAAGCGATTTATACATCACTTCCAAATAATGAATCTGCCCAAGTTATTATTGAAGATTTGTTTGAAAAAGATGACCAAACATTAATTGATACAATTACTGTTATCTTATATGAACCTTATTTTCCAACGGAGACTCTTAATAAAAGTATTTATATTAGATTATTAGAAATTATAAGAGGGGATTATTCTGTTAGAACTAAAGAAATGGCATTAAGATTGTTAAAAAAACAGCTGAAAAAATTCCCGGAAATTAAAAGGGAGTTAAAGGAAATTTATGATTCCAAAACCTATATGAAAAAAAACACTTTTTTAAATCGAATAATATACAAAGATATAGCTTCTCTTTTGAAAGAAATTATTTTTTTAAAATAAAAAGGAGTTATAAGTCTGAATATTAAATATATGTAAGTTTAAAAGATTTCCCAATTGAGTATTGTGGAGTTTTGAGCCACCGTTTGCGGAAAATAGAGCCAGGAAATGCGAGCAAGAGATCCACTATAAAAAAGACCACTATACTTACCTAAGGTAGTGCAAATTCGGTAGTCCGCCACCATTGACTTAACTTTTGTCCGTGTAGTGGAACTATCGCAGGCGTTGCAAAGATTCCTGATCACAGTGACGTCCCGGAATTTGTCGTAGATTGATAGGGGCTAGATTTTGTAAGGAAGCAGGGGGACTGCTTCCTTTTCTATTTCCTCGATTTCCCTACCAATCCTTGTATTGTTTTCTAACTAATGTCTATTCAGTTTTTTCTTTCTTGCGTTATCTGACCGCAAATATCGGGAAGTGCTAAGGCTTTGCTAGAGTAAGAAGAGAATATTTTTTAACAGTTTTCCTTTCAACATCGTTCACTCTTCTTTAGTTTAAAATGCCTAAACCATGATCCGGTGAATGGGAATTTTCAAGCGCTAGATCCATATCCAGGCATGATTAATGTATCATTATCACAAAATGGTTATATATACGGAAAATTATCCTATCAATTACTGTGATCCAAACGGAGATCAAAAAGTAGGTAATGAGAATAGTTCCATGGCTGGTAGAGGCGGTGAAGCTAGGATTAATTTTAGTATGCTAATATTTCCTAACCTTAAGTTGAAAAAATTAAATTTGCAATTTTTCGCAAAAAACAGTAATTTAATGAGGATAAACAAAAAACTATTGGACAGAGAAAGAGTTAAGATTGAATCATTTAAAAACGGGAAATATCTTGAGGTATAAAAGCAATTAAACAAAGAGGAGGGATAATTTGAAAAAAACAAATCTATATTAGCGCAATATTCAAAAGAAGAATTGAAATATTTGGCATTTTTTTAATTCTGTCTTTAATTTAAATAAAGATTTTATAGTTGAGTAATTGCTCCAATAATGAGATTTTTATGATTAGTGACTTTGAATTTGTACGTGTATTAGCCACATTATCGCTAAGAGAAATATGTTTTTTTAAACTTTTTTTTTGGATTGGAAACCGTAATTCTAGGAAACTTTGAATTATATAATCTGAGGTGAAGAATATGGGAATACTAATAACGATTTATTCCACTAATCATATTGGTACAGAGGAATACGCAGGAAGATTTTTACGATTAATGGAAGAATATAGATTTGAAATAGAAAAAATTAATTTGTCAGAACCAGCTAATGAAACTTACTCATTAATTAAGGCAAAAAATATGTGGGTAACAGAAGAGCCGGGACTATATGATTCAGATTCAGATAAAATGATTGGTAAATCCGGAGGAATGTATGGAAAGGGGAAAGGGTTCTGGTATCAAGTTCATTGGTGGAAACATCCATCTAAAAAAACTTTAAATTATTTAACTGTATACTTAAGTAAAAAAGTCTTTAAACAAAAAAATAGAGAGATCTTTTTGTTTTTTACTGAATTAGTTGAAAATATGGATGCTACATATGGATATGTGACTAATGAAGAATCAAGAAATAGACAGCATGTTACAGGTACATTAAGAGAAAGACTACCTGGTGTTTTTTGGTTAAATTATTTTTCTCCATTATTTGTTGACTATTTAGGCAAAAATAGTATAAGTGAATTTTCTTGGAAAGAAATTTTAGAAAATAAAAATGGTATTATTACTCAATTAGCTGAAACTCCTGATGAGAAAGTTATTAGTGAACTTGAAGAGAAAGCACATAATTACTTTGGGGAAAGTAAGTTTGATGGTAGTGATGCTAATTATCCCAATTTATTACTTTAAATTTCCTATTGAAGTATAAAAATTAGGCTCACTGCACAGTGACGTCTCGAAATTTGTCGAAGATTGATAGGGGTTAGATTTTGTAAGGAAGCAGGGGAGCTGCTTCCTTTTCTATTTCCTCGATTGCCCTACCAATCCTTGTGTTGTTTTACGACTAATCGCTATCACCGTTTTTTTCTTCTCGCATATTATCTGACCGAAAATATCTGGAAGTGTTAGGTTTTGCTAGAGCAGCAAGAGAATAATTTTTTACAGCTTTCCTTTCAACATTGCTCACTCTTCCTTAGTTTAAAAATGCCTAAACCATATCAACACTAGCAGGTAGTCTAATTGCCAAACATGAATATGATAACGAAGGCTTAAGAAAGAAAAAGATTGTCGGCACGAAAACGTACGAATATTATTACGATAGGGAAGAAGATCATTTAACCTTAGAAGTAATGAGTGTAAATGACCAGATACAGCAGTACCGCTACTATTAATGGGATACTTTTGGTAAAGCGGTCGGAATGACAATCAAACAGAAAGCTTCAGATGGAACGTGGAAGACTAGCGTCTATTATTTCTTAACAAATCAACGTGGCGATGTAAGTAGTATAATAGATAATACGGGAGTAGAAGTAGGATCCTATTCGTATGATGCTTATGGAAATGTGTTAAGTGAAACAGGCACAATTGCGAAAGAAAATAACATCCGTTATGCTAGTTATTATTATGATCCAGTCAATGGAATTTTCCAAGCGTTAGATCCACATCCTAGGGATGAAGATGATCCAGTTTCTCAGAATGGATATACGTATACTGGTAATAATCCAGTAATAAATGTAGATCCTGATGGTGACTTCTTTTGGATGGCAGTTAATGTAGGTTTTGCAGCGTATGATGGTTATAAAGCTTATAAAGCTGGTGGAAGTGCGGGGAAAATTGCAGGTGCTGCTGCTTTGGGTTTTGTTGGTGGCGGGAAAATAAAGACGGCAAAAAAGGTTACCCATTCAGTGTATACACTGACAAAAGCAAAAAAAATTGTTTATGTAGGAAGAACGAAAAATTCGAAGGCGAGAAAACTAGCTCATGGTAGGGGAGCTAATTCTGACGCGGAGTTTTCTGTAGTTCGTTCTGGGTTGAATTATAGTCAAGCAAGAGGGTTGGAACATAGATTATATTTAAAAAATGGTGGTAAAAAGAATCTTAGAAATCAAATTAGACCTATTAGTAAAAAAAATAAGAATTATAAAAAATATATGAGTGATTCAAGGAGTGTTTATCGAAGATAAACGAATATTTCGGAGGTGATTTTTTGAATAATGATCTTGAAAAAATTAATGAAACAATCATGAATCTTGTTCAAAATTTAGATTGGGATAACTTACAAACTATAGAAGATAAGATACTCGAAATACTCAACTATGATCAAAGATTTTTAGATAATATAGAGATAACCCAAGTCAAAATTAAATCTAAAAAGAAACCGAAAAATTTTAGAGGAATATATGTTGGACAAGTTTTTGAAATATATCTTGAAGAAATAAGTAAATTTTCTTATGGTATAGTTATAGCTGGAAACATACAGGAAAATAAGTATGATGACATTTTAATCGCTTACTTAAATATATATCCTGATTCTCCATTAAAGGTAAGTGAGATAACTAAACATATTGATAAGAGAAATTTTATTATGATTGCAAATTCAAATATATATTCTATTATAAAGTACGAGTGGCCACTAGTTTTCACATATGAAAAGAAAGTATTCTCTCAATATGAGTTAGAAAAAATTCCATATTGTTCCTTTTTCATGGGGGGATATTATAAAAGTATTGGTAATAGTACACAAGAAATATATGACTGTGAAAAAATTGAAGAAAAAGAGGCTAGGCAAATAATGAATCCACTTGGTATTATTGGGAATTTAGCAATAATAGATAGGTTGGTTGAGTTATACCAAAAGAAGTAGGAATTACCTTTTTAACGTTATTAAAAAGGAAGAATCTAACTGAATTCACGATTCTAGATTACAGTGACGTCTCGAAATTTGTCGAAGATTGATAGGGGTTAGATTTTGTAAGGAAGCAGGGGAGCTGCTTCCTTTTCTATTTCCTCGATTGCCCTACTAATCCTTGTGTTGTTTTACGACTAATCGCTATCACCGTTTTTTTCTTCTCGCATATTATCTGACCGAAAATATCTGGAAGTGTTAAGGCTTTGCTAGAGTAGGAAAAGAAAATTCTAATTCAGCACACGTTTATCAGCTTTCTTTTCAACATTGTTCATTCTTCCTTAGTTTAAATATGCCTAAACCATTGTGAAATATATTTTAGGAAAATAAAGTATAGCAAAATTGGGATGAATTAAAACGTTTGGGATTAAAATATACATTTTTAAGATAAGGTATATCGTTTTTGGCATATTTTTAGATCTTATTTTACGATGCCATTAATTAGCTAACAAGAGAAGTATTACCAAATGCTACTATAAATGAATATAGTTATGATAAAGTAATGAAATAATGACCAAGAACAAAAAATATTACTCAAACGCACGGTATTATAATCTTTCAGATTATCTATAGATTCATTCTCAGGCAATATATCTGAACCTCTATCTCAAAATAGATATTTGTATACTGATAATAATCCAGTTAATTATATAGATCTTACTGGAGAGAAACGAATAAATGAAAATAGCTCAAATATGGATGGAGGACTTAGACTTAAAGGGGCATTATCTGCTAAAAACCCTAAAAGCAGCTCTAGTAGTAAATTGAAAAAGATTAAGAATCAAGAAACGCTCTGGGATATAAAAACTGGTTCATAAGACAGATTGAAGTAATAAATATGTAAGGATCCTAGGACAGGGAAATTGGTGGGCTAAGGATACAACTAAACATGCAGATAGTTGCTATAAGGTTTTTGAACAGAAAAAGAAACGGCTAGTACGAATGGGAAATGCTGATAATATGGAAATTACATAAATAAACATAAAAGTAAAAAAGGTATGATTATTAAACTTAAATAAAAATTAGGTGATGATTCAGATGACGTTGAGTGTAAATGATGCTACTAAACTAATGAATGCATGCTTTAGTAAAGTACAATATACTAATGATGAAATAAACCCTTGCGATATGTTCTACTATAATAAGTCAACATGGATAGTTGGAGGGAAATTAGGACCTCGAGAAGCATTGCTTTGCCCTAAAGATATATATGAAAAAGGCACATGGATTCCTAACCTTGATGATTTAATTATTTGGCTAGAAGAAAGGGAAGTTAATTTTAATTTATCTTTTGATGGAATGACTTACAATCTTGAATTGTATTTAGAAGAGAAAAAGTTTAAGTCAAAGGGTGTTGTTAAAGAAAAATGCTTTTATAATGGTATCATGAAAATACTTAAGCAATTTAATGGTTCTCCATCTGTAAAGGAATACGAAATTATAGAAGTTGAATTAATCGATGAAGAGAGATAAAGTATATATTTTGAAATTTAATAAAAATGTAAATAGTATTATTTTATGAATTTTTAAGTAGTTCCATGCAAGATAAAAAGGAAGGTGAATGGTTTAAGTGATTAGAGGAATTAGTTTTATTATACCTAATGAATATGGGAAATGGCTATTTAACATTCTTAAGCCTATAGAAGTTGAAAATTATGACTGGTTCATACAAGATAATTGTGAGATTTATGAAATTAAGAATAAATCGTTAGAAAATCAGCTCTTTTCTACAGAAAGTAATTTTATGGAAGGAACAAAGATAAAGGAATTAATTCAAGATAAGCAGTATTATGTTATCTTTGCAGAAATGAAAGCATACTTAAACGGGGAAAGATTAAATCAAAATTTTAAAACATATGATGAATTTTTAAATAGTAACTGTGAACTTTTATTTTTAATTGCTGATAGTAAGTATACTAGAATTTATTGTAAAGATGAAATTAAATTAAAGAAATTATTTTTAAATGCGGAGAGTTTGAATTTAAATGACATTCAGTATTTAGATGATAAAAATGATTTAGATACTTATCTTACTTTAGGTTAAAAAAGATGATAGTTATGCCTATAATGATATGAGTATCGTAACAATCGTATAGGAGCATTTCTATATTGGGAAAATTAAAATTCACTAAAATTTCATTGGAAAATAATCAGTTATCAGAAATTTCTTTGGATGTAAAGCATAAATTTTATACTAGAGTTGAATAAAATAATAGTAGACATAATATATCAAAATCACATTTCTAGAATCAGTATTACAAAACCAATTAATATAACAACATTATACAGTATTTAAGGTTTTGAAAATGGATTTAATGAATGAATGTTATAGTATTACGGTAGATGATAATAATAATATATGGGTTTGTTACTTTGGTGAAGATTCGTTACCTATGATTTCAAATTAAAAATAAAGTTAATATCTTTAACTGGGGCGCTACAGGAAAACTGATTCCAACTGTGTCCTGTATAACTAAATCAAAAATATGGAAAATCTCTTCTGGTGGGGAAATGGAAGTCTATGATTTTCTTTCAAAAAAATAGAATTATTTAAGGCAATTGATCAATTGGGAAATCACTTAGAGTTTCAATATCTAGACGCTAAAGCAGATGAATTAGTTTGTAAAGATGTTCACGGTGTATTTTATTATTGTAAATTTTATTAATTTATTCATACTCCATTTACATGAAGAATAGGTTAGGGACGAAGCGATGTTATAGCAAATGTAATTTATAAAAGATAGGAGACATAAGATTGTTAGTATTATTATTTCATATTTTAATCAGTTTTATGGTGTTAGCAATATCTTTATTTTTAGGTAAAGCTGTAAATTTTGACAGTAAGAAGCTTAATAATATTATTGGTGGATATGGACTGATTGGGATTGTGTTAGTAGGTATAGGCATATATATTGGAATGGGAGAGAATCTAAAATCCTATATCTTTATAACATTTTTGGGACAATTGGTTATTATTGGTTTTTTCTTATTAATTTTTAGACTTTTAAAAAAAGACGGATATTCAAAATTTATAAATATTTCCTCCATTTGTTTGGTTATAATTAGTCATTTAATTTACATCTATTATATTATCGCTAGTTTTATTTATTACTAGAATTTAAAGACTAGTTTAAAAAGGATAACAATAATAACTTTTGGTCACAGTGACGTACGAGAAATCAAATATAGAAAATTGGGATGAATTATCACGGTTTTGGGAAATTTTACGATGCCAATAATCAGCTAACAAGAGAAGAATTGCCAAATGGTACTGTTAACAAATCAACGTGGCGATGTAAGTAGTATAAAAACCAAAAAAACGAATTAAAACGAGGGATAGTTGTGAACGCGGTTAGAAAGTTATATCAATTAATTTGGGATTATTATGAAGAGAAAATCAATATTAATTATTTCACAGACAATTTTACTATTACATTTAATACTGAGGTAGATTATGACGAGTTAAGTGAAGCTGAATATAAACTTTTTGAAGAGTTAGCACATATAACCAGCCGATATTCTCCTTATGAAGAAGAAAGGAAAAAATATCCTTATTATTACGATGAATTAGATACATTGAATAAAGTTAAAGAGTAATTGATAAACTATCATCATAGTCTAGAATTTTCTTTTCAAAATGTTTACTAAGGAAGTATTGAAACCGTCCCCCCTGCTTCCTTTTCAATCTCCTTGTGACTAAAGCATTATGAAATATATACGGAAATCCACTAGTGTTGCATAAATATTGTCTTAATTTTTAGTTTAATATTTTTTCTTATTTAGAGCCAAAAAAGGAAATACCCAATTAAAGGTGGCTCTATCCATTTGGGAAATTTTTTACAATTAGATGTATGCGACGACAATTTGCTCACTAGGGGATTGCTTTTCCGAGTCCAGATAGTCGCTGATTTCCACAATGCAGCCCTTAAATAACGACTAATTTGTAAGGTTTTTCGCTTGCTTCTTGTTTCGATTTTTACAAGAACATGTAGGCAAAAAACAATAAGTGCGATAAACACTTGATTTTGAATCGCCCATTCGCTTTGTCCGTAGAACTTTTTGATGCTGAGATGCTGTTTTATCCATTTGAAAAACAACTCAATTGCCCATCTTGATTTATACATCTCTGAAATTTCTTCCGCGCTTAAATCAAAACGATTAGTGATTAAATGGAGTTCGTTTCCTTTTGAATCCATTACTTTTGGAAGGCGAAAGTAATTTTCAGCACGGTTTTGAGTGGTACCAATTAGAACCATTTGATCGGATAAAACAGCTGAATCATCGGATCGTTTAAAATCGTAAACCTCCCGTACCACAGCGTTTTTACGTAACCTAGAAAGAAAAAAATATCCATCATCCGTCATGCGATCAAAACGTTCGTAATCTAGATAGCCACGGTCAAACGCATACATGCATTCCTTCATAATTTCAAGTTGACCTCGGTGATGTTCTTTTGCCGTAGTGATCACAACTTTTTCAGGATAGGACTGCCCTTTTTCCATAAACACTAGGCGCAAATGTAACTTTACTCCTGCCTTCGTTTTACGGAACTTAGCCCATCTATGATTAGTTAAATTAAGTGGCAAGGTACTTGAGTCAATGATTTTTACTGGCATCATAAGTTTTGTATAATGCGTTTTGGCATGAATTTGTCCCACTAAATCAAGAAAAAGTCGTTTAAATAGATCGGGGTTCAAACCATTTATTCACCGTGATAACTGAGAAATGCTAATAGATTCAAGGTCTATTCCTTTTTGAAGTTCGTTATCGAAAAGACAATCTCCCAACGCATGAAGACTTTCGACTTCATGTAGCTGTGCAAATAGTATTAACTTTAGAAAGGACTCTGTCGTTAATTTTTTCGTGTAATCTTGTCTATGAGATTGGTCCTTTTTAGTGGATTTGGACGGGTTACCACCTGACTTATCCATTATAAAGGACTTTTTCTTTGCTTAAAATTAAATTAATGAACATTTCGAGTATTTTTAATAGTGAAATTAAATTAATGCAACACTAGTGTTAAAATATACAAAAAATCACAATTATTCAAGTCTGCTTGTTTAGTAATAATGCTAAATTATTTGATTATATAGAGTCATTATTAGATACAAATGAATCTTTTTTTTTCGCTGTTTTAGTAAACTTTGTTGTTTTATAGACAAAATTAAATTAGATTAAATTTAGTTGTAATATTGTGGTGATAGTTAGACGTAAAAGAAAGGGTGATTATCATTAGGAGAAATAGATTAAAAGAAATTGTAAAAGATATATTGTGGATGGATACTAAGGATTTAAGTAACCTTTCATTATCTAAACTGGAACAAAAAATGAAAGAAGATAGCTTTGAAGACAACCTTATAAAAGACTTAATTGTAGTATTGAAACAAAGACTAATCGAATTTGGTGAAAGAGATTTTCAAAAATGGCTGTATAATCTCAACTTTAAATACCCTGAAGATTTCCAAGATGAAAGTTTTACGAAAGAAATTTACGAAAAATATCAATTTTGGGTAGAAGAGGAAATCGTTAGATTAGAGAAGGAAACAAACATTTCTTGGGAAGTACAATCAGAAGACCTTGAAAAATTCGATATAAAAGCAAGAAAAGTTCAATTAGTAATTAGGCATAGGTTATCTGAGATTGTATTAGAATTGATATAATCAATTAGCTTATTCATAAAAGATATCAAAAAAGAGTTAAGAAAAGTGGAAATAGGGCTATGAATAAGTATCTAAAGGGATAACTCAAATGGTAAAAAAAATCTATACACTACTTTCAAAGCCTATCTGGAAAAAGTTTTCAATGTTAAAGTTAAATCTGGATGGAGTGTAAAATAAAAATTAGGGGATGTTCCAATGGAATTGAAATTAAGTATTACAATGAATAAGAATTATAAAACTCCCTGTTGTTATGATGGGAATCATAGAAAGAAAAGGTAATTATAATGAATATTAAAGAGTTCGAAGCAATGATAAGAGCTTCACATGAAAAAAGAAATGAATATTTTATAAAAAGAATTGTAGACTTTGAGGAAGTTTGGTCATTAACTGACAAGAATGGATGGGTATTGACAGAAGATGATTCAAATAAAAAACTGGCTCCTTTCTGGCCAGCTAAAGAGTATGCGATATATTGTGCAAAAAATGAATGGGCTGACTGTGCAGCTGAGAAAATATTACTTGAAGATTTTGTTAATGATTGGTTACCAGGACTATCAAGGGATAATATTGCTGTATCAATATTTTTTAATAATTTCGATTCAATAACCTTACCTATAAGTGAATTAATGGAAGATATAAATTCTGAGCTTGAGGATTATTAAGTCCTATTCATTGGAATTTTTTTAGAATCAGAGAAAAAGATGCCGGCACCATTAAAAGAAAGATGAAAGTAAAAAATTTGATTGATTTTCTTAATGCCTTAGAGAAAAACAATATTTATTATAAACTAACAAAAACTAGAGTCGAATCAATAATGGTGGAAGTTGCAGTTCCAGGTCAACGATGGGAAATAGAGTTTATGGATGATGATACCATCGAAGTAGAGAAATTTATTTTGGATAATACAATGTATGACGAGAAAGAACTAGAGATTCTTTTTAGAGATTTTAGTGATTAAAAGGTTCATATAAAATCAAAAAGATAATAGCTTAACATTCGCTTCTTGGAGAAGTAGATGTGTGTTTAGTCACTTCGAGGGCGATCGGTCGTTTCAAAGATTTTATTATTGAAGAAGTAACAGGTAAATAATCATATTTTCGAGTCGGGGTGCTTCCTTTTTAGGGAAGCACTCTTTTTTGCGTATATATCAAACAAATGTTTCTATTTTTGCTTGCATTTATCTAGAAAACAGAGGAAAATATTTTATAGGAAAATACTACTGTAAAATATAATTTTGGGGGAATATAAATGGAAGAAAAGAAGGTTGTTATATTTAAAGTGGCAAACGGAGAATATTCCGTAGATGTTTCTTATGTCATATCAATAGAGAAAGAAGAACAGATTACTCCTGTTCCTCAATTACCATCCTTTGTGAGAGGAATAAGAAAAGTAAGAGATGAGCTTATTCCTGTCATTGATTTACAAATGGTTTTATACAATCAAAAAACAGAAGAAAATGAAAATAATAAATTAATTGTTGCGCGAACAGAAGATATTTCATTTGCTATGATTGTTAGCGATGCAAAAGAGATTCTCGATATAAAAGAAGAAGTAATTAAAGAGGTTGGCATTTCTGCTTATCAGAAAACAGAATATATTACAGGTGTTCTTAATTTAGAAAATCGTTTGGTTTTAATGCTAGACCCAAATGTCTTATTAGAAACACTTGAAGGAGTAAAAGATATTAAAGACTATATGAAAAATCAGCCTGCATAAGCAACAAGTAGGAAATATGGAATATATAATAGAAGCGTCTACAAATGATCATAAAGAATTGGTGAAGGCAAAATGAAGGAATTTTATCCAAAAAAAGGACGAGTTATCTTACACGTAGATATGAACAGTTTTTATGCATCTGTTGAAATGGCCTATGATCCACAGTTAAAGGGAAAGCCACTGGCAATTGCGGGAAATGAAAAAGAACGCAGAGGTATTATCGTCACTTGCAGCTATGAAGCAAGAAAATTTGGTGTAAAAACAACAATGCCTTTATGGGAAGCGAAAAAGAAATGCCCGGATTTAATTGTTTTGCCTCCAAATTTTGATCGTTATCGTACGGCATCCCTTGCGATGTTTCAAATTCTCCATGAATTTTCCGATACTGTCGAACCTGTTTCGATTGATGAAGGATATGTAGATATTACGAATAGTCATGACTTAGGAACTCCAATATACATCGCAAAAACAATTCAGAAGCGAATTTATGAGCGTTTAGATTTACCATGCAGTATTGGGATTGCGCCTAATAAATTTCTTGCTAAAACGGCATCTGATTTGAAAAAGCCGATGGGAATCACGATTTTAAGAAAGCGAGATATTCCCAATATACTTTGGCCGATGCAAGTAGAAGAAATGCATGGTATAGGAAAAAAAACGGGGGAAAAACTAAGAGCGATTGGCATCGAAACAATTAAAGATTTGGCAATGGCTTCATCTATTGCACTTAAAGGAGCCTTAGGTATTAATGGAATCCGTTTAAAGGAAAGAGCCAATGGAGAAGATAATCGGCCTGTTGATCCAGAAGCAGCTAATGAATTTAAAAGCATTGGGAATTCCACTACTTTGCCTCGTGATGTAAAGAATCAACAAGAATTATTTCAAGTCTTGGCAACTCTTGCAAATAAAGTTGCTACGCGTATGAAAAGAAAGCATGTGCATGCTAATCATCTAGCGGTAACGATACGTTATGGAAATCGCAAAAATTATTCCAAAAGCAAAAAATTAGCAAATCCGATTAAGACAGAGGAAGAGATACTCCAATTAAGTAAAGAGATTTTTCAGTCCGCTTGGGATGGAAATCCTGTTCGCTTACTCGGCGTAACAGCAGGAGATTTAATTGATAATAATATTGTAGTAAAACAACTTGATCTCTTTTCCTTTGAAAAAGATGCAGAGAAGGAATCGTTATGGACAGCTATTGATAAGCTGAAAGAGAAATATGGTTCATCTATTATTGAGCCGGCGTCTGAAAGAAATAATATTTCAAAAAAGGAAGAAGACATTGGTACCATGACTAGTTTTAATAAAGATTTTTTGCAAGGAAAGAAATTTTAGTCTAGTTAAGTATGTTGAAAAAATTTTTTTGAAATAAACGAGAAAAGTAGTTGCATTTTAGTTGCATAACTTAAAAAATCTTGCTAAAGTTAAGTGAATTCTACTATAAGGATACATAGTTTAGAAGGGACGTTAGGAAAAAATGACAAAACAGCAATTTGGTGTAATCGGTTTAGCGGTTATGGGTAAAAACCTTGCGATGAACATCGAAAGCAGAGGTTATACTGTTTCCGTTTTCAACCGTTCAAAAGAAAAAACAGAAGAAATGCTTAAAGAAACAGAAGGTAAGAATGTCGTTGGAACATATACATTAGAAGAATTTGTACAATCTTTAGAAGTTCCACGTAAAATTATGTTAATGGTTAAAGCTGGTCCTGCTACTGATGCTACAATCGAACAATTAAAGCCTTTATTAGATAAAGGGGATATTGTTATCGATGGCGGTAACACATTCTTTAAAGATACGCAAAGACGTAACAAAGAATTAAGTGAACTTGGTATTCACTTTATTGGTACAGGCGTTTCTGGTGGGGAAGAAGGCGCTTTAAAAGGTCCTTCTATCATGCCTGGTGGTCAAAAAGAAGCATATGAATTAGTTGCACCTATTTTCCGTGATATCTCAGCAAAAGTTAATGATGAGCCTTGTACTACTTATATCGGTCCAGATGGTGCTGGTCATTATGTAAAAATGGTTCACAATGGAATCGAATATGGAGATATGCAATTAATCTGTGAAGCATATTTTATTATGAAGCATGTATTAGGATTAGAAGCACAAGAACTTCATGAAGTATTCGCAGAATGGAATAAAGGCGAGCTAGATAGCTACCTAATTGAAATCACTGCAGATATTTTCACAAAAGTAGATGATGAAACTGGTAAACCTTTAGTAGATCTAATCTTAGATACTGCTGGACAAAAAGGAACTGGTAAATGGACAAGCCAAAGTGCTTTAGACTTAGGTGTTCCACTTCCAATGATTACGGAATCTGTATTTGCTCGCTTCATTTCTGCAATGAAAGACGAACGTGTAAAAGCAAGCAAAGTACTTTCAGGTCCAGAAATTAAACCATTTACAGGTGATAAAGCAGCATTTATCGAATCTGTACGTAAAGCACTATACTTAAGTAAAATTGTTTCTTATGCACAAGGTTTCGCGCAAATGAGAGAAGCATCTGAAGAATATGATTGGAATTTAAACTATGGCGAAATCGCAATGATTTTCCGTGGTGGTTGCATTATTCGTGCACAATTCCTACAAAAAATCAAAGATGCATATGACCGTGATCCAGAATTGAAAAACCTTCTATTGGATCCATATTTCAGTGAGATTGCTGAAAACTATCAAACAGCATTACGTGAAGTAATCTCTGGTGCTGTATTAAATGGTATTCCTGTACCAAGCTTTGCAGCTGCTTTAGCTTACTTCGACAGCTACCGTACAGCAACATTACCAGCAAACCTACTACAAGCGCAACGTGACTACTTCGGTGCACACACATATGAGCGTCTTGATAAAGAGGGAATTTTCCATACTAACTGGATGGAAAAATAAGAATTGCTATAAAGCACACCATGATTTTGATTGTGGTGTGCTTTTTTAGATTGTATACGGAGATGCAGAAAGGAATGCAGTAAAAAAAGCGTTCATCAGTCGAATGAAAACCAAAAAGAGAGAGGCAAGTAGGAAAAGGCGTTCATCAGTCGAATGAAAACCAAAAAGAGAGAGGTAAGTAGGAAAAAAAGGCGTTCATCAGTTGGATGAAAACCAAAAAGAGAGAGGCAAGTAGGAAAAAGGGTGTTCATTAATCAAATAAAACCCAAAAAAGAATTCACACAAATTTTACGTACCCAAAGATTTTACATCACCCCAAAAATCTACCGATAAAGTACTTAGAAAATAATTAGCAATCAATAAAAAATGTGCTACTATATTCAGCAGCACATCAATCACGCAAATTATTTTTTCACAAAAATAAACTAGTGAATGGTGAAAAAATTTATCCTTTAAAAGTTATTTCAATATAAACAACTTCGGATCTACTACCAATTCTAATCGGTGGTCCCCAAAATCCAAATCCAGAGGAAACAATCGCATGAAGTTGCTTCTTTTTCTTGTAGCCCCAGTCTAATTCAAAGACTCGTTTTGTAATCAGATGGTTCGGTGCCATTTGGCCACGATGTGTATGTCCTGATAGAATGACATCAATACCATCGTTCATTGCAGCTTCTAGTTCATCTGGCTGATGATCCATCATGATAATTGGTAAGTGGTTATTTTCATTCTCAAGAAGCGTCGGAATGGAAAGTCTTTCCTTGTCGGTTTTATCTTTACGACCAATTAATCGAATGGTTTCGTCAATGGTTACTTTTTCATCCATTAGGATTTGAATACCGATACGGTTCATTTCCTTTAAAAAAGTAGGAATCATTTTGCCGTAATATTCATGATTACCTAACACACCATAAATACCTAGAGGAGCTTGTAATTGTTTTAATTGTTCACCCATGTTCTTTTTCAGAAAAGGAAGAGGGTCATCATCAATGATATCCCCTGGTAAAAGAATCAAATCAGGCTGTAAGCCATTTATTTTCGTTATTAGACGTTTTAGGTGACTTTTCCCTGATAAAGTACCAAAGTGCATATCAGAAGCCATAGCGATCCTCAGAGTGTCTCTATGAGCCTGTTTTTTATCTACTGTAAGTTTATAAGTTCTAATAACAGGGGAATAAGCATTGTATGTGCCGAAAATAAGTAAAAGGAGAAGAATTCCTGCTGCAATGCTTCCTACAATTTTTGTTGCATCTTCAGACGGAATAGATATGTTTAATAGAAGCCATCCTAAATTAGCAATTGGAAATAGTAAGATACCATATTCAAAAATAGCAAGCCAATAAGCGCCAAGTATTTTAAATATGGAGATTGACTTAAGGAAATGGCTGATAATATATGCGTAGGAAAAAAGGATAACAACTCCGATATAAATAGATGGATATGTTAATAAGTTTAATGATTCAAGCCAAACATAACCATTCCATCCTAAGTAAAAAACTAGTAGATTATATAAAATGAATACGAGAATGATAGAAAAAATTAATTTGATTTTTTTCATTTGGAACTCCTTAGAATAGAATTATAATCACGAAAGAAAAAACGTGAATACAAATGGATTCACGTTTTTTAGGTTTACTTGAAGTATTGGATTAGCAAACATCTACTTCAAATTGATTTACTGGCCACCAGAAGAAACCGTCTTTTTCTAATAATTCATCTGCTTCTTGTGGTCCCATTGTACCTGAAGCATAATTAGGAAATTGCGTAGCAGGATTTTGTTCCCAAGCCTGTGAAATTTTATCGACATAGCTCCAAGATAAGGCTACTTCATCCCAATGCGTAAAGTTAGTTGCATCGCCATGAAGGCTATCGTCAATTAGTTTTTCATAAGCTTCTGGAGTATTTATTCCTGCAATTCCTGTATTTGCATAGCTAAGCTTAATTGGTGTTGCTTCCATGTTTTGTCCTGCTTTTTTAGCATTTAAATGCAATGTAATACCTTCCTCTGGTTGAATATGGATGACAAGAAGGTTTGGCGTAATTTCTTGATCAGGACGATTGTATAAATTCATTGGAATGTCTTTAAATTGTACAACGATTTTTGTCGACTTGCTTTCTAATCTTTTTCCTGTTCGGATATAGAATGGAACACCAGCCCAACGGAAGTTATCAATCATTACTTTACCAGCGACAAAAGTTTCTGTGTTGGAGTTAGGATTAACCATTTGTTCTTCACGGTAGCTCGGTACATCTAAATCCTCAACGAAACCTTTACCATATTGTCCCCTTACAAAGTATTTATCTACTTCATCTACTTCGACAGGACGCATCGCGCGGAAAACTTTAACCTTTTCTGAGCGAATTTCATCTGGAGTAAGTTTAATTGGTGGTTCCATTGCAAGCAGTGCAACCATTTGTAACATATGGTTTTGAACCATATCACGAAGAGCGCCACTTGTTTCATAATATCTTCCACGTTCTTCTACTCCAAGTACTTCACTTGAAGTTACTTGAATATTGCTGATGTAACGGTTGTTCCACAGGTTTTCAAAAATTGCATTAGAAAAACGGATAGTTTCAATATTTTGCACCATCGCTTTTCCTAAGTAATGATCAATACGGTATACTTCATCCTCAGAAAATGCAGTTCGAATTTGCTCGTTAAGTTCTTTGGCTGATTCTAAATCATGACCAAATGGTTTTTCGATGATAAGGCGTTTATAGCCTTTCACATCTGTTAATCCATCTTGATTTAGATGAATCGCAATTGGACCAAAGAATTCTGGTGCCATTGCTAAGTAAAATACGCGGTTGCCATTTAAGCTATATTTTACATCCAAATCATCTGCGATGTTTTTCAGCTCTGCATAAGAGCTTGAATCTGTAACATCATGAGAATGATAGCAAAAATAAGAAGCGAATGTCTCTAGGTCATCATTTTTAGAACTTGCAATTGCTTCAGAAACAGAATTAACAACATTTTGTTTAAACTGTTCTTGCGTTAATGTTCTTCTTCCTACACCTACTACGGCGAAATTTGCTAATTTACCTTTTTTATACAATCGATAAAGAGATGGGAAAAGCTTTCTATTGGCTAAATCTCCTGTAGCTCCGAAGATCATAATAAGTGCATTTGATGTTTGTTTTTCATTCACTTTCTTGTACCTCATTTCATTTATATATGTATGAAAATTATTAAATTGCTGTTTTACAAAGGTGCATTTATCTTAAATAATGACTGTTTTTGTATAGATTGTCGCTAGGTTTTTTCCAATAATTTTTTTAGAAAACAGCCTAAATAATACATGTACCTATACAGTTATAAAATTTTATCTTTTTCTTAAGGATATGGCAACACATTTGTTTGTAATTTTTGCAAATATTTTTACTATTTGTATTTACAGCAGAATTTTTTCATTCATCCAACATGATATTACAATATATTAGCAAAAGTTACTAGTTAAATGATTTAGTAATTTGGATAAACGCGCAGCATTAAAGTATACTTAAGACATCTATTCTGAATTAGTATTTAATGAACGAGTTTTATTTA
>Ga0209463_1000554_pt1 | contig 27962 bp, 23 predicted proteins | sample AgamicMgSfrz_FD_187169 | JGI IMG/M metagenome (GOLD analysis project Ga0209463, IMG submission 187169) | Agave microbial communities from Guanajuato, Mexico - Mg.Sf.rz (SPAdes) (version 2) | ecosystem: Host-associated > Plants > Phyllosphere > Phylloplane/Leaf | place: Guanajuato, Mexico... | reverse complement strand
CGGCGAAATATTATAGTACTTCAACTATTCAGATAAACACAATTAAAATCATCAAAAAGACTAGGAGAATTATATATGTATTTCGTACTTGATATCGGTGGAACGTTTATTAAATATGCATTAATGGATACTGCTGGGAACATTTCTTCAAAAGGAAAAATGCCCGCTCCTCGAACGAATTTGGACGATTTTGAAGAGGTTCTGTTTGGAATTTTGGATGAACACGATTTATCGGCCGTAAAAGGGATTGCTGTAAGCTGTCCAGGGACGGTAGATGTAGATACAGGTATGATTTATTATGGAGGGTCCTTTCCATTTCTTCATGAAGTGAATCTTGCGAAAAGAATTGGGGACAGGTATGAAAAAGATGTCTCCATTGAAAATGACGGGAAGTGTGCCGCTTTAGCTGAATTGTGGCTTGGAAGTATTAAGGGTGCCAAGGATGCAGTCGTATTAGTGCTTGGAAGCGGTGTAGGCGGTGGTATTGTTGTTGACGGCAAACTGCATCGTGGAGTGAATCTATCTGCTGGTGAAATGAGCTTTGTGATGGATAAAATAGACATGACAAGCAGGAAAGCACAATTTTTTGGCTCCGATTGTTCGGCAGTCCGAATGGTGCGTCTTATCGGAGAAGCAAAGCAGCTTGATGATCCAACAGATGGCGAAGCCGTATTTGAATACATAAACAATCAGGATGAAGAAGCTAATGAAATATTCAATGAGTTTTGTTTTTATCTAGCTTCCCAAATATTGAACCTGCAATATATTTTAGATCCGGAGATATTTGCAATAGGCGGTGGAATCAGTGCCCAGCCTATCTTAATTGAAAGAACAAAATGGGCAATTGAGGAAATAAAGACAGCTAATCCTCCTCATATGGCTAATCCGAAAATAGAAGTTTGCAAGTTCCGAAATGATGCAAACCTTTACGGGGCACTTTATCATTTTTTTGTCAGCAAGGAAAAGGAAATAGTGACTAAACAGTAGGTAATGTAAGGCAAAATTAAATATAAAAAAGGAATAGCCTCATGTGAGGTTATTCCTTTTTGTGGTTCTTATATTACTTATATTTGGATATTAAATCAGCTAGTGGCATTGCCATCATGGAATCAAAGCGGTAATCCACATCGCAGAATTGCATAGCATTTGTCACTTCATTTGGGAAAATAACAACATTCAAGCCTGCTGTTTTAGCTGCTTGTGCACCGTGAGCAGAATCTTCAAATGCTATGCATTCATTTGGCTGAAGCTCCAGGCAGCGGGCTGCTTCTATGTATAAAGCTGGATCTGGTTTTACTTTTTCTACATCGTCAGAGGTTTTGATGCAGTCAAAATAATCAAATAAACCTAATCTCTTTAGATGCTTGGAAACCCAATCATAATTGGAGCTAGAAGCAAGACCAATTTTCAAACCTAATGATTTGGCTGTATCAAGATAATCTTTAACACCAGGTCTTTCTTTTTCCAGTTCGAGCTTGCGAAGAAAGTTTTCTTGAAAAGCTGTTTCTAAAATTTTTAAGTCGAGTTTTCTTTTAGCCTGTTCTTCCAGGTAAACAAATGGGGAGAAATCTGTGTGTGTGCCTATTTCTTTTTGCCATAATTCTAAAGGCAATTCACAGCTGTGTTCTGTAAATAGCTCTTGCAGTAAGTGATACTGATGTGTTTCTGTGTCAAAAATAAGCCCATCAAAGTCGAAAATGATTCCTTTTATCATATGTTCCTCCTTTAAGATACTGTTGCTGTTTAACATGTGGATTATTGGGAAGCAATGAGTTCCCCATCCACTTAATAATATTAACATAGTTTAATGAAACATAAAGAACCCTGCATAAACAGGGTTCTAAATTCCTTTATTATTTAGACAAGGAATATCCTTGCTCTGCAGCAGGCTGTTCACTTCTGACCATATTGTTAACGGCACTGAACAGGGCTTTAATGGAGGATGTCATAATGTCTGCATCGATTCCACATCCCCAGTAAATGGAGCCGTTTGCGGCTGTAAATCCAACGTAAGAAACGGCTTTTGACTCAGAACCTGTTTCAAGGGCATGCTCTGTATAAACTAAATCCTTGTATTGGATACCCAATGACGATTGCAGGGCATTACTGATAGCGTCAAGTCTTCCGTTCCCTTTGCCACTATATTCATGGACAGTATTGTCCTTTTTCACTGCCACTGTTGTGTCATAGCTGTTCTTTTGCGAGAATTGATATTCAATGAATTCAACTGGAGCATCTATATTGACATATTCATTCAGGAAGATATCATGAATTTCGTCAGGCATAAGCTCCTTATGAAGGTTATCGGATACTTTTTTAACAGCATATCCAAAGCTTTCACGCATTTTAGCAGGAAGATCAAGACCATAATTTTGTTTAAGGATATAACCGATGCCACCTTTACCGGATTGGCTGTTAATGCGGATAATATCTCCTTCATATTGTCTGCCAATATCCTTAGGATCAATTAATAGGTAAGGCACTGTCCAATAATCGCGATTCTTTTCCTCACGCCATTTCATGCCTTTAGCAATTGCATCCTGATGGGAGCCTGAGAATGCTGTAAAGACAAGCTCACCACCATACGGATGTCTTTCAGGAACCCTCATTCTTGTCAATTTTTCGTATTTTGCTAGGATGCCAGGAATATTATTGAAATTCAAATTCGGCTCTACGCCGTGTGAATACATATTCAGTGCAAGTGTGACAATGTCAACATTTCCTGTTCTTTCCCCATTTCCGAACAATGTTCCTTCCACCCTTTGTGCGCCTGCAAGGACTCCAAGCTCGGCATCTGCAACACCTGTACCTCTGTCATTATGTGGATGAAGCGATAGAATGACGTTGTCCCGAAAGCTTAAGTGCTCACTCATGTATTCGATTTGGCTTGCATAAACATGTGGCATTGACATGGATACTGTTGCTGGTAAGTTGATGATAACCTTGTTTTCCAAAGTTGGCTGCCAGATGTCTAGTACACTGTTACAGATGTTTAGTGCAAATTCCATTTCTGTTCCTGTGAAGCTTTCTGGAGAATATTGAAACTGGAAGTTGCCTTCTGTTTCTGCTGCGTATTTTTTCAATAGCTCAGCACCAGTAACGGCAATATCTATTATTTCTTGTTCTGACTTTTGGAAAACCTGTTCCCGCTGTGCAACAGATGTGGAGTTGTACAGATGGACGACTGCTTTATTAACACCTTTAAGAGATTCAAACGTCTTTTTAATAATATGCTCTCTTGATTGTGTCAGCACTTGGATTGTTACATCCTCTGGAATCAAGTTTTGTTCAATTAATGTCCGCAAAAAGGCATATTCTGTATCAGATGCTGCCGGAAAACCAACTTCAATTTCCTTGAAGCCTACTTCCAATAGCAATTGAAAATATTCCAGTTTTTCTTCTAGGCTCATTGGTACAATTAGCGCTTGGTTGCCATCACGAAGATCCACGCTGCACCATGTTGGAGCTGCTTCAATGTACTCCTTCTCTGTCCATTTCAAACTTTTTGCGGGAGGGGTAAAATAACCTCTGGAATATTTTTCGGTATTTTTCATCACTACTGACCACCTTTTTGGATTAATTTAATAGGGAGAATCTTTGTAAGGAAAATAAAAAAAGCCCGTTGTCTCTATAAGAGACGACAGGCTTTACCTTCGTGGTACCACTCTTTTTGATTCACCTTAAATAGAAATAAGATGAACCCACTTTACGACTTGATTACGGCAGTCAGCCGTTAAGACTTACATTTCAGCCTTACCACTCCTGGGCGAGTTGGGGGAGTTTATTGTCTGTCTTTCACCAGCCGACAGCTCTCTAAGCAATAAATATCCCTTAATACTCCCAATCCTAGCGTTTCGTTTTCTTAATTTTCTCCATTTTATAATTAATTTCGAATTCAGTCAACAGACGATTTTTGTCATTTTGAAACTTTTCTAAATTGTCTAGTAACTTGTTATATTTTCTGACATTATTTTTCTCTATTGTCGGAAATCTATTGTTCGGTTATTATTAAACCTTATATTCAGTATAAGAAAGGATTTTAACATAATGCAAAGTAAGCAAGAATTTCGTTCTTATAGTTTAATTATTCTTGGAACATTTTTAGTAGGGTTGGCATTTAATATTTTTCTATTGCCTGCATCTATCACGGCAGGAGGAGTAGCAGGAATAAGTATCATTTTGAACAAACTGAATGGCTGGAGCCCAGCAGTTGTGCAATGGGCAATCAATATTCCTACATTTGTATTAGGCTATTTTCTTCTTGGTAAAGATTTCAGCATCCGCACCTTTGTTGGAACTACGCTGCTGCCAACATTTATTTGGCTGACATCTTATTTGCCGTTTTCAGTAGAAGATCCATTGCTGGCTTCTATTTACGGGGGAATACTTAGCGGAATCGGGATTGGTCTTGTATTCCGTGGTAAAGGCTCTACTGGTGGGACAACAATATTTGGACAGCTCATTAAAAAATATACTCGTTTGTCGAGTGGTTATTCCCAATTTTTGATTGACGGCTGTATCGTTATAGTAGCCATGTTCGTTTTTGATTTTGAAAGAGCACTATATGGAATGATAGCCATGTTCATCATTGGAAAATCAATAGATGTCGTCCAACTTCGCTCATCCACTTCTAAGCTTGTCTTAATAGTGACTGAAAACGAACAGAAAATTACAGATTTAATTCGTAATGAAATTGATAGAGGCTTCACGAAGGTTTGGTCTGAAGGAGGGTACAGCAATCAGAAGAAAGCATTACTATTCAGTGTAGTAGAACAATCTGAGGCTGTATATTTAAAAGAACTAATTCAAAGAAGCGACAATAGTTCCTTTGTAATTTTCTTAAATGCTTCAGATATAATCGGCAGAGGATTTTCATTGCCGAGAGATTTTCCAAGAAGCTAATCGATATTGAGGCTGGGACATAAGTAAGTGAACCAGCGTAAAGACCGAACTACTTAATCGACCATGATTAAATAGTTCGGCTTTTTTTGTTTTTTAGTTTTAATACACTGATTAGAAAACTTAGTGGAATGGAGCGGAGGCCACTCGACTACTAAGGGAAATAGAGGAAAGGATGAGACCCCGCAGGCGAAGACGAGGAGGCTCAGCTTCCTCCCCGCGGAAAGCGCGAGGACGAGCGCGCAATGAAACGAACTAATTTTAACTCCATATTCTATTTAGTCACAAGCTTCATTTTTCAAATTTAGATGTAATTCTATTATGCGTGTTTAAAAAGCTTATCTTTTGTTTTGTCCCAGCCTCATCTTTTATTTAAAGATAAAAAAATAAAGAAAGTTTTTCGAAGGATAAGTTATAGAAGAATAACAAAGTCGAGGATGCTTATGAAACAGTTTTTCTGCTATAGGAAAGTATTAATTACTACTATTATAATGTGAAATCCCCAACAAGTTACTAGCACATAATCTAGTAGGACATATATAAGGTTAGTAAACATACGGAAATAATAGGAGAAAGTACTAATACTATTGTATTAAAGTAATGTTTTGGAGAAAGTGAAAAATACAAGAAAACTTCCATTGACATAATGTATTTATACCTTTTATAATCAGCGGAGTAAAAATTTCGAGCAATTAAGAGAGTATACCTAATTTAGAATAAATTGTTTGAAAATTTTAATTTTAATTAACATTCTGGGAGGATTACAGCTTTGAGTCAACTTTTTCGTAGAAAATCTGTGAATGTGATGATTTCGCAATCTCAAAATAAAACGCTGAGCCGATCGATGGGTATTATGGATCTCATCTTTTTGGGTGTCGGCTGTGTAATTGGTACAGGTATTTTCGTTGTAACAGGAGTTGTAGCAGCGGAAAGTGCAGGTCCAGCCATTATTCTTTCCTTTGTACTTGCAGGTATCGCTTGTGCACTTGCAGCATTTTGTTATGCAGAATTTTCGTCTGCAGTACCGCTGTCGGGTAGTGTGTACACATACACTTATGCAACACTAGGTGAGTTATTTGCCTTTTTAATTGGCTGGGATTTGATGATGGAATATGTTCTCGCCATAGCAGCAGTTGCAACAGGCTGGTCAGCTTACTTCCAGTCCTTGATCGCAGGCTTTAATATTAACTTGCCAGCAAGCATTACGTCAGCTCCAGGAGTAGGTAAAGGTGGGCTTGTCGACCTTCCGGCGATGCTTATTATTTTAGCCATCACTGCATTGGTCTCAAAAGGTGTAAAAGAAAGTATTAAGTTCAACAATATTATGGTTTTCGTTAAACTAGCAGTTATCCTATTATTCATTATTGTCGGTGTTTGGTATGTGAAGCCAGATAACTGGACTCCATTCATGCCATTTGGTTTCAATGGGGTAATTACCGGAGCGGCAACTGTTTTCTTTGCATATATCGGCTTTGATGTTATCGCAACAGCTTCTGAAGAAGTGAAAAACCCAGGCAAAACAATGCCTATTGGTATTATCGGGTCACTGGCAATTTGTACAGTATTATATATTGCGGTATCAGCTGTCTTAACTGGAATGATTCCATTCACACAACTTGGTGTAGGAGCGCCAGTGTCACTTGCATTAGAATCAGTAGGACAAGATGCGATTGCAGGGATTATATCGATTGGGGCAGTAATGGGGATTACAACAGTTATTCTAGCGTTGATTTACGCACAAGTGCGTTTAAGCTATGCAATGAGCCGTGATGGTCTTCTTCCGAAGATGCTTTCTTCTGTAAACAATAAGACAAAAACACCATTCAAAAATACATGGCTGACAGGAATTATTGCTGCATGTATCGCTGGTTTTGTAGATTTGTCTACACTGGCTCATTTAGTAAACATGGGGACATTGGCAGCCTTTACGTTAATTTCAATCGCGATTATTGTATTGCGTAAAAAATTCCCTGAGCTTAAAGGTTCCTTCCGGGTACCATTCGTACCTGCATTGCCAATCATCAGTGCCCTTCTTTGTATTGGTTTAGCAATCAGCTTGCCAGGAATTACTTGGATTGCTTTTGTTATTTGGCTGGCAGTTGGAACGGTCATTTACTTCGTATTTTCAAGGAAAAATAGTAAATTGAATAATTAATTGGAAAGCAGCCATTGGCTGCTTTTTTGTTTTGTATGAAGGCAAAATAAACGACAGCTGCTAATATTTGCAACTGTCGTGAGTGTTAAGCCTAATTAAGCTTCTTTATGTACCATGCATCCATCGCTGAGTGCTCTGACCCATCTAATGGCTTCGCTAATAGCTCAAATTCAAACTTTTCATAGAGAGCACACGCAGCCTTTAATTGTTGGCGTGTCTCCAAATAGCAATTATTATAATGCTTTGCAGCAAAGTCCAAGGCAGTTTCCATCAGAAGGTTAGCATAGCCTTTTCCTTGGGCTTTAGAGCTTAAATACAGCTTTTGTAATTCACAGGTCCTGCTTTCTTCATTGAAAGGGGCTATTCCTATGCCGCCGACCACTTCACCATCAAGTATTGCCACCCAGTAGGCAGCAGATTCCAACGAATTGTAGTAAGAGGTCAAATTATCTAAAGATGGATCAAAATAAGCAGTGCCTTTAATATTTAAACCGACAGACTCAAGTGAATGACGGATGATGGCAGCTATTGTTTCATTGTCTTGATGTTCTATCTCTCTAACAATCATTTAATATTCCCCTTTGTTCTATGTGATAAGTAAATGTTACCTCATTTTTTTGAAAATACAAATAGTTTTACAGGTGGTTTATTGTAACACTAAGTTTAACTGAAGGAGGAAATGGGTAAATTGAACTATAATTTTTCTGGAATGAAGGAAGCTCTTTGTTATTTTTTATTACTTTGAAAGTAAGAAATTGGTGATAGAAAAATAAGATCTATACACAAATATACTCCTCTGAAGGTGTTAACTGATTGTCAAACATTAACAAATGCGTATATCTTCCTTTCTTGATTAGTTGCAATATATAATAGGTCTAAAGTAGTGTGTTCGGGTCTTTAGTGGGAGGTTAGTTATGATTAATCCAATTTTGTATTTAGTTCTATGTTGTATTATTTGTGTGCCGTTGCTAAATATAAATATGTTTGTAACTACAACAGTTGCAGGGAAGAAAATGCATGAAGCATTATATACTTTATTTTTAGCTATTATATGTGGTTTTATCATTTCTATTATTCCTTATATAGGTCTATTAAGTATAAGAGCTATGGAATTGTCGAAAGTAAGTTTACTGCTTACTTTTAAAAATACTGTATATACAATTTTATTCTGTTTTGTAAGTTTTTTGCTGCTGAGTACTATTGGAAAGGTTGCGGTTAAGCCATCTAGGTATAATACAAACAAAAAGAAGGGGATTATTCCTTATTTAGTATTGAGTGTTGTGGTTGCTGCATTTATCTTACTTTATATTGTTTATTTATTAGATAGAGTTTACTCCATTCCTTTATATTTAAATAATATTAATGTTTTTTATTCTGTTACACTTTTAACAACCTCTATTTATAATATAGCGCGAATTATTGAGCATCTTCATATAGATCAATTAATGATTAATAGGGGAATAACTTATACGAAGAGTTCCATTTTCTTTACGGTATTCAGTATTTCTTTTGGTTCAACCATCTACATGTTTATACAAAGTTTATTCCAAGCTGCAGGTTTCTCTATCGTTATGGTCTCTATTATCAGTTTACTTGTATTATTTATCATAACGATTAATTATATTGAAAACCAAATGATTTATCAGAATGGTACAGTAGAGAATCAAAATATGAAACTTAAAATAAATGAACAGCAATTCAGATCATTATTTCAGTATAATCCGGATGCGATTTTTATTTTAGATTTGGAAGGGAATTTCAAAGAAGTAAATCCTTCTGCTTTAACGTTAACTGGTTACACATTAAGAGAGGTTCTCCAGCTGAAAATAACAGACCTTGTGTTAAAAGAAGAAACGGAAGGATTAACGGCATTTCTTCATGAGGTTATAAAAGGAAGCAGTATCTGCTTTGAGACCTTTATCTACACTAAAGATGCTCAACGTGTAAATCTCAATATTACAGCAACACAGATTAAAATAGATGATTCTATCACAGGTATATATGTCATTGCCCAGGATGTAACAGAACAAAATCAAGTGCAAGATAAGGTAAACTTCTTAGCGTATCACGATGAGCTTACAGGACTGTTGAATCGTCGTGGGATTTATGGACAGGTAGATGAGCAAATAAATAAGGGGACTAATTTTGCGACAATTTTAATTGATGTTGATATGTTCAAGGACATTAATGACCATCTTGGTCATGCAGCTGGGGATACATTGCTTAGCCTTATTGCAAAAAGGTTCCAAAATACCATTAAGGATAGAGGGTTAATTGGAAGACTTGGTGGAGATGAATTTCTAATCTGCTTTACTGAGATGAAAAGCTCAGCAGAAGTTAAATGTTTGATAAAAGATATTCAAACAGATATGAAGCGCCCCTTTAAAATAGCAGGTGTGCAAAAAGAAATCACACTGAGTATCGGTGTTTCTTATTACCCAAATGATGGCGACGATTGTGAAACGTTAATAAAGCATGCCGATATGGCGATGTATGCTGCCAAAAAAGCTGGACGGAATAACTATTCAGAATATGAATCATGCTTAGAGCATGATATGCTTTCGAAAATTACGATGTACGAAGAAATCAAAAATTCTATACAGGAGGAACAGTTTGAACTCTATTATCAACCTAAACACAGTGTAAAAGATGAGAATATTGTTGGTGTTGAGGCTCTTATACGTTGGCCGCATCCCGAAAAGGGATTTATCAGCCCTGGAGAATTTATACCTTTAGCAGAGGATACAGATTTAATTATTCCGTTAGGTAACTGGGTAATTAGAAAAGCCTTTAGACAGTATAGAGAGTGGAATACAATTTCTCCAATTGACTTGCACTTGTCAATAAACATTTCACCAAAACAGTTTATTGACGATAATTTTATCCCGTTTTTATTAAGAAGCGTAAAAGAGTTTTCCGTTTCACCAAAAAAAATAGATTTAGAGATAACTGAAAGTTTAGCTATTGAAAATACCGAATTAACATTAGAAAAAATCAATCAATTAAAAAAGATTGGTTTTAAAATTACTATGGATGATTTTGGTACCGGATATACGTCATTAACGTACTTATCTAAATTTCCATTGGATAGAATTAAAATAGATCAATCCTTTATTAGAGATATTACAAGCAATAAGAACCATGCTGCTATCGTTCAATCATTAGTATCAGTTGCTAAGAATCTTGATATCAAAGTAACCGCAGAAGGTGTTGAAACAAAGGATCAACTACTGTATTTGCAAGAATGGGATTGTGATGAAATTCAAGGATATTATTATAGTAAACCAATACCTTCTAATTCTTTCGTTGAATATCATCATAAAAAAATGAAAAGGTACTTAATGACATAAGATTTTATTTATAATTAAAGCTAAAGAAGCTGCATTTTGCAGCTTCTTTGTTAGTTATTTGAGCTTGGCAGCAAAAAATTACATTAACGAAATTTTCCAGACCTATCATTTTCTGAGGATGGCGATTATCTGAGCAACAGAGCCAATATCTTCTAAAAAGAGTACAAAAAAGAATACGATAGTACAGTAAGCCTTATAGTCATTTACAAAACTCCTCCAGAAAAATATAGTGGTGATAGGAGGTGCAACAACATGAATAAAATACAATTTCCGAAAGATTTTTTATGGGGAACTGCTTCAAGTGGTCCTCAAAGTGAAGGATATAAACATAAGACAAATGACTCTATATGGGATTATTGGTATAAAAAAGAACCAGAAAGGTTTTACAACCAGGTTGGGCCGGAAATGACTTCCAATGTGTACGAACAATATACGGAGGATGTAAGCATAATGAAAGAGCTAAACCTGAATTCCTTCCGTACGTCAATTCAATGGTCGAGGTTAATTAAGGACTTTGAAACAGGTGAAGTCGATCAAGAGGCTGCTCAATTTTACAACCGTTATATTGACGAAATGATTGCAAATGGCATTGAACCGATGATGAATCTGTTTCATTTCGACATGCCATATGAGCTGGAACAAAAGTACGGTGGTTTCAAAAGCAGACATGTTGTGGATCTGTATGTAAAGTTTGCAGAGGCAGCGTTTGCGTTGTTTGGGGATCGCGTTAAGTATTGGATTTCTTTTAATGAACCTGTAGCTTATACAAAGGGAGCGTATTGGCATAATCTTATTTATCCAAATGAAATGAGTATGCAATCATATGTTCAAGCAAACTATCATATATTGCTTGCCCATTCATTAATTGTAAGCGCATACCGTAAGGGTAACTATAGTGGTGAATTTGGTATTGTTGTTGATTTGCTGCCACCAATACCTCGAAGTGAAAACCCTGCAGACGTGGAAGCAGGCAGGATTGCTGATTTGTTTATTAACTTAATTTTTATGGATCCATGTGTAAGAGGGGAATATGATCAAGATTATTTGAACATCTTGAAAAAGCATGACTGTATGTTTCATTATCATATAGAGGATTTAGAGGCAATTAAAGAAAATACAGTAGACTTTATCGGCATCAATTACTATCAGCCGATGCGCGTTAAAGCTAGGGATAGTATGCCGAACCCATTTTCACCCTTCACACCAGAATGGTATTATGATCCATATGAAATGCCGAACAGAAGAATGAATGAATATAGAGGTTGGGAAATATATCCGAAAGCCTTATACGATATTGCCATGCGTGTGAAAAATGAATATGGCAATATTAAGTGGTATGTTTCGGAAAACGGCATGGGTGTGCAAGGTGAGGAAAGATTTAAAAACAAGGATGGCTTCATTGAAGATGATTATCGAATTGATTTCATCAAGGAGCATTTGGGATGGCTGGCAAAGGCTATTGATGAAGGATCTAATTGCTTTGGCTATCACCTATGGACATTTGTCGATAACTGGTCATGGACGAATGCTTATAAAAACAGATATGGTCTTGTATCATTAAATCTTGATAATACGGAGAGAACGATTAAAAAGTCTGGTAACTGGATAAAAGAAGCTATAAAAAACAATGATTTCTCTTAAAATAATTTAAAAGACCTTTTAAAGGAATGATTAACTTTGTCTATCAAAGTGAACTTAGCAGAGTTTAGCGAAATTGAAAAACAGGCCTATGAATTTATGGTCAAGCATCCAGACAAAGTGATCCAGCTTTCAGCAGATACTTTAGCAAAAGAGATGTTTGTCAGCAAACCGACAATATTTAGGGTGTGCAAAAAATTAGGATTTACTGGCATTGTGGAATATAAGCATTTTTTGATAAAAAGCAAACAAGAAAAAATGAAGGAGTTGAATCCTACCTTGCAAATGGTCGAACTGCTTCTTAAGGAATTTGACAATGATTTCACTCCTGGAAACATTACAGTATTTGAGCAGTCAAACATAGTGATTTTATATGCAACACAAGCAAGTACGATTGCGGCAAGCTTTCTGTCGAGACAGCTTACTAATCTAGGGTATTTTACAAGAATTGTTGAAGATGAATATGAATTTATCCAAGTTGCAGAAACGATTCCTGACAAATCAATTATTATTGCCATAAGCAATACAGGCGAAAATCATCTGCTTACACAGCATTTGTTAAAGGTCACTAATAAGGTCCCAATCTTTGCGATAACAAAAAAGAATTCATCTCTGGCAAGAATTGCAGATTATGGTCTTTTTCATAATCTTGATATTAAAACGGCATCAAAAACGGTTGATAGGGAGAACCAGCTGCCATTAATGATTCTTATTCATGAGCTTGTTGAAAGATTATGGTCATCAATGCAGGAAAGAAATTTACCAAGGGGAGATTATGATGAATAATTTGCTTTCCAAACTAGAAAGTAAACTAGTTCCACTAGCAACGAGAATTAGCAGCAATAAGCCTTTAAATGCCATAAAGGATTCAATGATAACAATCATGCCATTTTTGATTGTCGGTTCCTTATTCCTCTTGGTTGCTTATTTGCCTATTCCTGGATATAGTGAATGGATGATTGGCATATTCGGGGAAAAATTCCAATCAACATTAACGAAGGTAACAGATGCTACATTTGGTATTATAGGTCTTTTTACGCTTATTAATGTTGCATATCAATATGCAAAACAACTGGACATGGAACCGATTTTTCCAATTATGTCCTCAGTTATGTCCTTTATTATTTTAACAACTGTGACAGATGGAAGCTTTGGATTGGAATGGCTAGGAACAAAAGGTATGTTTGTTTCAATTTTAATTGCACTAGTTGCAACTCGTTTATATAAGAAATTTTACGAGTTTGGTATCGGGCCAAAAATGCCTGAAGGAGTTCCGCCAGGCGTTATCAGATCATTTTCATCCTTAATTCCTGTAGGGCTGATTGCTGCGATTGTTCTTGCATCGCAAATTGGATTCAGCTTTACACCATACAAGGATATTCATCAATTTATATACCATATTGTACAAATGCCGTTATTAGGTTTAGGAGATAGTCTTATTTCCATTATTATCGCTGAGGTAATCGGCCAGCTGCTTTGGTTCTTCGGACTTCATGGTAATGCAATTGTAAACGCTATTATGGATCCGATTTGGCTTGGTTTATCTGCAGAGAACTTGAACGCTTTCCAGCAAGGACATGAATTGCCTCATATCATCACGAAGCAGTTTAAAGAGATATACATGCAAATAGGTGGCTCTGGTTCTACCATTGCATTAGCATTGTGTATGACACTATTTTCCAAATCAAAGCATTTAAAAACACTTGGTTTGCTTGCATTGCCTGCCAGCATCTTTAATATCAATGAGCCAATCATCTTTGGTTTATCTATTGTATTGAACCCAATCATGTTTATCCCTTGGTTGATTATGACACCAATCTCTGCTGTTATTTCATTCACTGCAATGAGCACAGGGCTTGTATCAGCAACAAGCGGTGTCATCATCCCATGGACTACACCATTGTTCATCAGTGGTTACTTAGTTTCGGGTGTAAGTGGAATGGTTCTGCAAATTGTCCTGCTTCTTGTTGGCTTCCTAATCTACATGCCATTCTTCAAGCTGCTGGATAAACAGCTGTTGGCTCGAGAGCTGGAGGAGGCTAATGGTTCCGGGGGCTTAAAAATGTTTAAGTAATTCCCAAAAATATTTATACAAAAGCAAAAAAAAATCCTATGGATATCCATAGGATTTTTTACTGTTTACTTCGAAAACAGCTTCTTAGCTTCCTCCATTGCAAGCTTGTTACCGAGTGCTGAGTAGTCAAGCCAAGGCTGATCGGAAACAACATAAACATGCTTGTTTTTGACAGCATTTAAACCTTGATAAATTGGGGATTCTTCGAGCTGCTTGAAGGCTGTTTGGGCTTTGTCGTCACTGTTTACAACGACAAAAATAGCATCAGCATCGAAATCAGGTAAAACTTCCTGGGAAATGACTTCATATGGCTGTGTGGAATCTAATTCTTCTATTCCTGCTGCTGGCTTAAATCCTAAATCATCAAATAGTATTGGGCCAAGTGGACGTTTTGTCGTAAATACACGAAGCTCTTTAGCAGTTACACGGATAGCCATAACTTTACTGTTTTCCCCAAGTTCATCAGTAGCCAATGTTTTCACTTCACTTGTCAGGCTTTCATAGTCTGCAATGAAATCTTCCGCTTCCTGGGTGCGGTCGACGAGCTTGCCGATTGCCTTCAAATGATCGCGCCAAGTTCCCTCATCAAGGTTAAAGCTTTCTGTTGGAGCAATGTCTTTGAATTTTGAAATATCCTCCCCTGAAATTCCTTCATCAATATATATGACAGAAGGATCTAAGGCGATAACTGCTTCCATATCAGGGTCTTTTGCAGGACCAAGCTTTGTTGAATTCTTTAATCGATTCTTAACATGTGGAAGAAAATCATTTAGCTCACCGCCGACAACAGAGCCGACAGGAGTTATTCCTAATGCAAGGAGGTCATTTGTAAGATGGATTGAAAGAGACGCGATTTTTGGTTCGTCTTTTTCTGTTTTAGTGTCACTTGCCTTACTGTCAGTTGAGGATGTTTGTCCGCAAGCAGCAAGAATTAATAACAGCATTGCTGTGAATACCATAAGTAGTTGCTTGTTCATTGTGTTCTCCTCGGTGAATTATTTTGTTTTTGTTAATAAGTAAAGAAAATAAGGTCCGCCTATCGCTGCTACAACAATCCCAGCTGGTATCGCATTTGGTTGAAAGATCGAACGCCCAACAGTATCCGATAAGACAAGTATGACCATACCGAGAAGCCCTGCGACAGGAAGAAAATGCTGATGTCTAGGTCCGACTAAACGGCGTGCAAGATGGGGGGCCACGAGCCCTATAAAGCCAATCCCTCCAACCATTGCTACACTTGCACTGGATAAGGCAACAGCAATTGCTAGCATGCTCAAGCGAGTGCGGAGCACAGAAACACCGAGCCCCACCGCCGTACTGTCTCCAAAAGATAAAGCATCTAGCTTTCGTGATTGCAGAATGCCTATAGGGGTCAATATAACAATCCATGGTAGTAGTGCGATAACATGTATCCAATCCCTGCCCCAAACATTGCCGACTAGCCACCTTGATGCAAATGTGTATGTATCCTCATCAAGACGCAGGGACAGAAACAAGGTGATAGCATTAAAGCAGGCTGCTATCGCAATCCCGACAAGGATGAGTCGAATTGGCAGTATCCCTTTATAGCGATCATATGTAAGTAAGATGATGATAAATGCCGTCAAGCATCCACCAATAAAAGTGAATAATGGAATAAGCAATGCTGCTTTATCGTTCAAGGAATGAAAATAGGTGACAAACATGATTAGCCCAAATGAAGCACCTGCATGTAATCCGATAATGCCTGGGTCTGCCAATGGATTCCTTGATACGCCCTGCAGAATTGCGCCTGATATACCAAGACCTATGCCTGCCAACATTGTAATGATGATGCGAGGCAGGCGATAGTCAAACAGCACAAGTGAGGATTTGTTATCACCAAACCCAAGCAAAGTTCGCACTACTTCAAGTGGTGCAATCCGCAGTGAGCCTGTATTCAAACTGATTAAAATGACGATAACATTTATAAGAACTAACGCGAGAGCGACTGTAAGGGTTTTAGAGCTGCGTAAGTTTGCTTTCATCTATAAATCCCTCCCAACCTTACGTGCTGTATAAAGAAAGAAAGGAACACCTACTGCAGCGACTATTATCCCTATTGCCAATTCTCGCGGAGGATTAACAGTACGTGCTCCTAAATCGGCAAGCATTAAGAGAATTGCCCCTAGCAAGGCTGACATTGGAATGATAAAACTATAGTCAGAGCCTACAAGCTTGCGAGCAATATGTGGAATAACTAGTCCGATAAATCCGATAGAACCGACAGCCGACACAGATACGCCTGCCAAAATGACTGCGGCAATGATGGATAGGAGTTTAATCAGATTCACTTTTATGCCGAGATTCATGGCGGTTTCTTCACCTATTGCAATAAGGGATATAGAGCGTCCCATGCTAACAGCCCATATAATTGTGAGCACAATCACAGGAACTAGCACCTTCAATTGGTCCCATTTAATGCCTGCAACCCCTCCTGCATACCAAAAGGCAAGATCTTGGCTTAAATCGAAGTATATCGCGATGCCTGCACTTAAAGAGTGCAATAGAGCAGCAATCACTGCTCCTGATACGGTTAATCTCATTGGGGTCAGGCCGCCAGGAACAGAAGCACCCATTATAAAGATTAATAGTGTACTAAGGGCAGCCCCAATAAAGGAAAATACCATTAATAGCGAGTAGGAGATGCTCGGAACAAAGGCAAAGCATAGAGTTACAACAAACATCGCTCCTGCGTTAATGCCAAGTACCCCTGCATCTGCTAAAGGATTACGTGTTACGCCTTGCATAAGTGCTCCGGCAACAGCAAAAGCAGCTCCGACAATGGCAGCACCAATCACTCTCGGTAGTCGCAGTTCATAAATGATTTGCTGTTCAGTAAGTGAGGAATCATAGTTGAAAATCGCTGTCCAAACATGATGAAAGGTGATATCCTTTGCTCCGAAAGAAACTGCTGTTACTAATGTAACAATTAATCCAGCTAGGAAGAAAATGAATAATAGTAGCCTCCACATGTTGTGTAAACGATTATTTAAATGTTTTAGATGAGGGGTTTGCAACATATAAGTAGCCTTTTCCTTTTCTTAATTACTAATAATGAAAATCATTATCATTTTCATTTCCCTATTATATGGACAATATTTCCGTAACGCAATCTTTTTTTAGTTAATTAAATAGGCTAATAGAATTAAATTTAGGTTGGAGGGGAAAAGAAAAAAGAGCTACTCAGCTCTTTTTTCTGAAACATTAATGATGGTGCTCATGATTTTCCTCTTGCTTTGGAAGATTCTTCTGTAAGTAGTTTAAATCACCTTCAGAAAGCTCACCAACAATAAATTGCTTTTGCGGCATAATGATAGAGTCATTATAGCTTGCATGCACTTTTACATAATAAAGACCATCACTGCTTAAAATCTTTTTTATGCTATAGACGCCATTGCCTTGTTTCTCCGCCTCTTCCATAATTCTTTCGGCAGAGCCATCTTGCTTCCATACTTCAAAATGTACATAGTCAGCATTATTAACTTCTTCGCCATTTTGATGAAGGGTAACTTTTATCTCAGCCACTGCATTTGCTTTTATGGAAGCAGGAAGAGCTATTTCGGCTTCAAGAGGTGCTTCTTTTTTATAAAGGGAAGCGGCATCCTGTTTAAGAAGGGAGCAGGCACTCAACAGCAGGCATATAAAACAAGCTAATAATAGGACTAATAATGTTTTTTTCACGAAACAAGCCACCTTTTATGCATTTAGAAACCTTTTAGCTTTAGGCATTCTTTGAATAATCAACCAGTCAATAAGCCAAACAAAGATAAGTGATAAGCCTACTAAAGGAAACAATATTCCTAAAATAATAAGCAGGAAGAGCAGAGGTTTCATATTTTTTATCTTTGGTGCTTTTGGAGCTCCTAATCCTGTGTTAGGCTTGCGTTTCCACCACATATAAACACCTGTGAAAGCTACTAAAAGAGTACCAAGACAAATAAGGAGGCTAACTAATTGATTAAGGAAGCCGAGTTCTGTTCCTTTATGCAAAGTAATCCCGACAGCAACTATCTTGCCGATAAGGCCGTAATTATCATAGCGATAATCGGCTAAGACCGCTCCAGTATATTGGTCGATATGGATGGTTGCTTCATCCTTTGCTTTTGGCGGAAAAGCAGACAGAGTGTAAACACCTTCTTTTGAGGAGGGGAAAATAACAGAATAGCTTGGATGCATTCCCTCCCGCTCAGCAATTTCGACTATATCGTCAATAGAAACAGGGATGAAGCCTTCAAGCTTTGATTTTGGTACATCCAAAGTTTCAGCAGCCCAAGGGACCTCTGCAATATCTTTTGTTTTTATATTAGATGTCGGTGCAGCTCCAACCCACACAGATGGAGGATAGCCTTCTCCTGTATTTGTTACTAAAGCTTGAAAGTTTGTTCCCCAAAATCCTGACCAAGGCAACCCAGTCAAAATAAGAAATAACAACCCACCTGTAACCCAAAAAGCAGGTACAGCATGTAGATCTCTTCTAAGGACCCTGCTGCCTTTTGTATACCGTGGTATAAGGGTACCTGCAAAGCTTCTCTTCTTTTGCGGAAACCATAAGTAAATTCCAGTTACAATTAATACAATTGCCCAGCAAGCGGCAAGTTCTACTATTCTATCACCAGTGGTACCTGCCATTAATTCACCATGAATTTCTTCTATTAAATCCATAACTCGATTATTGCTGTTTAATTCACCGAGTATACTACCATTGTATGGGTCAATAAAAACTGTCAATGACTCGGTTTGGTAGGTGATATTTACTTCACTTGAACGAGTTGCTTGTTCTCCAGGACGATAGCTTGTAACCTCTGCTCCAGCGTAATGATTTGTCACAATATCAAGCTGTTCAGACGGAGCTATTCGCTCTTTCTGCTGTTTAACTTCGTAAAAATCCTGATAAAGCATCTGTTCAATTTGTGGCTTAAATAAGTATACAGAGCCAGTGATTGCAAGAATAATTAAAAATGGCGCGAAAATTATCCCAGCATAAAAATGCCATCTCCATATTGCTTTATAGAGAGCGGCTTGTTTTTTCTTCTGATCTTGAGTTTGCTTGTCAACAGTCGCAGGCTCCACTCTTATCTTCCTCATTCCTTTAAATTAAGTAGTTAGTTAGCTTAAAGCTATCTTAAAATATATCGGATTACTTAGTAGTTTTGTTAAGAATTCTATATATCCTTCAAGCTAGAAGTATAGTATAGAGAGCAGATTTATCACCATATTATATACAGAATTTACAAAATCTTAAAACATGGATAAGGATTTTTATCTTATAATGAACTTAATTCCTAATTTCAGCATGTCTTGTTCGACCTTCCATTGAACAAACAACAGTAGAAAACCACCGGACAAACGTGCGGTGGTTTTTTTCTAAGAGGCATTATTCGTTTTTTCAAGCAAGTCATAAATGAACCCATCTCTAACTGATTGAGTGCAATAAGCAAAGTAGGGAGACTTGGTCATTTCCATTAAAGTAGAGATAATTTGGATGGCTGGTATGATAATATCTTTCCTTTTTTTAGATAAGCCTTTAATATCAGAACGCTCCGTCACACTTAAGGAGGATAATTCTTTGAATACATTGTCGATATCTTCTATTGACATATTTAAAGAGTTTTTCTTATCTTTCGCTTTATGTATACGGGATAGATTTTTAGCACTGCCACCAATTCCAATAACAGGAAGTCCAGCTGCAGATAACCACGGAAGTGTTTGCAGTTGTTCAGACAGATAAGCTTGTAGGTTATCAATTTGCTCTGCTGTGACTATCTCACCTTTTGTGAATTTTTCATTTAAGTTAACTGCACCGAATGGGAAGCTGTAATACTCAATTAATTGGCGATTTCGGAATAAAGTGATTTCAGTGCTTCCTCCACCAATATCAATGGTAATACCATCCTGCAGGTCGATTGCTTGAATGATGCCAAGATAACCAAAATAGGCTTCTTCATAGCCGCTTAAAATAGAAAATGGAATAGCTGTTTTCTGTTGGATTTCTGCTAAAACCTCTTCCTGGTTAGCAGCATTCCGAATCACGGCAGTGGCAAAGCCAATCATTCTGCTTACGCCATTTTCTGCGCCGATTTTTTGGAAGTCTTGTAAAATTTGTAATGTTAAGTCTATGCCTTCCCTTGTGATATTTCCTTGCTTATCTATGTAACTGATAAGTCTTGCAGCTACTTTAACTCGCTTTACTTCCTCTGTATGAACAGAATTGTTTTCAATGTTATAGATAGCAAATTGAATCGAATTAGATCCGAGGTCTATGATAGCAATTGAATTCTCTTTCAATTATCGAATCCTCCTTATGTAAATGGTGATATGTATATCTTATAAGAAAATGTAAAGAAAAAATATTAAGCTTTTGTAAAGTCATCTAACCATTGTACCCTATAGTATAAAAACTTAATCTTACGAGCTACACATCTGCATATTTCTACAAAAATTTACAAAAATTTTACAAAGTAATCAGATGTACACATGTTATGCTATTAATAGAATATTAGCAATAATCGTTAAGGGGATGTAATAATGCAAACTCATCAAGAGAATTGGAACACCGTTAATTTAGATAATCCTTCCTATTACAATAATCGAGAGTTAAGCTGGCTCGATTTCAATAGTCGAGTGCTTGAAGAAGCGGTGGATGACCAAAATGCCTTATTGGAAAGGTATAAATTTTTATCAATTTTTAGTTCAAATCTGGATGAGTTTTTCATGGTACGTGTTGCTGGACTCCTGGATCAAGTGAAGGCTGGGTTTAATAAACCTGAGAATAAGGCGGGGCTTACTCCTAAAGAACAGTTGAGTGCTATTTCTGAAAAAGCGCGTTTGCTAGTAAAAAGTCAAGATAAAATATACACTGATTTGTCCAGCTTATTAGAAGAAGAAGGCGTACGCATCATTTCCATCGATGAGATTTCCTCGAAGGAAATGTCGATTTTGGAAAACTTTTTTGATGAACAAGTTTACCCGGTGTTGACTCCAATGGCAATAGACGCGTATCGTCCCTTCCCAATGCTGTTAAATAAATCCTTAAACTTAGCGGTAGTTATCGAAGAAAAATCGTTAGAAAAAAGGAAGGAATTAGAACTTGATGGCAATTTAGTGATTGTGCAAGTTCCTGCAGTAATTGGCCGTTTTGTAGAGATTCCACAAAAGGGGCAGGAAAGAAAATTTGTTTTGTTAGAAGAAGTTATTTCTCGTTTTATTGAGAAGTTATTTACAGGATTTAAAGTGAAATCTGTGACATCATTTCGGATCACCCGTAATGCTGACTTAACAATACATGAGGATGAAGCAGAAGATTTACTGCAGGAAATTGAGGAAGAATTGAAGAAGCGGAAAAGGGGAGCAGCAGTCCGCTTAGAATATCAGCAGCAGCACAGCAGTCAAGAGGTGATTGATTACCTTAGACAGGTGCTTGAAATTCATTCAAAAGACGTTTTTGATGTACAAGCTCCTTTAGACTTAACATTCCTGTTTTCGTTTTGCAAAAAAATCGAAGCAACACATGAGCATATTGCAGCAAGAACATTTATTCCACAGCCGCCAATCGACTTGGAAGGGGAAGGAACTATATTCGAGAAGATTGCAAAGCAGGACGTTTTGCTGCATCATCCATATGAGTCATTCGAACCAGTTATAGAATTCATGTCACAGGCAGCAGATGATGAAAATGTATTGGCAATTAAGCAAACCTTGTACAGAGTGAGCGGTGATTCCCCGATTATTGAAAGTCTTAAACGAGCAGCAGAGAACGGCAAGCAGGTAACGGTTTTAGTTGAGCTAAAGGCGCGGTTTGATGAGGAAAATAATGTTCAATGGGCGAGGGAATTGGAGCAAGCTGGCTGTCATGTAATTTATGGGATGACCTATTTGAAAACACATAGCAAAATTACACTGGTAATCCGCAGAGAAAAAGGCAGGGTTCAAAGTTATGTCCATTTAGGGACAGGCAATTACAATGATGCCACGGCAAGAATCTACACAGACATGGGATTGCTGACATGTAATGAAAAAATAGGCACTGACGCGATTAATTTCTTTAATTATTTGAGCGGGTATATGGAAAGACCGTCCTATGAACATTTATCTGTCTCACCATTTGGAATTCGTGATACGTTTATTGAGTTAATTGATAAGGAAATGGACTATCATAAAAAGCATCAGAATGGTAGAATCATAGCAAAAATGAACTCCTTGACAGATAAAATAATTATTAAGAAATTATATGAAGCATCGATTGCTGGAGTAAAGATCGATCTTATCATCAGAGGAGTTTGCTGCTTAAAACCTGGTATTAAAGGGGTCAGTGAAAATATAAGAGTTCGAAGCATTGTGGGAGCATTCTTAGAACATACGAGAATCTTTTATTTTCATCAAAACGGTGCAGAGAATGTATCTTTATCTTCGGCTGATTGGATGACAAGAAACATGGAAAATCGTGTGGAAATACTTTTCCCAATATTAGAAAAACATATAAAAGATAGAATTCATGACTGTTTGCTTTTAATGCTGAAAGATAACTGTAAAGCACGTGAACAGGACAGTAATGGAAGATATCGTTATATACAGAGAAACGATAACCAGAAACAGATAAACAGTCAAAAAATACTCTGTGAAGAAGCAATCCAATATAGAACGAAACTAATGACAGCAAACTTGAATTCAGTTAAAAAATCTAAATTCTTTAATTTTACAGAATTCTCTTTGTTTCGCCTTAAAGCCTTTGTTCCTATATTTAAAAAATAATCTTTTACCGAGCATTCCTTCGAATAGAAGGAATGCTTTTTTACTGATTAAACAATAAAAATAAATTTAAAAACAATATTAATTTATTGTAAAACGATAAAACTTGTGGTAAATTAAACACATAATTAATGAGTGAGGTGTATTTTTGTGAACCAAGTGTCCACGCTGTTTTTAAAGATAGCTGTTATTTTTATTGGTCTACCCATTTTGGCATTATGTGTCTTTGTTGTTCCAGAAATTGGGAGATATGCAGGAGAGCTGCTTTCAAATATAACTTATATAAAATATCTTGTTATTAGCTTTTTTTATGTTTCTGCCATTCCTTTTTTTATTGCGCTTTATCAAGCATTCAAGCTGCTAATTTTTATCGACAAGAATAAAGCCTTTTCGGAGTTATCTGTGAAAGCTTTAAAGGTAATTAAATACTGCGCAATTATCATTAGTGGACTGTTTGTTATCGCAATGCCGCTCTTTTATTTCATGGCTGATGCAGATGATGCGCCTGGAGTTATTATTATTGGTTTGGTAATCATCTTTGCTTCTATGATAATTGCGGTATTCGCAGCAGTGCTTCAGAGGCTTTTACAAGAAGCTATTGAAATAAAATCAGAAAATGATCTAACGGTCTGAGGTGAAAACAATGGCGATAATAATAAATGTTGATGTAATGCTGGCTAAACGGAAGATGAGTGTAACAGAGCTTTCAGAAAGGGTTGGCATAACAATGGCTAATTTGTCGATATTGAAAAACGGCAAGGCAAAAGCAATTCGCTTATCAACTTTAGATGCGATTTGCAAGGCTCTCGATTGCCAGCCTGGCGATATTTTAGAATACAAAGATGAAGATGTGACAGAAGAGTAATAGGTTATGAACTAAACTAATAGGAGGCTTTGCCATGAATACATCATCATTGGTAAAACGGAGCTATAAATCATCTATAAAACAATTGCTTGTGTTTGGGTGGGAGCAGGCTTTGTCTTGCTTGTTTCCAGTCGTTATCTTCGCCTCTTTAGCAATTACACAGTATATACCGCTTCCGTTATTGCCTCGGTATGATTGGCTGCTTCTCATTTGTCTTTTCATGCAATGGCTGATGGTAATGTCTGGTTTGGAAACGAAGGATGAATTAAAGGTTATTACGTTATTCCACATAATCGGACTTGCTCTCGAACTGTTTAAAGTACATATGGGCTCCTGGTCCTATCCAGAGGAAGGATTTACAAAATTCTTTGGTGTTCCATTGTACAGTGGGTTTATGTATGCAAGCGTAGCAAGTTTTCTTTGTCAGGCATGGAGGAGACTGAAGGTAGAGCTAGTTAAATGGCCACCATTTATTGCAGTTGTTCCACTTGCTGCTGCCATTTACCTGAATTTCTTTACACATCATTATTGGATAGACCTGCGCTGGTGGTTATCCGGGTTGGTGATTATCATTTTTTGGAAATCATGGGTAACATATGAGGTCGATGGAATACGGCATAAGATGCCGCTATCGCTTTCTTTTGTGCTGATTGGATTTTTTATCTGGGTAGCCGAAAATATCGCGACATTCTTCGGAGCTTGGCAATATCCAAATCAAGCCGAAGCTTGGAGTCTCGTACATTTTGGGAAGGTAAGCTCATGGCTGTTATTAGTGATTGTCAGCTTTCTAATTGTCGCGACATTAAAGCAGGTGAAAGGAAAAATAACGGAATAAGTGGATGGAAAAGCAACATGTGAATGTTGCTTTTTTTAGTGTTTTTGGAAAGTTGATTCGTATAAATTGATGAAACATAGGTTTTTTATCATGAAATTTAGCTGGAAGGGCAAGATAAATTTGGATAAATATTGGAGGAAATCTACAAAATTTTAGAATGGGTGAAGGTGTTTGCGATGGTTTTTCATACATATGCATGTACTGCTGTTATTATCCTCTCTGCTATAGGTTGCTTATCTATTATACGATTTGACTGGAAGCGTTACGGTCTGATTTTTATCATCAGTGCGATTTCAGGTAACCTATTATGTTTTGCGTTAACGTATATAGGGTTCTATACTTTTTACAACTATTTACTAGAGGATATTTTTATAACCCCAATATTGCTTGTATCGACGTTGTTTCCATTTATCGCTTTATTTGGAATCAGGTACAGCCCTGAGCAATGGATATGGAAAATTCCTTTTTATTGGGGAATTGTCCATTTAGGAGTTTTAGGGGAAGTAATACTGAAATACTCTGTTTTATTTAAATTTGAACCAGAGTGGGATTTATGGGACAGCTATACGTTATGGTGGATAAACTATTTGTTGTTTGAAATGTTAGGCGGGAAAATCATTCCCCCTGAAAGAAGAAATCCGCTAAAGGCATCACTCTTTCGTTATGGTGCATGGGCATGGATCGTCTTACACGTAATATTTATTACAACCATTTTTTTCGCAGGTGTATATGTGGGAGTAACCGTCTTTAAATAATGCTTTCGTATATTTATTTTATACTTATTAAATTATTCATATAGTCATAAAGCTGATTTATAAAGGTTTGAAGTGCTGTATGAGATAAACTAATAAAAATACGTCTGTAAAAAAAAGATTGTCAGAAGTTAATAGAGCATGATACTATTAGTTAAAATTAATTCCCTTTAATCTGGTCCAGAGAGTCCAAAAAGGCGAAAGAGCGGTCAGACATATTATATATGTCTAAGTATACCCTTTTGTCCTTTGGATGAAAGGGTATTTTTTATAACTATACTTTAATTAAGTCCTGTGAGGCTTGAAAGGAGAATGACAACATTGGATTATCGCAAAAAAACAGTAGTTGCATCAGTAGCTGGATTAACATTAGAGGGTATGGACATTATGTTTATTTCCTTTGCAATGTCGTTGATTATTGCAGATTTTCATATCGGTATGACTGCAGGAGGACTTATTTCATCTATTACCAATATAGGAATGCTAGCTGGAGGAGTAATTTTCGGGATTTTAGCAGATAAATTTGGAAGAGTAAAAGTTTTTACTTACACCATTTTACTGTTTGCAGTAGGAACAGCCTTAACCGGGCTTGCACAAAATATTGAGCAAGTATACATCTTTAGATTTATTGCAGGATTAGGAGCAGGCGGAGAATACGGCATCGGTATGGCGCTTGTTGCAGAAGCATGGCCAAAGAATAAACAAGGACGTGCGTCTTCCTATGTTAGTGTCGGTGCACAGTATGGTGTTATTTTAGCAGCATTGCTCAGTGCGATGATCCTTCCTGCATGGGGATGGAGAGGGTTGTTTTTCGTAGGTTTAGCACCGGTAATTTTCGCGTTTATTGTTCGTAAAAAACTGGACGAATCGCCAGAATGGGTTGCGTCCCAACAGAAAAAACAGCCTGCACAAAAGAAAGAAGGCAAATTAAAGCAATTGTTTGCAACTCCGAGAATTACAGCAACAACTGTTGCGTTGGCAGTAATGGCCACAGTACAAATCGCAGGATATAACGGCTTAATGATTTGGCTTCCATCGATGCTTCAGCAATCTCAAGGATTGTCCGTATCGAGCTCTGCCCTTTGGACAATTAGCACTGCTGCTGGAATGATTGCAGGTATGCTGACATTTGGACAAATTATTGATCGCCTTGGCATGAAACGCTCTTACGGAATCTTCTTATTCGCTTCAGCAATTGCAGTGTTCTTATACTCCTATGCGTCTGGAAGCATTGGTCTGTTAGTAGGTGGAGCAATCGTTGGCTTCTTCTCAAATGGAATGTTTGCAGGGTATGGGGCATTAATAAGCAAGTATTATCCAGTAGAAATACGCAGTACGGCTACAAATACGATATTCAATTTTGGGAGAGCCTTAGGCGGCTTATCTCCGATATTAGTAGGGTATATTTTACAGCATTCAAACGTAGCAACAGCAATGGGATATTTAGCACTGCTTTATTGCATTTCCTTTGTAGCGATGATCAGCTTGCAAAAAGGAAAAGGGAATGGACAAGCAGTAAACTCTTTATCAAAAGCAGTATAATCAAAAACCGCCATCCTCATTTTGAGAATGGCGGTTTTTTTTGCTTGATTAGCTATGACCGACGATTGAATGTGGTATATAGGGCTCTTCAAGGAAGGCTATTTCATCTGATGTCAGTTTAAATGACAAGGCACCAGCAGCATCCTCAAGATGAGATAATTTTGTTGCACCAATGATAGGAGCTGTAACCTGTTCCTTTTGCAACAGCCATGCAAGTGCAATATTGGTGCGAAGGACACCGTGCTTGTCTGCTAATGCTGCCACACGCTCTATTACTAAGCGATCAGCCTCTGACGTCGCATCATATTTAGATTTCTGGATTTGATCTGTCTCAGAGCGATGTGTTGTTACAGATAAGTCACGCGTTAACCGCCCTGATGCAAGGGGACTGTATGGTGTGACAGCGATATTTTCCTCCTTACAAAGTGGGAGCATTTCTCGTTCTTCCTCCCGGTAAATTAAATTTAGATGGTTCTGCATGGACACAAACTTTGTCCACCCATGTTTTTCTGCAGTATGCAATGCTTTTTGAAATTGCCAAGCAAACATGGCAGAAGCACCAATATACCGTGCTTTCCCTGCTTTCACCACATCATGCAGTGCTTCCATTGTTTCTTCAATAGGAGTGTTATCATCCCAGCGATGGATAATATATAGATCTACGTAATCAGTTCCTAATCTGTTAAGGCTTTTATCGATTTCACTCATTATGGCTTTGCGGGAAAGTCCAGAACCATTAGGACCTGTATGCATTTTTCCATGGACCTTAGTTGCAATGACAACCTCATCACGATTTGCATATTCCTTTAATGCACGACCAAGGTATTCTTCACTTGAACCAAGAGAGTATACATTTGCTGTATCAAAAAAATTAATTCCCATTTCAAGCGCTTTTTTGATAACAGGGCGTGAGTTCTCTTCGTTCAGCACCCATTGATGCAGCCATTTACCTGCATCACCAAAACCCATACATCCAAGACATAATCGAGACACATCTAATCCTGTATTACCAAGCTTTACATACTCCATGTAGCATCCTCCCTAGATAAATTAGCCACTAATACGTGCTGTGTTCATTATGTCATA
>Ga0209463_1000553_pt1 | contig 27970 bp, 25 predicted proteins | sample AgamicMgSfrz_FD_187169 | JGI IMG/M metagenome (GOLD analysis project Ga0209463, IMG submission 187169) | Agave microbial communities from Guanajuato, Mexico - Mg.Sf.rz (SPAdes) (version 2) | ecosystem: Host-associated > Plants > Phyllosphere > Phylloplane/Leaf | place: Guanajuato, Mexico... | reverse complement strand
GACATTACAAGGGGGCATATTGATGAAAGTGAGTGAAAAAACATATTTAAGTATAGAAGAGATTATTTCAGTACCGGCCTTATCAAGTACAAAGATAAGTGATGATGGCAAAAACGTAGCGTTTGTTAAGAAGACAGCTAACTGGAAAGACAATACATATAGAAATCATGTATGGATATATGAAACAGGTAAAGGGCAGAGTTATCCACTAACAACTGGAGATATAGATAGTACACATCCATTATGGTCCCCAGGTTCTAAGACTATTGCCTACCTTAGCCCAGGTGGTGACGGGGATATTAAAAATCAGATCTTTGTTAAGTCACTAGATGGTTATGGTGGGATACAAATTACTGATGAGGAAGAAGGAATCAGCACATTCAAATGGGATCCTACTGGTAAAGGTTTTTATTATATTGCACATTCAAAAGAATGTGAGAAGATAAAGAAACGTAAGGAACTATATGGAGATTTCTATCATGTAGGTAAGGAACATCAAAATAATTGTTTATACTACATTGAAATAGAAAAAGTGAAGCAAAATGATAAACAGGAACGGAAGGTTAGCGGTGTTTATCAACTAACGGACGGTAAGGATTTTTATATACATAACTTTGATATTTCAAATGATGGGAAAAAGGTTGTATGTATGGCTACACCAAGCCTAAACGATTATATGAATGGTGATCTATACATATTAGATATTGAATCTAGGGAACTACAAAAGATGAATATAGATAAGTTGTTGGGAGGGAGTGTTTACTTTTCTCCTGAGGGCAGCAAAATATGTTACTCAGCAAGCATAAGAGAGAAGGATTACTATAAAAACCATATACAAGAGAGTACATTAGAGATATATGATATGAATAGTGGAAAGATAATTCAGCCTTTAACAGATTTTGATAGTACGGTTATGCCATTACAGTGGACAGCTAAAGGAATTTTAATTAGATGGCAGGATAAAACGAATTACCTCATTGGATTGCTATGTGAGGATGGTACTGTGGAAATGTTAAGCGAAAGAGTAGATGGCTTTATAATGGATGCTTCCATAACAAGGGATGGAAATCATATAACCTATAATAAGGCTATAACAAATGAAAATTTTGAAATCTATTTGGATGATAAAAAAATAACCAATGAAAATAGCTTTTTCGAAGGAAGGCTTAAAAGTAACAGGGAAATCATCTCATGGCAAAGTAGTGATGACCTGGAAATAGAGGGTGTTTTATCAACTCCTGTAGAGTTTGACGCAAATAAAAAATATCCCTTATTAGTAGTAATTCATGGTGGTCCGGCTTGGGCATCCTTTCCGATATTTTCAGACTGTTTTAATGAGAAATATCCGATTGAACAGTTTGTTGAAAAAGGCTTTATCGTTTTAGAACCAAACTACAGGGGAAGTTCTGGTTATGGTAATGAATTCTTAAAAGCAAACTATAGAAAACAGGGAATTGCTGACTATGATGATGTTGTATCTGGAGTGGATAAACTAGTTGGAAAAGGGATTGTAGATAAAGATAGAGTAGGAGTTATGGGATGGAGTAATGGGGGATATATATCGGCTTTCTGTTCTACATTTAGTAGTAGATTTAAAGCTATTTCGGTGGGGGGTGGAATTACTAATTGGAGTACCCATTATGTACATACAGATATCCCTTACTTTATTAGAATGTATCTAGGAGATACTCCATGGAATGATCTAGATATATATAAGAAAACATCACCAATGACATATATTAAATCAGCCTGTACGCCTACCTTAATTCAACATGGGGAAAAGGATGTAAGAATTCCAATTACAAATGCATATGAGCTATATGAAGGATTAAGAGATATGGAAGTTGATACAGAATTAATTATATTTAAAGGAATGGCATATAGCTCGGATCAGCCAGGAATTTATGTGGCCATTATGAAGCAGAATTTGATGTGGTTTTCACACTATATTCTTGGAGAAAGTATGAAAGATTTTTAGTACTATATAATGGATATCGGCACAGGTGTTTTTGCTGTGCAACCGAGTTAGCTTGTTGTAAACTGCGTTTAAATCATTACTGAGAAGATTTAAATGATTATAAGATTTGGAGTAAATAAGAAAGAGCCTATAATCAGGCTCTTTTTCTTATTTATATTTTAAAATTAAACTGTTACTACGCAGTTTTACTTAATTTATATGTTTCATGGTTGTTTTTACGGAAAAGTTTAGGGAAAACATAGCCATCTAATCCAATACGTCCAGCATTCTGTCCTGCAACTAAAATGAACATAGTTAAAATAAGCAGGTTTGGATTTACACTAACAGTTCCGCTTAATAAAAATGAAAGGTTCATTATGATTCCGAAAAATGCAGCTGTTTTTGTTAATCCGCCTAAAATCAAACCTAGACCTACTAAAATTTCGCCCCATTGAACTAAAAAGCTAAATAGGTCTGCATTTGGAAGAACAAAGTGTTGAAGGAAATCTGCCCACCAACCTTGCACAGCAGGGTGATCACCTGACGCCTGAGCGATAGCGCCCTTTAGAAAACCACTTGCGTCAAAGGATTGTCCGAAAACTTTACCTATCCCAGCAGCAAGCCATGCATATCCTATGTAAAGCCGTAAAAATAATAATATGAAAGCAGCACGTTTATCAGTTCTTAAAAAATTGATAACCATTGAAATCCCTCCAATATTGTATTTACAAGTTTATTATATATCCATTGTGAGAAGATTCACAATGGATATAATGTGAACAAAAATAGTGTTTTTATAAAAATAAAGAAGGCATATAACAATCATATGTTATATGCCTTTTCTATTATATATTTAGTAATTTATTTAGGTAATGTAAATTTCGCTTTTTTACCTTGTGAAATATCTTTAGCTTCTTTATTTCTCATAGGTCCTAACTCAATCTCAAAGCTTTTGTCTTTCCAAATCTTTTCATACTGCTCTTGATCTAAAATAAATACTTGCAGTAACTCTCCAGATGTTCCCGTTTTGACTGAAGCGTTATAGTCGTAATTTAGTAGCATACCTTCGTTAATTGTATATTGTGTACCATCATTCACTCTTAATGTAGAGCTTATAGGAGATAGTGAAACGTCTTGTGTATCTTTGTTATCAAGTTTGAATTGTACTGTTAATAGAACAATACCATTTTTGAAATTTGCAAAGCGCGGAGCTTCAACTGAATTTGGTGTGAATTGAGTAAATTGGTATCCATCTAATGTAACATTAACAGCGCCTAATTCTTGGCTGTTATTAATACTTGATTTCTCTTTTAACATTTTTTTATCGCCCATGTTATTAGCTGTAGCTTTATCTTGGTAGAAAGTTTTATCTGCTGCAACTTTTTCAGAGCCTTGTTTGTTTAAACTTAATGAAAAGTTTCCAGGGCTTCCGATTGGGGCATCAAATTTCCCTTTATTAGCTTGTGCGGTCGGGACATTGACTGAGACTGTTGAGAGACTAGAAATTTTTTCTAAATCATCTTTTCCGAATGGATAAGCGATATAACCAGAAATAGTTTCTCCTGCTTTTACTAAGTAATCATTCGTTGGAGCAAGCTTAGTTGGCAGTTGATCTTCTTTTGGAATTAAATCTCTATAGTTACTATATACTTTCTGTGCACCAGTAAACGATATGTCCAATGCTGGCATATAATAGATATCTTTAGCTGAACTATTTTTTACGCTATAGTTCACAAGAATAACTCCGCCCTCTGTTTGACGGTTAAATGGAATGTTAAAGTCCGTATGTAATCCATTTAATTCAACTAATGTATAACTATTCATTGATACTGAAACATCTTCAGCTTTATAGACTTGTGGTTCCTTATTTTCAAAAAGAACTTTTGTTTTCCCGCCTGTTTCTTTTTCCATGTAGGAAATCAGTTTAGAATAATCGCTGGAGCTAGTAGCGATATTTTCCGTCTTTTTATCTTCAGTTTTCTTGTCTTCGGATTTTTTTTCTTCAGGTTTATTTTCTTTCGTTGTATCCGTTTTTTCTGTTTTGTTTTCTTTTTGTTCTTTATTTGTCGTATCGCTTTGACCACAGCCAGTTATTACAAAAGCTGCTACGATTACTACAGAAAATAAAGAAAGTAATTTTTTTGACATGTTTCTTCCCCCTATTTGTTTAAAACTAAATTCTCACATTAGCCCCACGTTTTATTATAAGAAGGCTAGTCAATATTTACCAGCATTTTTTTCTAATTATTTCCATTATTTAAATATTATAATATAGTAAAATTGATAGGAATTTGGCATGAAATAGTGACTTTTATTTTTTTATCATTTGAAGTATTACATCATATTGGTATGATAGAAATAGAGATATATGGAAAGGAGACAAGGACTCAATATGTGGATGAATTTGTAATGATTAGAAATTAGATAGATAAATTTTTCTCTCATAAGTGAGGGTTTATTTAGCTATCTATAAATCATGCAAGGACTGCATATTTGGCTTGTACATCCCTTTTGTAAGGATAGATACGTATGTGGGGAAATTTATATCTCTTATATAAAATATGCATCCTTTAAAATTGGAGGAGTATATGATGAATCAATTAAAAAATAAAGTAGTGGTTGTTACAGGTGTAAGTCGTTTAGATGGTATAGGCGCAGCGATTTGTAAAGAATTAGCTGAAGCGGGATACGATATATTTTTTACATATTGGACAGCTTACGATAAAGAGATGCCTTGGGGCGTTGATCAAAGTGAACAAATACAATTAAAAGAAGAGTTGCTAAAAAACGGTGTGAAAGTATCGAGTATGGAGTTAGATTTAACTCAGAATGATGCACCGAAAGAGCTTATAAATAAAGTTACTGAACAACTAGGGTACCCTCATATATTAATTAATAATGCAGCGTATTCTACGAATAATGATTTCTCTAATTTGACTGCTGAAGATTTGGATAAGCATTACATGGTAAATGTTCGTGCTACAACATTGTTAAGTAGTCAATTTGCCCGAGGATTTGATAAGAAATCTGGTGGTAGAATTGTGAATATGACTTCGGGGCAATTTCAAGGGCCTATGGCAGGAGAACTGGCGTATGCAACAACGAAGGGAGCTATTGATGCTCTTACTAGTACGTTATCGGCGGAAGTGGCTCATTTAGGAATAACAGTGAATGCAATTAATCCAGGGCCAACTAACACAGGATGGATGAATGAAGAGATAAAGCAAGGATTAAAACCAATGTTTCCTTTTGGCAGAATTGGTGAGCCAAAGGATGCAGCAAGGCTCATTAAGTTTTTAGTAAGTGAAGAAGCAGAATGGATTACGGGGCAAGTTATTCATTCAGAAGGTGGATTCAAAAGATAAAAAGAAGGTATCTCATTTTGGTGAGATACCTTCTTTTTTAATCTTTCTTCAATCTTCGTGCGACACCATTTCCTAAAGACTGTAATCCTTGAACGAGGATAATTAAAATAAACACGGTTGCATACATTACTTCAGGTTCATAGCGTAAATGTCCGAAGCGATATGCTAAGTCCCCTAGCCCGCCAGCACCTACAAGACCAGCCATTGCTGTTGCGCCAATTAAGCCGATCGTTGCAATTGTTAATCCAAGTACAAGGGAGGGACGCGCTTCTTTCACCATGACGTGCCAAATGATTTTTATAGTAGAGACTCCCATTGCTTGATATGCTTCAATCACACCACGGTCTACTTCTAATAAAGCCGTTTCCATTAAACGTGCAATATAAGGAGCTGTAAATACGACAAGTGGTACAATCACACCTTGCACACCAATAGAGGTCCCCATTAGAAACTTTGTAAAAGGTAAAATAAAGAATAATAGAATGATAAATGGAAGAGAACGAATGATATTAATAATTGTATTTAGAATAGGATAGATGATTTTATTTTCGCGCTGTCCACCAGGTCTTGTTAAAACAAGTGTGACGCCAAGTGGTAACGCAATAAGGATAGAAATTAACAGCGAAATAGATGTCATTTGAAATGTTTGAATGGTTGATTCCCATATGACTTTACCCCATTCATCCAAAAAGGACTTGTTTCCCATAGTCTGTTCTACCTCCTTCTACGATGATTCCTTGCTCTTGTAAAAACGATAAAGCACGGTGAATTTCATTTTGTTCACCTTGCATATGAACGACAAGTTTCCCGTATGCCTCGTTTTTTAATTGCGTAATATTACCGGATAAAATATTCGGATATACTTGGAAACGTTTTGTGGCAACAGCTAAAGCAGGTTCCCCTGAAGTAGTGCCAATAAATGAAAGGCTTACGATTTCCCCGGTACTTTGTAGCTCTTTTTGTACCTCTTCTGGAATTTTCGCTGCAAAGGCACTATTTACAAATTTCTTTGTTGTTACATGTTGTGGGTTTGTGAAAATATCCTTCACAGTCCCGCTTTCGACTACAGCCCCTTGTTCCATAACAGCAACCTGGTCGCATATACGCTGGATAACGTTCATTTCATGTGTAATGAGTAAAATCGTAATTCCGATTTCTTCGTTGATTTTTAATAACAAATCAAGAATAGAATCAGTTGTTTCTGGATCTAAAGCACTTGTCGCTTCATCACTTAATAACACTTCCGGTTCATGTGATAGTGCACGAGCGATGGCCACACGTTGTTTCTGACCACCAGAAAGCTCACTTGGATAGGCGTCTTTTCGATTAAAAAGATCGACAATACGTAAATACTTTTCCACCCTTTTTTCAATTTCTACTTTTGGAATGCCAGCAAGGCGTAAAGGTAGTGCGATATTTTCATAGACGGTAACGGTTTTAAGTAAATTGAACCCTTGAAAAATCATTCCGATTTTTTGTCGCGCTTTTGCTAGTTTTTTTGTCGACAGTGTTGTTAAATCTTGCTCGTTTACAATGATGTTTCCTGTCGTTGGTTTTTCTAATAAATTTACACAGCGAATTAATGTGCTTTTACCAGCGCCGCTATATCCAATGATTCCAAATACCTCACCTTTTTTTACTTGAAGGGAAGTAGGTTTAAGAGCTTCCACATTCCCTTTTTTTGTTGTAAATACTTTGGATACATTTTTCAATTCAATCATTATCCTCAGCTCCTACCAAGACGGTAAAACAGAACCATCAAATTTTTTCTCGATAAATTCTTTTACTTCTTTAGATTGATAAGCCTTCTTTAATTTATTTACAACAGCATCATCTTTATTTTCAGTACGAACAACGACCCAGTTCACATATGGTGAATCTTTTCCTTCACGGAAAATAGAATCTTTCGCAGGGCTTAATTTTGCACCTAATGCAAAGTTTGTATTAATTGCAGCTGCTTTCACTTCACTTAGTTGTGTTGGCAATTGAGATGCCTCTAATTCAACGATTTTTAATTTTTTTGGATTTTCAATTACATCTTTTGCAGTCGCTTTTTCTGTAGCTTTTGGATCCACTTTTAAAACCCCTGCTTTTTCAAATAGCTTTAAAGCGCGAAGTTCATTCGTTGGGTCATTTGGTACAGCAATTGCATCGCCCTCTTTTAAGTCTTTTACATCTTTTATATCTTTAGAATATACGCCCATAGGGAATGTTACAGTTGAAAATACTTCAGTTAATTTCATATTGCGTTCAGATTTAAATACGTCTAAATATGATTTCGTTTGATAGCTATTTACATCGAGACTTTTTTCATCTAAAGATACGTTTGGTGCTACATAATCATTAAATACTTTTATATCGATTTCGAGTCCGTCTTTCGCTGCCACTTCTTTTACCTTTTCAAAAATTTGTTCATGCGGTCCACCTGTTACGCCGACAGTAATCTTTTTCTCATCTAACGCTTTTACCTCTTTATCTGAACCCCCGCTACATGCGCCTAATAATAGTACCGCTCCACTTACAATGCTCAATAATACCTTTTTCATCTATAATTCCCCCTTAATATACGTTTCAAAATAAAAAGCACCTCTCAAAATAAGAGAGGTGCCGAATAGACAAAATAGGTTCCTCTCTTATCTTCCAAAACGAAAACTCGTTTTGCAGGAATTAGCACCTTAGCTTATACGTCATAAGCTCGGTTGCCGGGCATCATCGGGCCAGTCCCTCCGCCACTCTTGATAAGAGTATGTGTATGTAGTTTTTTAATATGGTACTAATAGTAAATCTTACAAAAAGAATTGTCAACGTTATTTTCTGAATATATTTTATTTTAAGGTAATCGAGACATTCCCTTTTTTATGCCCTTTTTCTACATATATATGAGCTTCAGCAATTTCTTCTAATCGGTAAGTTCTATCAATAACGGGTTTTAAATTTTCTGTTTCAGTTAGTTTTTTTAGTAGAAACATATCTTCTTTACTGACCTTTGCCATCATGCCATTAACAGAGACATATACACCAGTAGGCGTTAATGCTTTTTTTCCAAGGGATCTATTATGTTTTCCAACAGCATCAAATATAATATCATAGTATTCCCCTTGCTTAGTAAAATCTTCTTTTGTATAATCGATTACTTTATCAGCTCCTAAAGATTGCACTAGTTCAAAATTTGAATGACTACAAACAGCTGTAACGATTGCGCCGAAATATTTAGCAAGTTGTACGGCAGCTGTTCCTACTGATCCAGATGCACCATATATTAGCACTTGTTGCCCCCTTTTTATACGGGCCTTTCTTAGGAAGTGTAGTGCCGAAGTTCCGCCAAAGGGAATAACTGCTGCTTCCTCATACGTCACATTGGTAGGCTTTAATGTTATTAATCCACTTTCATGTACACATGTATATTCTGCATAACCACCGACATTAAGCTCTGTTAATGCAAAAATTTGATCTCCTTTTTTAAATTGAGTTACATCTGTTCCTATTTCTTCGATTTCACCGGATAACTCTACACCGAGTATAGGCTTTCTCGGTTTTCTAAAACCTAATATGATCCGCATAGGAATCCAAAATAAGAGAGGGCTATTAAAGCCGCGTATTCTACAATCTCCAGTCGTTACACTTGTTGCGTGAATCTTGACTAATACCTCATTCTTTTTAGGGATAGGTTTCTCTGCATCTTGAAGTTTGAGAACATTGGGCGGTCCATACTTTGTGCAAATTATTGCTTTCATAATGACCTCCTGAAATGAGTTGTTGTTATTTACATCATATTTAACTAATTCTTTAAAAATGTTGCTATGAGAGTAATAAAGTTAAATAGGGAGATTAAAAATTATATAGATTTCAGAGGGAAACAGATGATATCCTTTTGGAAAGGAGGGGTAATTATGAAAAAACTTATTTTAACTTCTAGTTTAGTCCTTGCAGTTATGTTAGGTGCAGGATGTAGTAATGAGAAAACAGCAAAGACAGATGAACCGAAAAAAGAATCAGTTCAAAAAGAAAAGGAATTAACGGCGAAGGATGTTTTCACGAAAACGAACGAAGCTTTTAAAAATGAAGAACATGTAACGATGACATATGATGTAGGGATAAAAGCTGAGGGAACAGAGATGGATATATTAAAGGCTAAGATGCAATTAGAGCCAAAGACAAAGAATTCTCGTTCTGAAATGAATGTTTCTGGTACGGATATTGTAGTATATACTGTGGATGGTAAAGTTGCAGGTCAGGTGAAAAATCCTGCTACAGGAGAAGTTATATCTGTACCAGAGGAGCAATTAAATGCTGGTGGGATGAAAGCAACTCAAGATATTATAGATAATTTAGAGGTGCCAGCAGTAGTGTTAGATAAAATGAAGATGGAGAAAAGCGGAGATAAATACAAACTGAAGTTCACATTAAAAGGGAAAGAAACAGAAAGTATGTTAACTAGCATGGATGAAACGCAGAAGAAAATGCTACAAGCGCAAAACGCAAAGATAGAAGAAGTGGATGCAGAATATATAATTACAAAAGATTTTAAATATGAATCAGCGAAGATTGATATGATTATGAGTAGTAATGGTGGGGATAAGGCGCACATTATTACGAATGCAAAATATACATCGTACGAAAAGTTTGAGCCAATACAGATACCAGCAGCCAAGTAATGAATGTTAAGGGAGGTACCTGAAAGAATGGGTATCTCTTTTTGTTGCTAATAAGGAGAGTGTCATTTGAAAAAAAGAAAGATAGCATTTGTCATTGTAGTGTATACCGTTTTGCTTGCAACGTCTGTACATACATATAAAAAACAACTTGATCATCCTATTATGAGTGATGTAGGCAAATTGCTTCCGACAAAAATAAAACGTGTTGAAAGTGCTACAGATGAGCACTCGTTAATACAATTATTGCGAGATGCAAATGTTTCAGGAGAGAAGATTTCTATTGCTGGTATGCAACATAGTCAAGGCGGTCAGACATATTATGCACATGGTACGATGCTTGATATGAAAGGGTATAATAAAATATTAGAATTTAACCCAGAGAAGAAGGAAATTACAGTTCAAAGCGGTGTCACGTGGAATGATATTCAGAAGAAAGTAAATCCATATGGCCTGGCCGTTCAAGTAATGCAGTCTCAAAATATTTTTACAGTTGGCGGTTCATTAAGTGTGAATGTACATGGTCGTGATATTCGTCATGAAGCATTGATTGATACAGTCGAATCATTTCGATTATTAATGGCAGATGGCACCGTACGTAATGTAAGTAGAGAAGAGAATGCGGATTTATTTCCTTATGTCATTGGTGGTTATGGGTTATTTGGTGTTATTTTAGATGTGACTTTAAAGTTAACAGAAGATGAATTATATGAAATGCATACGAAAATGCTAGATTATAAAGAATACACGTCTTATTTCAAAGAGAAAGTGAAAAAAGATGAAAATGTTCGTATGCACTTAGCTCGTATTTCTGTTGCTCCAAACTCATTTTTAAAAGAGATGTATGTAACAGATTATACATTGGCGCAAAATCAAAATATGAGGGAAGAGTATAGTGAGTTAAAAGAAGAAACTATTATAGCTGTGCCGAAATTTTTACTTGGATTATCACGCTATAGTGATTGGGGAAAGAATACATTTTGGGATATACAAAGAAGGTATTTTGAGCGTACAGATGGAAAGTATGAGACGCGAAATAATGTTATGAGATCCGATAGTGCCTTTATGGAATATGAAAATCCGAATAGGACAGAGGTGTTACAAGAATACTTTGTGCCTATAGATTCTTTCACGGAATACATAGATGATTTACGTAACGTATTAAATGAGGAAGAGTTTAATTTGCTCAATATTACGATTCGTTATGTGGAAAAGAACGAAAATGCAGTTTTATCTTATGCGAAAGATGATATGTTTGCACTGGTCCTTTTAGTTAACCAGGGCCGTTCTGAAAATGAGATAAAGAAAACAGAGGGTGTTATTCAAAAGATGATTGATGTTACGTTAAATCATAACGGTAGTTATTATTTACCGTATTATTCTTATCCAACGAAAGAGCAGTTAAAGAAAGCATATCCTCGTATAGAAGAATTTCTTGGAAAGAAAAAAGAAACGGATCCTAAAGAGAGATTTGTGAATTTATTTTATAGGGAGTATACGAAATGACATATAGAAGATTTGTAGCATCACAAAGCATTATTATGATGGCGGGAAGTATGGTGTTTCCCTTTTATATACTATTGCTTCGAAACGTTGGGAATAGCTTCTCACAATTTGGCTGGGCATATGGTTTGTTCGCTTTAACTTCAGCACTTGTATACCCGTTAGTAGGAAAGCTGTCTGATAGAGTAGGCGATCAAAAATTATTAATTATATATGCCTGGTCCATGGCAATATTAATGCTTTGTTTTCCTATTGCCACGGAAGTCTGGCATGTGTATATTCTTCAAATTGTAATGGGAGTTTTAGGGGCTGTGCAACGTAATACAGAGAAGACGTCGTTAGCACGAAAGGTTGTGCAGGAAAATGCCGGTTATGAGATTGGGAAATACCATGTATGGACATCGATTGGTGGAGCAGTAGCGATTATCGCAACAGGATATTTAGTAGATTTCTTTACGATTGGTACGATTTTTTACATTGCATCAATCTTATATGTAGCGAGCGGAATTGTATTAAGCAGTAAAAAAATATGACCATTCCCATTTTTACCTGAATAACCTTTATTTGTTATACTAAAGGGGAAGACAAAAGAAAAGGGGACATTGCCTTTGATAAAATTTTTAGTTTTAGCTATTCTCACTTTGTTTTTGATTCCATGGACAAGAAGCGGTAGTAGAATTCGAGCAGTGGATAAGAAAGGGGATGAGAAGGTTGTAAAGGGTAAGAAATCATCCATTTTAGTTATTCCTGTTTTATTTTGGATAGGGATTGCAATCTATGAATATCTTTGGCTAATTGATGATAGAGTAGATTCGATTCTTACTCATTATGCTGTTGCAGTAGCGATATTAATTGGGCTTGTTTTATTTTCACAAGATAAGGTAGGGAAATTGGAAGGTACGTTAAAGGGACTTCTAATGTTTATTTTACTCGCAAGTTACGGCTATTTTGGTTATGTGCATGATATAGTAATCACGCAAAAGAAATATGATTCTGTTGTGAAGATAGAGAAAGATATTTCAGAACCATTTACTGAAAATGACCAGCCGTTTACAGTGCCGCCAAAGACAGCGGAGAATAAGATGAAAAAAGTATTTGGAGATATTCCGAAAGTAGCTTATTTTGAACTAGGGGAATTAACTCCGCAAATGGTAAATGGCGAAGCTTTATATGTAGCACCGATTGAAGTTTCAGGATTTTTTAAAGCACGTAAAGCTGAGACAATTCCAGGCTACGTAACGATGTCAGGTACAAACCCTGATGCGGAAGCGAAACTGCACCTCGGTTATAAAATGAAATACGTGCCAAGCATGTTTTTCGGAAATAATTTAGAACGTGTTGTACGAAAAGCAGAACCAAATTTAATCTTTAAAGGGAAACCGAAATTCGAAGTTGATGATAAAGGGAAACCGTATTATACAATGACGTATGGTGAATTTATTTCAGGGAGATCTGGATTTGAGGTAGAGGGCGTTGTAGTAGTAGATGCACAAACAGGTGAAGTGAAAAGATACGATAAAGGAAAGGCGCCTAAATTTGTTGATGGCGTATTAAATCACGAGACCGCATCTACATTAAATACGTATTTCGGTAAATATATTCACGGATTTTGGAATACAAAATTCTCGCAAACTGATATGAAGATCCCGACTGAGTGGGGAACGAAAGAAGGAGTTACACCAATCTTCGGTAAGGATGGAACTCTATATTACTTTACTGATTTCACCTCTCCGAAAGAAGGAGTAGATTCTGCGTTAGGTTACTCGCTTATTGATGCGCGTACAGGTAAGTTGTATTACTATAACGGAAAAGAAGTAAAGGGAATTATGGATGGTTCAGCTGCTTCGGAAGTAGTGGATAACTCCTTTAAGAGAGAAAAGTGGCATGGGACAATGCCGGTTATTTATAACGTGTATGGCAAACCTTCTTGGATTGTACCAGTTATTGATGACGGAGGATTAGTACGTGCTCATACGGTTATCTATGCTTCTAATGCGAAAATATTTGCAACAGGTTCGACGCAAAAAGAAGCGCTTGAGAATTATAAAAATGCGCTGAGCGGAAGTGGAGATTCATTTAGACCGACTTCAAGTGGTAAAGAGGCACAAAAAGAAGGCGTTGTACAACGTGTATATAAAGAAAAATCAGGTGAAAATACAATTGTTTATGTACTGTTAGAGAACGAACAAAAAGTATTTATGATACCTGCGAAAAAGTTCCCATATGCTATGTTTACAGAAGTGGGAGATCCAATTCAAATCACATATTTAGATACAGGAGAGGCGATGTCTTCAGTATCTAAATTTACAAATAGTAATTTGAACAAGTAAAGCGATAGAGATTCTATCGCTTTTTTTTACAGAATTAAACAGGAAAATGCACTATACTTGACGTATGTTTATGTTGTAACTATAATTGTTACGATTTAGTATGTGTAGGAAAGGGTGAATGGAAAAAGTGAATGAGGTTAATCAGGAAATATATAAGCCTGTAAAGACAAACAGGTTATGGATGATTCTTGTACTAGGGACACTTACGGCAATTGGGCCGTTATCTATTGATATGTATTTGCCTTCGTTACCGAAATTAACGGATGATTTACAAACAGGTGCATCCCTTGCACAGCTTACATTGACAGCTTGTTTGCTGGGGCTTTCAGTAGGACAATTATTTATTGGTTCAATTAGTGATATTTACGGAAGGCGCAAACCTCTTATTATTGCTCTTATTGTTTATGTTGCATCTTCATTACTTTGTGCTGTTGCGCCATCTATTTGGACTTTAGTGTTATTGCGCTTCCTACAAGGAGCTTCAGGATCAGCCGGGATTGTTATATCACGTGCAATGGTACGTGATATGTACTCAGGTTCTGAAATGACGAAGTTCTTCTCACTGCTCATGTTAGTAAATGGAGCAGCACCTATTTTGGCGCCGATTATTGGGGGGCAATTATTGCAGTTCACAACATGGCGCGGTGTATTCATCGTTCTTGGAGCAATTAGTGTATTTATGTTAATATCCGCTACTTTCGTATTACGTGAAACATTACCTCCTGAAGAAAGAGAAACAGGCGGTTTGTCAGGGACATTGGCGACATATGGGAAACTCCTAAAAGATCGTTTGTTTATGGGATATGCATTGTCACAAGGATTAGTAACAGCGGCAATGTTTGCTTACATTTCGGGATCACCATTTGTATTGCAAAATATATACGGAGCATCACCACAGCAATTTAGTTTATTCTTTGCGATTAACGGTATCGGTATTATTATTGCTAGTCAGGTAACGGGTCGTTTAGCGGGGAAAGTGAATGAGAAGACATTATTTGTTGCTGGTATTATTATTGCAGCTGTTGGTGGCTTATCTTTACTACTGACAATCGTACTGGGAATAGGTTTAATTGGTGTTTTATGTTCATTATTCCTTGTTGTATCAAGTGTCGGGGTTGTATCAACAACGGGGTTCTCGTTAGCGATGAGAAATCAGAAACAAGCTGCAGGAACAGCATCAGCTTTATTAGGTTTATTACAGTTCATTTCAGGAGCACTTGTTGCGCCGTTAGTAGGTATTGGTGGAAGCAATACTGCATTACCGATGGGGATTGTGATAGCTCTTTGTGAAATTGGTGCTGTGTTATGTTATCTCTTTATGGCCAGAAGAAGTGAGAAGCAGTTTGAACTGCAACAAAGACAAAATTTAGAGGCTTAACAAAAAAGAACTGATTCAAAGGGAATATTTGAATCAGTTCTTTTTTTCATTTCTTTGAAATACCTCATACATATTATTCATGATCGTATCATATAAAACAGCAAGTTTATCCCACACCCACCGATTACTATCGACTTCTTTTTCACCACAGTCGATAATATCGGTGTGATCGGTAATTTTATACGCTTTTTTAACGATAATAGGAGCAATCTTCGGTATGCGTGGGATTTCTTTTAAGATATCTGCAAAGTTTCCAATGTAGACGTGACCAATGATTTCGATTGTTAATGATTTATCCGATATATTTAGCACAGTATAAAATTGATTTGTATGTTGTTGTTTTAAATATTGGGCTAACTTAAATGGAGCATGCTTCTTTTTTAATACCCGGCGAAGGCTCTCTGTATTTTCAATATGAAGCGACTTTTCGCGAATGAGGACACGAATATCTTCTCCCATAAAAGACATTGTTTTGTACATAGATGATTCTCCTTAAAAACTTACATATGCTTGCTTTATGCATATGTAAGTCTAGCATGGTTTGTTCTTTATGTGTGCTTACAGTTTTGTAAGGTGAGGTAGTAAAGCAGTGCAAAAGTTATTTGTATAAAGTGACGATACTGTGACAAACATGTTGGTATATATATTACGATGTCGTCTTAAGTGTAAAAAGTAGGGTGTTCTCGGTATAATAACAAGTGGAGATAAAAGAAACTATAATGAGTAGTAGCTGTAGATAAAAGGAGAATTCGAGATGAAGAAGGTTTTGGGTATTGCTGTAATGGGAAGTATGATCCTTCTAGCAGGATGTAATGGAAGTAAAGATACGAAAGAACCGAAAGAAAAGGTAGAGCAGTCTACTGAGCAAACGGAAGAGATGAAAGAATACCGTGCAGTACATGAAAAATATGATTTGAAAATGAATAAAGAAATTAATAAAGCACTGCAGTTATTTGAAGTTGCAAAAGAAAAGGGCGGTAAGGAAATAACAAATGCTGCATATAAAGAAGATGTGCAGAAGGTAACAACGAACATGTTAGAAGGTATTGATCATATACGTAAAGAAATTCGTGTTCCGAAGTCGAAAGAGCAAGAACATGAGGTATATATTGGTTTCTTGAATGAATCGGAACAAGCGATGAAAAAATTACAGAAGCTGGCTAAAGAAGAAGATTCATCGTTGATTCGTGATATAGAAATTAACTTTGCAACAGCATCGACATACTATAAACGTTTCCAAGCAGAAACGAAAAAATAACCTTGCCTGTGCAAGGTTATTTTTTCTTCTTACCATCGCCGTCTTCATCTTCAGATACTAATACCTTCTGCTCTTCGTGAAATTCGGAAATTGTTTGTCCGGTAATATTATCGAAGGGGGTATAAAAAGAAGTGATATGTTTCTTTTTAATAAAGAGTTTATAGAAGCCGATGATGACAAGTATAACGATTGTTAATGGTAATCCTATAGTAGCAAGCAGTAAGGGATCCATCATATAACTCCTTTCATATGATTTCTTTTTAGTATAAGCGAAAAATTGTAATTTAGATAAATGACGCTATCGAAAACTGATTTTTCTAAATATATCCAATCTAATTGACTTTTCATTTTTTCAGAATTATAATTCAAAATATACAATTTGAACCAAATAATAATATAGCAATTTACTTATCCAGAGAGGTAGAGGGACTGGCCCTATGACACCTCAGCAGCGGGTTCTGTAAGATGAACACCGTGCTAATTCCAGCAAGCAAGTCTTGAAAGATAAGTGATGGGCCTTTGTTTATTAAGCCTTGATCTTATTTTTTTTAAGATCAAGGCTTTTTGTATTCTAAAAAGGAAAAAGGGAGTAATGGGAAAAATACGTTAATAAAACAAAGTAAATTCATGTGTTTAGGAGGTTATTGGAGTGTATTTTGTTAAAAAACTATCAGTTATGGTGTTTACACTATGGATCATTACAACAGTAACATTTTTGATTATGCACATTATTCCAGGCGATCCATTTTCATCAGATGCAAAGATCTTTCCAGCGGAAGTTGTGCAGAATATGAGAGCGAAGTACCACCTTGATGAACCGTTATGGAATCAATATGTTGCGTATCTAGAAGGTGTAGTTCATTTTGATTTTGGTGAATCCGTTCAATCGACGGGGCAAGGTGTATCAGAAATTATAACGACAGGATTTGGTCCATCAGCAATTATCGGTTTACAAGCACTTATTATTTCACTATTAGTCGGAATTGCTGCAGGTACATTTGCTGCTCTCTATCACGGGAGAGTAATTGATTATAGTGTGAGTTTACTTGCGATTCTCGGTATTTCTATTCCAAGTTTTATTTTAGCACCGCTATTCATACAAGTATTCGCTATTCAATTTGAGCTCTTACCAGTAGCCTCTTGGGGAACATTTGAACATACGGTATTACCATCTTTCGCATTGGCGCTAGGTCCAATCGCAGTGATTACAAGATTTGTTCGTTCTAATATGATTGAAGTTTTGCAGAGTGATTATATTAAATTAGCAAGAGCGAAAGGTATACCAATTAAGAAGATTATTATAAGGCATGCCCTTCGAAATGCAATTGTTCCAGTACTAACGTTTGTTGGACCGTTAATGGCTGGGCTTTTAACAGGAACTTTCATTATTGAAAAAATCTTTGCAATTCCCGGTCTCGGAAAATATTTTGTAGATAGTATTTTTAACCGGGATTATCCAGTAATTATGGGGACAACAATTTTCTATAGTGCATTATTAATTTCTTGTATTTTCATTACAGATATTATTCATCGTATTGTTGATCCGCGTATTCGTTCTATTACGTAAGGAGGGAGGATATTTAAATGGGTGGTTATGAAATCAATAAACAATTATTAACGAATGAAGAGAAAAAAGAATTAACAATAAATAAAGATCAGCAAACGATTAGCAGAAAAAAAGAAGTGTTTCGTAAGTTTGTATCAAACCCAATCGCAGTTCTAGGAACGGTGACATTGTTACTCATTATTATTTTCTCTCTTATCGGTGAAAGTTTAACCACTTTCACTGCGAGTGAACAAGTAAAAGAGGCGACAAATTTACCTCCTAGTAGTGAGCATTGGTTTGGAACAGATGATTTAGGTAGAGATATATGGGCGCGTACTTGGGCTGGTGGGAAGATTTCATTAGTAGTTGGATTAGTAGCAGCTGTTCTTGATATAGGACTTGGTGTACTGATTGGGGGATTTAGTGGATATGTGAGAGGGCGTAATCGCCTTGGAACGTTAATTGATGAGTGGATTGTGCGGGGGATTGAAATATTATACGGTATCCCATATTTATTAATTGTTATTTTATTACTAATTATTATGAAACCAGGACTTTTTACAATTATTATTGCTCTTGCATTAACAGGATGGATTGGTATGGCACGTCTCGTTAGAGCGCAAGTCTTATCTTTAAAGCAAAGGGAATTTGTTATTGCAGCAGAGCGATTAGGTACATCGCATATGAAGATTATATATGGACATATCATTCCGAATTTAACAGGCATTATTATCGTAAATTTATCATTTACAATTCCAGCAGCTATTTTCTCAGAATCATTTTTAAGCTTCATCGGACTCGGGGTACAATCACCGGCAGCAAGCTGGGGGACGATGACGAATGATGCGCTCGGGACATTATTGAGCGGGGAATGGTGGCAACTCTTCTTCCCATCGCTGATGATTGCGCTCATTATGTTTGCATTTAATGCAATTGGTGATGGTTTGCAAGATGCAATTGATCCAAAAATCGTAAAAAGGAATCGAAAGGAGAAAAAACATGGGACAGCTCTTATCTTTAGAAAACGTAACGTTAGCCGTTGAAAAAGAGAATAGTAAGCAAGCAATTGTGAAGCATGTTTCCTTTTCTATTAACGAAGGCGAAATCGTTGCACTTGTAGGAGAAAGTGGTTCAGGAAAAAGTGTTACAGCACAATCCATTATCGGACTAAATCAAGAGTCTATTCACATTGATGATGGAAGCATCTCTTTCCAGTCTCAAGGATTAACGAATTTACAAGAATCAGAATGGAATCAAATTCGAGGGAAAGATATTTCGTTTATCTTTCAAGACCCGTTGTCCTCTTTAAACCCGACGATGAAAGTTGGAAAACAAATTACAGAAGTAATTTTGCAGCATGAGAAAAAGTCGAAAAGAGAAGCAAAAGAAATTGCGATTAATTTGTTAAATGATTTAGGGATACATGAAGCAGAGAAACGCTTTGAACAGTACCCACATCAATTAAGCGGAGGTATGAGGCAGCGTATTTGTTTAGCAATTGCGTTTGCGTGTCATCCAAAACTTGTTATTGCAGATGAACCTACAACGGCATTAGATGTAACGATTCAGAAACAAATTATGGGGTTATTAAAAGAGCGGAAAGAAAAACAAAATACGAGTATTTTGTTGATTACACATGATTTGGCACTTGTACGTGAAGTAGCTGACCGAGTAGTTGTCATGTACGGAGGACGTGTTGTTGAAAAAGGAACGATAGAGGAAGTAATAGGTTCTCCTAAACATCCGTATACGAAAAATTTATTACAAGCAATTCCGAATATGGATGATTCCGAAAAGGTATTACGTGCAATAGAAGGAACGACACCTTCTATTGAAACACTAAATAGCTTTTGTTGTCCTTTTGTAAATCGTTGCCCAGTAGCAATAAAAGAATGCATTCATCGTTTCCCAGAAAGAACAACATATTCTGGGGAGCATAGTTCTCATTGTTGGCAACATGTTCTAGAGCATAACGAAGCGAAATCAAAAGAGAAGGTGAATGCTTCATGACGACAGATTTAATTACGGTAAAGCAAGTAACGAAAACGTATGGAAGTAAAAATAAAGAATTGGCAGCGTTAAAAGATATATCACTTTCTATCCCGAAAGGAACAACACTTGGCATTATTGGAGAAAGTGGTTCTGGAAAAACAACATTCGGTAAGCTCATAGCTGGGATTGAGAGACCAACGTCTGGTGAAATTGAATATAACGATCAAGTTGTTCACAAGTTAAAGGCGGCTCATAAGCGTGATTTCTTACAGAAAGTACAGTTCATTTTTCAAGATTCCACAGCTGCATTAAATCCGCGCTGGAAAGTACGCGATAGCGTAACGGAAGGATATATTTCATTCGGACTCGGTGATAAAGGATTGAAAGATAAAGTCGCAGGTGATGCGCTAGAGCGTGTTGGATTAGATAGACGATATATTGATCGCTATCCACACGAATTTAGCGGAGGACAACGTCAACGGATCGCTATTGCAAGAGCGTTATTATGTGAGCCAGAAGTATTAATCCTTGATGAACCAATTTCAGCGTTAGATGTTTCACTCCAAATTCAAATTGTACATCTGTTGCAAAAAATTCAAAAGGAACAAGGCTATACATATTTATTTATCGCGCATGATTTGCCGATGGTTCACTATTTATGTGAAAAAGTGGCTGTCTTATATAAAGGAGAACTTGTTGAATTTGGAAATACGGATGAAGTATTCCGTAATCCACAACATTCTTATACAAAAACATTATTAGCATCAACACCAAAAATTTCAGGTTAAAGGGGAAGGTAAGATGAAGAAGTTTTTATTATTTGTCATTATGACCGTATTAGCAATTACTTCTGTTGCTTGTGGTAAGAAAGACACTTCAAAAGCAAGTGCTAGTAAAGGAGATCGTTTTGTAACGAATCTTGGCAGTGATCCTTATACGTTAGACTCAGCAATTTCAACAGATAATAACTCTAATTATGTAATTGAGCACTTATTTGCAACTTTGTATAGACAGACAAGTGATGGGAAGTTTGAAAAGGATTTAGTAGATAAAGAGGAAGCTGGAGCGGATGGAAAAGAGTATACGTTCTATTTGAAGAAAGGACTAAAATGGTCTGATGGTTCCCCGTTAACAGCAAAAGATTTTGAATTTGCTTGGAAGAGAATATTAAATCCAAAAACGGGCTCTATGAATGCAACAGAACTATATTTCATTAAAGGTGGAGAAGCATTTAATACAGGGAAAGGTGCAGAAGATGCAGTAGGAATTCAAGCAGTAGATGACGTAACTCTAAAGCTACAATTTGAACACCCAGTGACATCTATTAAACGTACATTATCTCAGTCGTTATATATTCCACTTAATAAAAAATCTATTGATGAAAAAGGTAAACTAAAAGTAGATCCAAAAGAATTAATTACAAATGGTCCTTTCACATTGAAAGAATGGAAGCATAACCAAGCGATTATTTTAGAAAAAAATAAAGAGTTTCATGATAAAAAAGTAGCATCAAAAGAAATTGAATTCCGTATTATTCCTGAAGGTAAAACAGCGTATCAATTATACAAATCTGGAGAACTAGATTTATTATCTCACATACCAACAGATTTAGTTGAGAAGGAACAAAATAATAAAGAGTTTAAAAAAATGCAAGACTACTCAACTCATATTTACTCATTTAACTCAGAGAAGCCACCATTTACAAATGCTAAAATTCGTAAAGCTTTTGCATTAGCTGTAGATCGTAAGTTTATCGTAGAGAAAATATTAAAGAATAATGCAAAAGAAGCATATGGCTTTGTTCCAGAAGGAGCAAAAACAGAAGGTGGCCGCGATTTCCGTAAAGAGAAAGGCGATTATTTTCAATATGATCCTGCGGTAGCTAAGAATCTATTAGAAGAAGGAATGAAGGAAGAAGGATGGACTACACTTCCAGAAGTAACAGTGAAATATTCAGATAAAAAGAAAATAGCTGAAACACTTCAAGAAATGTTTAAGAAGAATCTTGGGGTAGATGTAAAAATAGAAGGTAAAGAGTGGAAAAGTTATATCGATATGTACAAACAAAGTGACTTCCAAATTGCATATATGGGATGGGGAGGATCTACATTAGATCCAGCAGCTCAATTAGAAATTTATGCAGGTGATGGACCAAATAACTATGCGAAATGGTTTAATAAAGACTTCGATAATTTAATCAATCAAGCGAAATTAGAACAAGATGAAAATAAACGTTTTGACTTATTGCATCAAGCGGAAGATATTATGTTTACAGAATATCCTTTAATCCCACTTGTATTCCCAACAGATGCGTATTTACAAAAATCATCTGTATCTGGATTAGAATACTATGTAGGATCTCAACCAAGCTTACGATATGCTAAAAAATAAAATAAAGAAGTAGGCAACCGCCTACTTCTTTATTTTATTTCTCTTTTATATTCTTTTTTCGTTCCGTCAGAGAAGACAACTTCTAACTCAAATTTTTGATAGTCTTTATCAAGTTTGAACACGTTTAAGACTTGATCGATTACTTCTTGGTCAGGAGTATCTTTATCAAATTTTAATTCTTGTAGAAGTGGGCTTAGTTTTGTGATAGCTTCGTCTCCTGTTAAATTTACATTTGCTTTATGATCTTCAATTTTTGCTTCCATTTTCTTATCAGCTGCTACATTTTTATAATCAGCTTCGTAGTCTTTCTTCGTATCTTGATAGTCTGCATCTAAACTAAATTCATTAAAGTTAAGTTTTAAGTCTGCAGAAGTCTCATTTTTTGCTTCTTCAGTCGTTTTCTTATTCGAAGTTGTATCTTCTTTTGCAGGAGCCTTACATCCTGTTAATGCAGGTACTAGCATAAGAGCTAATAAAACTGATAGTAAAATTCTCATTATAAATTCCTCCTTATGTAAATTCATTCTATACAAGTTTTTCCCAAAATCATGTAATTATGTATGTGTTGAAAATAAATTATTATCCTATAGCCACAAGGTTTAATCCGCAATTTAAATCAAAAATAATTTGTATGTATATGGTAAATTGAAGTTGTGAGGGAGTACTAAAATGCATGAAGAATATAAAGAGATGATAAAAGAAGCAATTGAATATATAGAGGATTATTTACAGGAGGAGCTTACAACAGAAAGAGTAGTGTCTCACAGTGCAGTATCGATGTATCATTTCCATCGTATTTTTCAAAGATATATCGGGATGAGTGTAACGGATTATATTAGAAAGAGAAGATTAACTCATGCTGCACAGGTTTTAGTGTCAACTGAGAGAGCTGTTATTGATATTGCAATGCAATATGGTTTTTCCTCACAAGAGGCATTTACGAGAGCTTTTAAAAGAATGTTTCAATTGCCGCCAAAGAAATATCGAAAGTACTTTCAGTCATTTTATATAGAAAGAGAGGGTGTTTCAATGCAAAAAGGTATACCGAAAGGATGGATCTTAAGTGGGAGTCATCCTGCCGAATATGAGATGGGTTTAGATTATGAAGTTGTCCATCAAGGAAAAGTATCTGCATACATAAAAGCAAAAGAGAATGTTACGCACGGAGGATTTTCAACATTAATGCAAATGTTCCGAGCGGATAAGTATGTAGGAAAGAGGTTACGTTTTACAGCATTTGTTAAGAGTGAGAATGTAAAAGATTGGGCAGGATTGTGGATGCGAGTAGACGGAAAAGATACAGAACCGCTTGCTATGGATAACATGCAAAATCGCCCCATTAAAAATACGAATAACTGGCAATCATACTCGGTTGTATTAGATATAAAAGAAGAAGCGCTTGGTATCGCATTTGGTGTTTTATTATCAGGAGAAGGTTGTGTGTGGCTAGATAGTATACGGTTTGCTGAAGTGGATAAAAAAATTCCTTCAACAGATTTGGCTGAAAACTTTTATGAAACAATTTTAGAAGAGCCGGTAAATCTGCAATTTGAAGAGATAGAAAAGTAAGGAGAAAAGATATGTTCAAATATGTAAAACTAATAAGCATTAGTTTAGTAGTGTCGTCTTGTATTATAGGGATTAACTATTTGATTAGCTATCTTTGGTCAGGGCATATACCTTCTTTGACGTGGAGGACATATTTGATGTTTTTGTTTATATTTATGATGAGCTTTGGTTCAATGCAAAAAGAAGGGAAAGAGGATTATTGACAATAGTTTTCTTTGCCTTTCTTTCATTAACACAAATGGTTCTAACTGTGTTTGGAAACGCAGGTATGATTTTTAATATTATCTCGCTATCGTTACAACTTGTAAGTTCAGGGGTAATCGTACCACATGAAATGCTTTCTAAAACATATCAAACAATTGGTGAATTATTTCCCGCAACATATGCAGCGAATGGCTATTATACAATAATATTTGGAGGAGTTAGTTTAGAGAAAAATATTATTGCATTATTAGTTATTATATTAGTTACACAATCAATAGCAGTGATTACTTTATTATTTTGCAACTTCTGTCCACTTGTAGTTAAACTCACCGCCGAAGTCAGTTGTTACAAGTCCTTTAATAAATCCGCGTTGTAAGTAAGAGCGACCTTGTTGGTATAAAGGAGCGACAGCACCGTCTTGCAATAAGATTTTTTCAGCTTGCTTCATTGCTTCAAAGCGAGCTTTTTCATCACCAGCTAAATCTGTTTTTACTTTATGAATTAGCTCATCATACTCTTTATTAGAGTATTTATCGAAGTTATAAGCATTATCTGTTGTAAATAAATCTAAGAATGTAATTGGATCAGCGAAGTCAGGGCCCCAGCCATCAATACCGATTTCATAGTCACCACTTAATAGTAGTTTTAACTGTTGTTTACGTGGTTGTGGTTTTAAATTCACTGTTAATCCATCTAGGTTCTTTTCTAGTTCACCTTTTAAATATTCACCAGTCTTTTTAGCTAAAGCATTATCACTAGTTAATAGTTCAATTGTTACTTTGTCAGTACTAAGTTCTTGCTTCGCTTTTTTCCAGTTTTCTTTCGCTGTTTTCACATCATCTTTGATTAGATTTCCATTTTCTTTACGGAAGTCATTCCCTTCTGGACTCTTTGCAAATTTCGCAGGAACCATTCCTTCAGCTGGAACAGCGCCGTTATTTAAAATTGTTTCTACGTATGCCTTTTTATTCATTGCGCCGTTAATAGCAAGGCGTGCATGTTGATTTTTTAATGTTTCATTTTTTTGATTGAGTCGTAAAAATTGAATGCCAACTTCAGCGCGTTCTTTGAAGTTTGGATCGCTCTTATATTTATCAACAAACTCCGCAGTCAAAGCAACACGATCAATTTGTCCAGAATCATATAAGTTAACTTCTGTAGATTTATCCTTAACGACATTGAAGTTAATTTCTTCTAATTTTACTGTTTTAGCATCCCAATAGTTAGGGTTTTTCTTTAATTGGAAGCTTTGCTCATGCTTCCAGTTATCTAATGTGAAAGCACCGTTGTAAATTAAATGATTTGTTTCTAAACCGTATTTATTACCTTGAGATTTTAAGTACTCTTCATTAATTGGTAAGAATGTTGAGAATGTCGTTAAGCTTAAGAAGTAGGGAACAGGACGATCTAGTTGTACTTCTAAAGTTTTATCATCAAGAGCTTTAATACCTAATTGATCAACCGGTAATTGTTTTTGGTTTATTTGTTTCGCATTCTTTATATCGAAGAATAAGAATGCATATTCAGCTGCTGTATCAGGATTTACGGCACGTTGCCAAGCGAAGACGAAATCCTTTGCTGTAACAGGAGTACCGTTTGACCATTTTGAATCACGCAGGTGGAATGTATATTTTGTTTTATCGGAACTAACGTCAACCGACTCAGCAACACCAGGAATCGGTTTATTATCTTCTCTCATTGCATATAAACCTTCAAAAACATTGCGCATTACGTTCATGGATTCCCCATCCGTTGCTTTTGCAACATCCATTTTTGGAATTTCTGAAGCAAATGATAAGTTAATTGCCTGTTTATCAGGTGCTTTATCATTTGCTTTCGCTCCGCTTGCGTTATCTTTATTTCCCCCGCAAGCAGTTAGTAATAGACTTGCCCCTAAAACAGATGCAACAACAGGTACAACTTTTTTCTTTATTGTTCGTTCCTCCCTAAATGTGTTGTTCGTAACGTCTTAATGTCCATGTTTTGAAGTATATCTATAGAAGAAGAAAAAACCTATTATAAATATGTGCATGTAGGTAATCAGGTGTTCTATATGTATACACATGTTGAGCTATAATCTGTCGTTATATGTTTCAACGTAGTAGACATTATATTTTGATGGTTAAATATTTCGTTTATTTGATTATTTAGAATATTAACACTGGAAAGAACTATATGTCAATAATAAAAGTTGGAGTATTATTTTTTAAAAATACTATATTGAAAAAGCGGATTTTCTCTCATTGAGAAATCCGCTTTTAATACATTTTTCCAATAAAACAATTGGTATGGGGAGAAAAACTTCAATTCAGGTTGCCTTTTATTTTTCAATTTGTGCCCATTTGAAGTTTAATTGACCTGCAAAGTCTACTTGTACAATTCCTTTCACATAAGAACGTTCTAAATAAGATTCACCTTTTTGGTAAAGAGGAGCGATAACAGAGTCTTTAAATAATATTTTCTCGGATGCTAGTAATGCTTTCCAACGAGCTTTTTCATCACCAGCTAAAGTCGTTTTAACTTTCTCAATTGTTTCATCGAACTCCTTATTAGAGTAATGATCTAAGTTGTAAGGGTTATTCGTTGTAAATAGTTCAAGGAATGTAATTGGATCAGCAAAGTCAGGACTCCAGCCGTCAATGCCGATTTCATAGTCACCTTTTAATAAAAGTGAAACTTGTTGTTTACGTGGTTGTGGTTTTACATTTACTGTTAATCCGTCTAAGTTCTTTTCTAGTTGTCCTTTTAAGAACTCACCAGTTTTCTTATCAAGGTCAGCATCACTTGTTAATAATTCTAATGTGATTTTTTCAGAACCAAGCTCTTGTTTAGCTTTCTTCCATAACTCTTGTGCAGATTTTGTATCAACTTTGGTTAAATCTCCGTTTATAGTACGGAAGTCCTTTCCATCAGTCCCTTTTGCAAAGTTTTTTGGAACGAGGCCAAAGGTTGGTGTAGAGCCATCATTTAATAACGTATTTACAAAGGATTTTCGATCAATTGTTTGGTCAATTGCTTGGCGTGCAGAAACGTTTTGAAGTACTTTGTTTTGTTGATTCATACGTAAAAATTGTACGCCTACGTTCGGGCGTTCTTTAAAGTTCGCATCCTTTTTATATTTATCAACGAAGTCAGATGTTAATTTTATACGGTCTAATTGTTTTGATTCGAATAAATTTACTTCTGTTGATTTTTCTTTTACTACGTTAAAATTGATTTCTTCTAGTTTGACAGTATCTTTATCCCAATAGGTAGGGTTTTTCTTGAATTTAAAGCTTTGTTCGTGCTTCCAATCGCTTAGTGTAAAAGCTCCATTGTACAAGATTGTATTATCTTCTAAAGCGTACTTATCACCTTGTGCTTTAAAGAATTCCTCGTTAATTGGTAGAAATGTTGGGAACGCTGTTAAACTAATAAAATATGGAACAGGACGCTCTAATTCTACCTCAAACGTATGGTCATCAACTGCTTTTACACCAAGTTGGTCGGCTGGAAGTTCTTTGTTGTTAATTTTTGTTGCGTTTTTAATATCAAAGAATAAAAATGCATATTCAGAGGCTGTTGCTGGATCGACAGCTCTTTGCCAAGCGAAGACAAAATCTTTCGCTGTAACAGGAGTGCTGTTTGACCATTTTGAATCTCGTAAATGGAATGTGTATTTCGTTTTATCGCCACTTACTTCATGAGATTTTGCAACACCAGGGACAGGTTTGTTACCTTCACCAAGATTATACAAACCTTCAAATACGTTTCTCATTACTTGACCAGAATCAGTATCTGTAGCACGAGCTGTATCCATTGTTCGTATTTCAGTAGGTGAAGATA
>Ga0209463_1000551_pt1 | contig 28037 bp, 19 predicted proteins | sample AgamicMgSfrz_FD_187169 | JGI IMG/M metagenome (GOLD analysis project Ga0209463, IMG submission 187169) | Agave microbial communities from Guanajuato, Mexico - Mg.Sf.rz (SPAdes) (version 2) | ecosystem: Host-associated > Plants > Phyllosphere > Phylloplane/Leaf | place: Guanajuato, Mexico... | reverse complement strand
ATTATACGATTTCACAGGAAAACTGGTCCCTCCATCGCAAAGGATATGACGACCAACAACGCCATCAAGAAAAAGTACAAGAGGCAATTAAGAATAATTTACCCGATCTTGTAACAGAAGAAAGCATTGTTATGTCTAATGGTAAGGATGTTGTAAAAATACCAATTCGTTCTTTAGATGAATATAAGATTAGGTACAATTATGATAAAAACAAACACGTTGGGCAAGGAAATGGTGACAGCAAAGTTGGTGATGTCGTTGCGAGAGATGGATCAGGTGGTCAAAAACAAAAAGGACCAGGAAAAGGGCAAGGGGCAGGAGATTCAGCTGGAGAAGATTATTATGAAGCTGAAGTTTCTATTCTAGAATTAGAGCAAGCGTTTTTCAAAGAGTTAGAACTGCCTAATTTGAAGAGAAAAGAAATAGATGAAAATCGGATTGAACATGTTGAATTTAATGATATTAGAAAAACAGGATTATGGGGCAACATCGATAAGAAAAGAACGATGATATCCGCATATAAACGAAATGCGATGCGTGGTAAAGCATCCTTCCATCCAATTCATCAAGAAGATTTAAAGTTCCGCACTTGGAATGAAGTATTAAAGCCAGATTCTAAAGCGGTTGTATTAGCAATGATGGATACGAGTGGATCAATGGGAATATGGGAGAAATATATGGCACGTAGCTTCTTTTTCTGGATGACGAGATTTCTACGAACGAAGTATGAAACAGTAGATATTGAATTTATTGCCCATCATACAGAAGCTAAAGTAGTTACAGAAGAAGAATTTTTCTCAAAAGGAGAAAGTGGTGGAACAATATGTTCTTCTGTATACAAAAAAGCACTCGAGCTAATTGATAATAAATACTCACCAGACCGCTATAATATTTATCCATTCCATTTTTCAGACGGTGATAATTTAACATCAGATAATGCTAGATGTGTAAAGCTTGTTGAAGAGTTAATGAAGAAGTGTAATATGTTTGGATATGGGGAAGTGAACCAGTACAACCGCCATAGTACCCTCATGTCAGCCTATAAAAATATTAAAGATGAGAATTTCAGATATTATATTTTAAAGCAAAAAGCAGATGTATTCCATGCGATGAAGAGCTTCTTTAGAGAAGAAGCTGGAGAGAAAATGGCATAACCCCTTTAAAAAGGGGTTATTTTTTAGTAAACTTTTTATTTTCCTAGTTGTCATTAAAAATGAAAATCATTATCATTTATTCGAGATGTGATTACATTTTGATTGATATATTTTGGAGGAGATGTAAAGTTGAAAAGAAAATAAATTAGATGTTAATGAGTGGTCACCTTTATTGGAGTAATATCTGTTTTGGATATAATAACCGAAAATTAATATGTTAAGAAATTACAATTTATATAACTTGGAGGAAAGTTTAAAGTGAAAAATAATAAAAGAAAACATATAAATGCAATGTTAATAGCGGCGACGTTGTCGTTGCCATTTGCTACATATTCTACGCCGGCATTGGCAGCTGTAGTAAGTGAAGCAAATAAAGCGGGACATACTTTAAAGGATGGAACGTATGATGTTGTTTTAAAGGCATATAATGAAAAAACAAATGAAGAATCGCGAGCTACAACGTATATAAAAGAACCAAAAGTAACAATTGAGAACGGTAAAAAAATTGTAACAGCTACGCTAAATGATAGTGATTTTTTCCAATATCTTAAGGTAGAAGATAGTCAAAATCCTGGTACTTTACATGATGTGAAAGTACTATCAGAAGATAAGAGAAAAAATGGAACAAAAGTGATTCAGTTCGAAATTGGAGAACTAGGAAAAAGATATAAAATGCAAATGCATATTTTCATTCCATCTATGGGATATGATGAAAAATATCAAGTGCAGTTTGAAGTAAATACAGTTCATGCAGAAAATAACACTGTAGAAGAATCGAAAGAGAAAAAAGAAGAGCAACAACAAGCGAAAAACATAATATCTGATAATAAATTACAACAATATATTAATAAAAGTGTTTTACAACGAGCAGATATAAATGCACCTATTACTGAGGAAGAGGCAGCACAAATTAAAGAGTTGAAAGTATACTCAGGAAAAGGTATCGAGAGTTTAGAAGGTTTGCAATATATGGTGAATCTAGAAGCATTTGAATTGGATGAGTCTAATGTAAAAGATATATCACCAGTATCAAGTCTAAAAAAATTAAAAACAATGAAGTTATATTTGAATCCAATCGAAAATATTGAACCTATTTCTCAACTAGAAAAACTACAATTCTTAACTTTACGTGATAATAAAATTAGTGATTTAACACCATTAAGCCAGTTGAAAAAAGTAAAAGCATTAGATTTGATTGGAAATGAAATCACGGATATTAAGCCGCTATTTTCAATGGATTCTGTAACTAAATTATATTTAAGTAATAATAAAATCAGTGATCTGACAGATCTTGAGAAATTAGCTAATTTACGCTTATTATGGATAGGGAATAATTATATTGATAATTTGACGGAAATTAGCAAATTGACAAATCTTGTTGAACTAGAAGTTGCAAATGCTGAAATAAGAGATCTGACACCATTAGCAAAAATGGAACAGTTACAATCGTTGGATTTAGAACAAAATTATATTTCTGATATTTCACCAATTAGTAACTTAAATAATTTATATTCTTTAAATTTAATAGCGAATGAAATTAGAGATATTAGACCAGTGAAAGAGTTAGCGAAAAAGATTTCTATTAAACTTCAGCGACAAAAAATCTTTTTAAGTGATGGAGTAGTCAATGAATATATAAAAATTCCTATATGCGATTTAAATGGTGAAATCCTTCAAAATATTAGATGGCAGGGCGAGGAAGGAACGCTTAATAATGGATTTGTTCAATGGAATAGTACGGGAGAAAAAATATATGAATTTAATTTAGAAACAGCTCCTTATGAAAAAAAAATACTATTCAATGGGACAGTTTACCAAAAAATTGTTGAAAAGCATGAAGATATAAATATTATTCAAGATAAAAATTTACAAAAATTCATTAATAAAAATGGTTTAGGAAGAACGAACTTAGAATCATCTATAACAAAAGAAGATTTATTACAAATTAAATCGTTAAAAATAGTTGATGGGAAAAATCAAGGCATCACAGATATTTCTGGTCTAGAATATATGACAAACATAGAAGAGTTGACTCTAGACAATGTTGAGCTGAAAAATGTGGATTTTATCTCGAGTTTGAGAAACTTGAAGACTGTAAATTTAACTTCAAATCAAATTAAAAATATTGAACCACTTTCAAAATTAGATAAGCTTGAAAAAATAGATATAAATGGTAATAATGTGACGGATATTAAACCGTTGTTTACATTAAGTGCGTTGAAAAATTTAAATGTATCTAATAATAAGCTTAATGATGCATCACTTCAAGAAATTCAACAGTTGAAGAATTTAGATGTATTAAAATTAAATCATAATGAGATTAGCAATGTAGAAGCGATCAGTGAAATAAGTATGTTGAACGAACTTGAATTGGTAGGAAATAAAGTAGTAGATATAACATCATTAAGTAAATTGAAAAATTTACAGTGGTTAGATTTATCCGATAATAAGATTCAAGATATTTCTATTTTTGCTTCAATGCTAGATTTAATTAGCTTAAAGTTACCTGGCAATGAAATTCGTGATATTAGACCGATTATACAATTATCTCAGTGGAGTACAATGGATATTAGAAGACAGAAAATTACTTTAGATGATGTGCAAGTGAACGAAGCTGTGAAGATCCCTGTTCATGATGTAGAAGGAGTACCGCTTGAGGACATTACACTGAAAAGTGAAGGCGGAATTATTAATGAAGAAGAAGGTACGATTACTTGGAGTACTCCAGGGGAGAAAGTATATGAGTTTACGTTTGATGGAAATGATTATTTTGGGTTAGGTATTTGGTTTAGTGGAGAAGTAAGACAAAACGTCGTGGAGAAACTTGAGCCAAAAGTAGATGAAGAAACAACTAAGCCAGTAGCAGAAGAAAAACCAAAAGAAGAAACAGCTAAACCAGTAGTAGAAGAAAAACCAAAAGAAGAAACAGCTAAACCAGTGGTAGAAGAAAAACTAAAAGAAGAAACAACTAAGCCGGTAGTAGAAGAACCAAAAGAAGAAACAGCTAAACCAGTGGTAGAAGAAAAACCAAAAGAAGAAACAGCTAAACCGGTGGTAGAAGAAAAGCCAAAAGAAGAAACAACTAAGCCAGTAGTAGAAGAAAAAACAAGAGAAGAAGCTAATAAACCAGTGGTAGAAGAGCAACCGAAAGAAGACAACAAATCAGCGAAAGGAAATAAATCCAATAAACAAGTGGATAATAAAAAAGAAGAGAGTAAAAACACTTTAGCTGCAACAGGTGGGCAAGAAAGCAATGTATCTTTACTTTCTGGACTAGCATTCGTTTTATCTGCAATGAGTATGTTTGTATTTAGAAAAAAATTATTTAAGAAGTAAATAATATATTGTTTTGTGTATTAAACAATAAGATTTCATGAATTTTTAAGAAGACATTATCATGGCGATTTCGATTTGAAATTTACTTATGATAGTGTCTTTTTTATAGAGGAGGAAATTAGTGGGGAATAAAGAATGTATTGGGGGAGGAGGGATGGTTATGTATGTTAGTTCTATTTTAAAGATTGAAGAGATAGCATCATTTATTGCAAGTATGAACAAGGATGCTATTCATCATGTTGGTTATTGTGGAGATGAGAAAGCGGAGTTATTACATACAATTCTTCATGATTTTTCTGATATAGGTTGGGAAGGATCCTTTGTTGTTACTTATGAGGACAATAAAATAATTGGTGTATTAGGATTTGATGTGGATGAAGTAAAGAAATGTGCAGAAATATGGGGACCGTTTATTATTGCAAACGATTGGAAGGAAGTTGCTTTACGTATGTGGAAGGAGCTTTTAGAAAAAATGCCTTTTCATATTGAAAGATTTTATGGTTTTTATCATGTGGAAAATAATAATTGTGTCCGTTTAATGAAAGATTTACATGCTAAAGAACAAGATCGACATAGTATTCTCATTTTAAATAATATTGTGGGGAAACGTATTGTATGTAATGTAGAAGAGGCTTTACCACAAGTGTTTGAGCAGTTTACCGCTTTACACAATCATGTGTTTCCTAATACATATTATGAAGGAAATGAAATTATTGAACGTTTAAGTAATACGAATAAATTATTTGTAAGTATGAAGAATGATAAATTAGAAGGTTATGTATATGTGGAAGTAAATCCAGAGTTTCAAGAAGCGAATATCGAATTTATTGCAACCGCTGAAAATAGTAGAAGAAAAGGTGTCGGAGAGCGGTTATTACAAAAGGCAATTCAGTATATTTTCTCCTTCCAAGGAATGAAGGAGATAGAATTATGTTTGAATACGAATAATGATCGTGCAATGAAGTTGTACAAGAAAGTAGGATTTGAGCAGAAGGCATGTTTACAATACTATATAATAGAGTGAAAACCCATTCGTATGAAAATTATATTTCATACGAATGGGTTTTATTAATCTACTTTTCCCTCAGTTATTACGGATTTAGAAGTAATTTGAGGTGCTAATCGTTACATAACCTTTTTTATTTTTTGAGAGACTTCTTTCGTTTGTGAATTAACATCTTCTTTTCGCAGCTCTTTAAAGAGTGAAATAACCATAAGAACGACTACGATAGAAAATGGTAGTGCTGCGATTATAGCTGCAATTTGTAGGGCGTTTAATCCTCCAGCTTGTAATAAAATAGCTGCAATTATCGCGATTGTTAATCCCCATATAAGTTTCAAACTATTTTTCGGTGATAAGCTTCCATTACTCGTTTGCATAGAAACAACAAATGTTGCCGAGTCGGCAGAAGTAACGAAAAATGTGGCTACTAAAATCAATCCGATAATTGTTAAAAATGTAGAGAATGGTAGGTGTGAAATAACAGCGAATAATCCAATCTCTGTCCCGTTTTTTGCGATTTCATCAGCTATGCCAAGCGATTGGAACATTTCCATATGGATAGCGGTGCCGCCAAATACTGCAAACCAAAATGTACAGATGAGAGTTGGGACTAATACAACTCCAAAAATAAATTCTTTTATTGTGCGCCCTTTAGAAATACGGGCGATGAATGTACCGACGAATGGAGACCAAGAGATCCACCATCCCCAATAGAAAATAGTCCAGTTTTCAATCCAAGAAGAAGATTTTTCATTAAATGCTCCTAAATTTAATCCCATACTAGGTAAAGCTCCGATATAAGAACCGAGTGTAGATGTGAAATATTTCATAATAAATACAGTTGGTCCTAAAAGTAAAAAAGAGACGAGTAAAATACCTGCAAGAGAGAAATTTAAGTTACTCAAATATTTAATCCCACGATCTAAGCCAGTTTGTGCACTCGTTAAATATAAAACAGCGAAGATGGCGATAAGTACGAGCTGTGTAAGTAGAGTGTTATGAATAGAAGGGAATAAATAGCTTAATCCTCCGGCGATTTGTTGAGCACCGATCCCAACAGATGGTACAATACCAAATACTGTGGCTAAAACAGCTAAAATATCGACTGTTTTTCCGATAGGAGAATTTTTCGATCGATTAAATAATGGAGTAACTGTAGCACCAATTGTGCTACCTTTTTGTTTGCGGAATGTGAAATATGCAATTGTTAAAGCAACCATTGCGTATAGTGCCCATGGAAAGAGGCCCCAGTGGAAAAATGAATATTGCATAGCGAGCTTGGCGCTTTCTTCTGTGCCTGCTTTTCCTGTTAATGGATCTGTAAAATGTGAAATCGGTTCAGTGATTCCATAAAAGAGGAGTCCGATTCCCATTCCTGCTCCAAACAACATAGATAACCAAGATGGATAACTATACTTTGGTTTTTCTCCATCTTTACTAAGACGAATGGAACCGTACTTAGAAAATGCTAAATAAGTAGCTAAAATAATCATTGCGGTCATAAGTAAAGAGTAAAACCACCCAAATTTATTGAGGATAAACGAGTTTAAGGAAGATGTAACACTTTGTAAATCATAGCCTTGTATCCAACTTGCCGGGGTAATTCCCCATATGATGAATAATGTTGTAAGCAAGATGGAGATATAAAATACACTGTTTTCTTTTTTTATCATAGAATCCCACCCTTGTTTAATAAAGTTAACAATTATATTAACCATAACAATTAAAGGTTTAATTGTCAAAAAATTCGTTTTTTAAAACATGTAAAAGGACAGTTTAATCGCTATAGATTCATAACTATTGGAGGTTAGATAAAGTGAAACTTTAATCAGTGGGGGTTTTGTTCATCCCCCACTGATTATTAGTTGAACCAATCGGGCTTTTACGGGCAGTTGATCCCCCACCTAACTTCTTTGCTTCCCTTGAATTTTGAGGTGGGGGTCTTACTGCCCGTTAATGCGGGATAAAGGTAAGGTTGTTCACGATATGTACAAAATATGGGGAGAAATAATATGAAATATTGCATTTTATATTGTTGTATCCAGATTTTATGTTAAATTCGTGAATGGAATATTTGAATAGGGGGCAAGGATATGAACAAGAAATCAAAGATCAATAAAGTTATGCTTAGCATTAGTACAATGGCTCTATCATTAGGGGCGCTTCAAGCTCCTGTATCAGCGGAAGAAAAAGTACCGTATAATGTGTTGAAAACGAAACCAGTTGGAATTGAAAAACCAGTAGATGAGATTGGACACGTTTCTAAAGCGGAGGAAACATTATCGTTTCAAGAACGGTTAAAAGTAGGAGACTTTTCACAGCGACCAGCATCTATTACGAACAAAGCGACAGTAAAGCAAGTTAAAGAAAGCTATTCAATGGCTGATTTAAACAAAATGAATAATCAAGAATTAGTTGAAACGTTAGGCAGTATTAAGTGGCATCAAATTACAGACTTATTCCAGTTTAATGAAGATACAAAAGCTTTTTATAAAGATAAAGGGAAAATGCAAGTCGTTATAGATGAATTAGCTCATCGGGGTAGTACATTTACGAAAGATGATTCAAAAGGAATTCAAACGTTTACGGAAGTGTTACGTTCAGCTTTTTATCTGGCATTTTATAATAACGAGTTAAGTGAATTAAATGAAAGAAGCTTCCAGGACAAATGTTTACCTGCTTTAAAAGCAATCGCAAAAAATCCAAACTTTAAGCTTGGTACAGCTGAACAAGATACAGTCGTATCTGCATACGGTAAATTAATTAGTAATGCTTCAAGCGATGTTGAAACAGTTCAATACGCATCGAATATTTTAAAGCAATACAATGATAATTTTACTACGTATGTAAATGATCGAATGAAGGGACAAGCAATATACGATATCATGCAAGGGATTGACTATGATATACAGTCTTACTTAATTGAAGCTCGTAAAGAAGCGAATGAAACGATGTGGTACGGGAAAGTAGATGGGTTTATTAATGAAATAAATCGTATCGCTCTTCTAAATGAAGTAACACAAGAAAATAAGTGGCTCGTTAATAATGGAATTTATTTTGCAAGTCGTTTAGGGAAGTTTCACAGTAATCCAAATAAAGGTTTAGAAGTTGTTACACAAGCAATGCATATGTATCCGCGCTTAAGTGAGCCGTACTTTGTCGCAGTAGAACAAATTACAACAAATTATAATGGAAAAGATTATAGCGGGAATACAGTAGATTTAGAGAAAATACGTAAAGAAGGAAAAGAGCAGTACTTACCAAAAACGTATACATTTGATAATGGATCTATCGTATTTAAAACAGGAGATAAAGTATCGGAAGAAAAAATTAAGAGACTATACTGGGCTGCAAAGGAAGTAAAAGCACAGTATCATCGTGTAATTGGGAATGACAAAGCGTTAGAGCCGGGCAATGCAGATGATATATTAACGATAGTAATTTATAACAGCCCAGAAGAGTACCAGTTAAATAGACAACTGTATGGATACGAAACAAATAACGGTGGAATTTATATTGAAGAAACAGGAACATTCTTTACATATGAGCGCACGCCAGAACAAAGCATTTATAGTTTAGAAGAGTTATTCCGTCATGAGTTTACTCATTATCTTCAAGGGAGATATGAAGTACCAGGTTTATTCGGAAGAGGAGATATGTATCAAAATGAAAGGTTAACTTGGTTCCAAGAAGGAAATGCAGAGTTTTTCGCAGGGTCTACTCGAACAAATAATGTAGTGCCGAGAAAGAGTATCATTAGTGGATTATCATCTGATCCTGCAAGCCGTTATACAGCAGAGCGAACATTATTTGCTAAATATGGCTCTTGGGATTTCTATAACTACTCATTTGCATTACAGTCTTACTTATATACACATCAATTTGAAACGTTTGATAAAATTCAAGATTTAATTCGTGCAAATGACGTGAAAAATTATGATGTATATCGTGAAACTTTAAGTAAAGATCCTAAACTAAATAAAGAGTATCAAGAGTATATGCAGCAGCTAATCGATAATCAAGATAAATATAATGTACCGGAAGTAGCAGATGATTATTTAGCTGAACATGCACCGAAATCATTAACAGAAGTGAAGAAAGAAATTAGTGATACGCTACCGATGAAAGATGCAAAAATGACAAAACATAGCTCCCAATTCTTTAATACATTTACATTAGAAGGCACGTTTACAGGTAGTGTAACAAAAGGTGAGTCAGAAGATTGGAACGCAATGAGTAAGAAAGTAAATGAAGCTTTAGAACAACTGGCGCAAAAAGAATGGAGTGGCTACAAAACTGTTACAGCATATTTCGTTAATTACCGTGTAAATAGCTCAAATCAATTTGAATATGATGTAGTCTTCCACGGTATCGCAAAAGATGACGGAGAAAATAAAGCTCCAACGGTTAATATAAATGGCCCTTATAATGGACTTGTAAAAGAAGGTATTCAATTTAAAAGTGATGGCTCAAAAGATGAAGATGGAAAAATCGTTTCTTATTTATGGGACTTTGGAGATGGAAGCACAAGTGCAGAAGTAAATCCGGTACATGTATATGAAAGAGAAGGTTCATATAAAGTAGCGTTAATAGTAAAAGATGATAAAGGAAAAGAGAGCAAAAGCGAAACAACGGTTACGGTTAAAGATGGAAGTTTAACAGAATCAGAACCAAATAATCGCCCAGAGGAAGCAAATCGTATTGGACTAAACACTACTATAAAAGGTAGCCTTATCGGTGGAGATTACACTGATGTTTATACATTTAATGTAGCATCAGCGAAAGATATTGATATTTCCGTTTTAAATGAGTATGGAATCGGAATGACATGGGTACTTCACCATGAATCAGATATGCAAAATTATGCTGCTTACGGTCAAGCAAATGGAAATCATATAGAGGCAAACTTTAATGCAAAACCAGGTAAGTATTACTTGTATGTATATAAATATGATAATGGCAATGGAACTTACAAATTATCAGTAAAGTGAAACTTTAATCAGTGGGGGGCTGTTCATCCCCCACTGATTATTAGCCCACACCAATCGGGCTTTTATGGGCAGTTATCTCTCGCTTAACTTCCTCGAATTCACCGAATTTTGAAGTGGGAGTTTTACTGCCCGTTAATGCGGGATAAAATAAGTGCTTTTCCAATGTATGTTTAACTTTACTTTTTGTGGAAAATGGTATATTATATAGATATATAATATATCGGTTATTTTCTAGGAGGAGCCTGTCACAATAGGTTTCTCCTGTTCTTTTTTAGAGGCCTGTACTGCAGGCTTTTCTTTAAAATATAAATAACTGAAAATTAAGAACGATAATCTTTGGAAGAGGTGGGGCATACACATAACAAAAAAGGGATTGTTTAAGAGAGGGGGATAAGAAATGGTTTTGTTTGGTTATCCACTTGAGACAATTTATTTATATGGATTTATTATTGCTACTATACTTACTGTGATTTATATCTTTTTTGGAGATATATTTGAATCCATATTTAGTTTTGGAGGCGGATCGGTATCCGTTGTTACTTTATTACTTAGTTTTTTCGCCATGTTATGTGGACTTAGTTATATAGGAGAATATTTATTTTCCTTTAATAGTATTCTTATTTTCGGGGCTGCATTTGCTATATCTTTTATTGGTGTATTCATAATGAAAATACTAATTTTAAAGCCGATTGCAGAAGCAGAACAAAATACTGTGCAACGTATGGATGAATTCGTTGGTTGTAAGGGAGAAGTCATTACGACAATTCCGACAGAAGGATTTGGTGAAGTATTAATCTCTTCCCAATTTGGAAGTAATGCAATCCCAGCTAAAACAGTTGGAAAAAAAGATATTTCACAAGGAACTGAGGTTATTATCGAGGGAGTCCAAGATGGTGTTTTGCTTGTACAAAACATCACTCATTCTTTAAAAAAACCAAAATTATAAGGGGGAATTTACATGACGATTCCATTAATTATTGGTGGAGTTTTACTCGCAATTTTAATTCTACTCATTTTAGTATTCATTACGAAGTATCGAACAGTTGGACCAGATGAAGCGTTAATTGTTACAGGTAATTGGCTTGGGGGCGGGAAAAATGTTGTTACCACGGATGATGGAAAGAAGATTAAGATTATTCGCGGTGGCGGTACTTTCGTAGTGCCGATTATGCAAAGAGCAGAGCCTTTAAGCCTATTAAACTACAAGTTAGAAGTCGGAACACGTGATACGTATACAAAACAAGGTGTACCAATTACAGTAAACGGTGTTTCTATTATTAAAGTAGGATCAACAATTGAAGAAGTTTCCACAGCAGCTGAACAATATCTAGGAAAAGAAACAGAAGAGTTAAAAATAGAAGCAAAAGAAGTTTTAGAAGGGCATCTTCGTGCTATCTTATCTTCTATGACAGTAGAAGATGCGTATAGTAATAGAGAGCAATTTGCTCAAAAGGTGCATGAAGTAGCTTCTACAGATTTAAAGAAGATGGGTCTTCGCATCGTTTCCTTTACAATTAAAGAAATCATGGATAAGAACGGTTACTTAGATGCACTTGGTCAGCCGCAAATTGCGACAGTTAAGCGTGATGCAACAATTGCGAATGCAGAGCGTGAAAAGGAAGCACGTATTGAAAAAGCTCGCGCTGAGAAAGAAGCGAAAGAAGCTGAATACCAACGTGATGCACAGATTGCTGAAGCTGAAAAACATAAAGAACTAAAAGTACAATCTTATAAGAGAGAACAAGAACAAGCTCGCGCAGACGCGGATCTTTCTTATGAATTACAACAAGCGAAAGCGCAACAAGGTGTAACAGAAGAGCAAATGCGCGTTAAAATCATTGAGCGTGAAAAGCAAATTGAGTTAGAAGAAAAAGAGATTGCGCGTCGTGAAAAGCAATACGATGCAGAAGTAAAGAAAAAGGCAGATGCAGATCGTTATGCTGTTGAGCAATCAGCTGAAGCTGAAAAAGTAAAACAAATTAAAAAGGCAGATGCGGATCAATATAAGATTGAAGCAGAAGCGAGAGCACGTGCAGAAGAAGTACGTGTAGAAGGTTTAGCGAAGGCGGAAATTGAGAAAGCGCAAGGTCAAGCGAAAGCGGAAGTACAAAAAGCACAAGGTACAGCAGAAGCCGATGTTATCAGATTAAAAGGTTTAGCGGAAGCAGAAGCGAAACAAAAAATTGCAGAGGCATTTGAATTATATGGCCAAGCGGCAATTATGGATATGGTACTTAAAATGCTTCCAAGTTATGCGAAAGAAATTGCAAGCCCACTTAGCAACATTGATAAAATTACAGTTGTTGATACAGGCGGCGGTGGTAAAAATAGCGGCGCTGGAAAAGTTGCGGGTTATGCGACTGATTTAATGGCGACGATGCAAGAAACATTAAAAGCTTCTTCTGGCATTGACTTAAAAGAGTTATTAGAAGGATTTGCAGGAAAGGGAGCGGTACAACAATTATCAAATGATAAACCTGTTGTATCTGTAGTAGAAGATGAGAAAAAAGAAGTAGAAAAAGGTAAAGAATAGTAAAGTGAGAAGAACCTCTAGTAAGTGAGATACTAGAGGTTCTTCTCTGAATTATAATATTTAGAATAATATACATTTTTATATATTGTTTTAATTATTTAATTTATATAGAATGAAAAGAGTATGTATTAATTCTTTAATAGAAAAAGAGACAAAGAGTTGATACATATTAATCGTATAATTTATATAAAGAAATTAAATGTGAGATAATTACATTTAAAACGGTATGGAGGGGTAGAAGTATGCTTCAAGGGAAATTAAGGAGAAGTAGTTTAAAAGCAAAGTTACTTATATCATTTGTTATTGTTTTAATTCTTCCAAGTATTGTAATTGGTTGGACGTCTTATCAACAAGCGAAGACAAACTTTAATGAAACAATTTTACAATCAGCGAAAGATAACGTAAAGATTTTAAATAATGTTATTAACAAAGAGATAGACGGTAAAAAGGTAGACGCAGTATATTTTACAAAGTTATTTAATGGAGTAAGTTATGGAACGGATCAGCTTCAAAATGTGCAAAATAAATTAGAAGAATATAATAAATTACATCCAGAAATAGAAGCGATTTATACGGGGTCTAGTACTGGACAATTTATTCAATCACCGTCTATTCAAATGCCAGATGGGTATAATCCTACCGAAAGAGATTGGTATAAAGAAGCAGCGAAAAAAAGCGGAGAAGTGGTTATCACAGCCCCATATAAATCAACTACAACAGGGAATATTGTTATTACAATAGCAAAACAAAATGAGGATAAAAGTGGTGTTCTCGGTATTGATTTAATTATTAATGATATTGTAAATACTTCAAAAATGGTCAATATCGGTAAAAAAGGATATGTAGCAATCTTCGACCAATCTAAAAATGTAATAGCGCATCCGACGATGAAGCCAGGTGACAAAATAGAAGAAAAACTTGAGAAGGAATTGTACAAACAGGAAACAGGTGATTTTAAATTCAAACTTGATAGTGATGATCGCAATGTTACCTTTATAACAAATAAGCAGACTGGATGGAAAATAGCAGGGATTATGCCTTCCAAAGAAATTATCGAAGCAGCTAGCCCTATTTTCTATAAAACGCTAACTGTTATTGGTATTTCATTAATAATTGGCGGGATTTTAATTTACTTCATAATTGCTTCTATTATTAGTCCGTTAAAACAACTTGTTATATCATCGAAAAAGATTAGTGAAGGTGATTTAACAGAAACAATTACAGTTCATTCTAAAGATGAAATTGGGCAGCTAGGAGAAAGCTTTAACGAGATGGCGGCATCATTACATCATGTCATTTCTAATATAAATACTTCAGCAGGTCATGTAGCAGCATCTTCAGAAGAATTAACAGCTAGCATGAAGCAGACAAGTGAAGCGACGGAACAAATTACACAGGCAATAGAGCAAGTGTCGAGTGGATCGGAAATACAAACGAAAGAAGTTGAAGAAGGCGCAACATTATTAGAAGAAGTTACAGAAGGGATTCAGCGTGTTGCAGATAGTTCTTCATTAGTATCCACAGCATCTATGTATACGAAGAAAAAGGCTGAAGATGGTGGAAAGTTAGTTGAACAAACTGTGAATCAAATGCAATTAATCCATGATTCTGTTTCACAATCAGATAAAGTTATTGTTTTGTTAGATGATAAGTCGAAACAAATTGGAGCAATCCTTGAGGTGATTCAACATATTGCAGAGCAGACAAATTTATTAGCATTAAATGCTGCAATTGAGGCTGCGAGAGCTGGAGAGCAAGGAAGAGGATTTGCAATTGTAGCAGATGAAGTGCGAAAGCTAGCTGAACAATCAGGACAGTCTTCTACGGAAATTGGAAAACTAGTAAAAGAGATACAATTTGACATAAAAGAAACAGTAAGCTCTATGAAGCAAGTTGGTACAGAAGTACAATCAGGACTTGTAGTTGCAAATGAAACGAAGCAAAGCTTTGCTGAAATATTGAAGTCTACAGACGATACAGTTCTACAAATTGATAGTATGGTAGAAGTAGCGAAACAAATGACGGTAGATGCAAAACAAGTTAGTGCATCTATTAATGAAATTGCAGCTACGATTGAAGAAAATGCAGCAAGCGTTCAAAATATTGCTGGTTCTTCAGAAGAACAATTAGCTTCAGTAGATGAAATCAATGCAGCATCAGTTCATTTATCGCAAATGGCAGAAGAATTGCAAGAAATGATTGGGAAATTTAAAGTGTAATCACAAACGTTAAGAAACGAAGTAGTAATTGTACTTCGTTTCTTTTTTTATGAAGATAAAAATTAAGAAATATACAGTAACCGTGTTATGATTGAGTAAAAAAACTGTATTTTCTTTAAATTCCATCTTTATTTATGTTAGGGGAATGGTTTTGAAATTAAAAAAATTAAAACTACAGCCGAGAGTCACATTAACTATTAGTACACTTATTCTTGTTGTACTTCTGTTAACGAGTTATTTATTCTATTACATATTGTCTGAAACAGTAGAAGAGCAAATTGGGAAACGAGCTTTACATGTTGCGAAAACTGTTGCTGCTATACCTGAAATAAAAGAAGCTTTTCAAAAAGAAAACCCAGCTTCTATCATTCAACCGATTGCAGAAAAAATTCGAATGGATACAGAGGCTGACTTCATTGTAGTTGGAAATAAAGAAGGGATTCGTTATGCACATCCTAAGAAAGATAAAATAGGAGAAGTAATGGTTGGTGGAGATAACAAAGGAGTTCTATTAGAAGGGAAATCTTACGTTTCGAAAGCAACTGGATCATTAGGCCCTTCATTACGCGGCAAAGTTCCAATTCGTAATCAGGAAAATGAAATTATTGGCGTGGTGTCTGTTGGATTTTCAATTGATGATATTCATGGAGCGGTAGAAGTATATGGAAAGCGTGTATTTTGGATTACAATAATAGGTCTTTTAATTGGGATAATTGGTTCTATGTATTTAGCAGGAAGTATAAAAAGAATGATGTTTGGGATGGAGCCAGAAGAAATTTCATCTTTATATGAAGAGCATAGTACAGTGATTCAATCTGTACGTGAAGGGATTATTGTCATTGATCAAAAGGGCATGATTAGTTTAGTCAATCAAGCAGCTTATGATATTCTTTCGCTAGATGAACAACGCAATATTATTGGAGAATTTATTTTAAATGTAATTCCTAATTCAACGATACTAGATGTACTTCAAACTGGTGAAGAACAGTTTGATCGTCAATTAAATATAAAAGGGCAGGCTGTGATTGCGAATCGTCTACCTATTAAAGTAAAGAATAAAGTAACGGGCGTTGTATCGAGCTTACGTTTGAAATCTGAAATGGATCAGTTAACAGCAGAATTATCTCAGACGAAGCAATATACAGAGGCATTACGAGCGCAAACGCATGAATATAACAATTTGTTGTATACGCTTTCAGGTCTTATTCAGCTAGAATCATATGAGGATGCTTTAGAGCTTATTCATAAGGAAACAGCAGTATATCAAGATTTTGTTCAATTTATTATGAAGCGAATTCAAAATCCATGGTTAGGTGGAATTTTAATTGGATTCTATAATAGAGCAAGAGAGCTGAAGATTGATTTTGTGCTAGATCGAGAAAGTAGTTTAGACAAATTAAGCCCGCACATTGAGAGTAATTATGTCGTTTCCATTTTAGGAAATTTAATTACGAATGCATTTGAAGCGATTGAAAGAAATGAAGAGAATGATAAGAAGGTAAGGATGTTTGTAACTGATATCGGAGAAGAAATCGTAATTGAAGTGGAGGATTCGGGCCCAGGGATTCATGACGAAGTCATTACTAGCATATTCTACAAAGGATTCTCGACGAAAGAAGGCGGGAAGAGAGGATATGGATTAGCAAAAGTGAAAGAGTTAGTAGAAGATTTAAATGGAAGTATCGCAATCGAAAAAGGGGATTTAGGTGGTGCATTATTTATTATTGCATTACCAAAAGAGAGAGGCGAATTGTAATGGGTGAGGAGATTGAAGTATTGATTGTAGAAGATGATATTCGAATTGCAGACATTCATCGTCGTTTTACTGAAAAGATTGAGGGATTTAAAGTAATTGGAACAGCAACGAATGGAGAACAAGCGAAAGAATGGCTAGATCTTGTGAAGCCACAGCTCGTTTTATTAGACGTATACTTACCTGATATGCAAGGAACGGAACTTGTCACATATATTAGGAATAATTTACATGATACAGATATTATTATGATTACAGCTGCATCGGAAACAGATGTAGTGAGGCATGCTTTACGAGGCGGAGTAACAGATTATATCGTAAAACCACTTATGTTTGATCGATTTAAGGCAAGTTTGGAAAGTTATCAAAAAAAGATTGTGCAGTTAAAGAAAAATAATCAATTATCTATAGAACAAATAGAACATCTATGGTCCCAAAGAGGTGTAAAGGGAAATGAAATAGAATATGCACCGAAAGGGATAGATCCTTTAACTTTAGCAAAAATAAAAAAGCATATGTTAACAGTGAATGAAGAAGGAATTACAGCAGAAATGTTAAGTGCAATGGTAGGCGTAAGCCGGTCAACAGCGAGGCGTTATTTAGAATATTTAATATCAGGAAAGAAAGTTCATGCGGAGCTTACATATGGAAGTGTCGGGAGACCAGAAAGAAGGTATTTTCTCGTTTCTTCATAAAGAAACAGTAGAGGATATATGTCCTCTACTGTTTTTTTATCTTATATTGGAATAATCCCAATTAAAATTCCAGTAATCAACATTACCATTGTCGTTCCAACTGCCCACAATAAAGTGAAGCGTTGATGTTCACCAAAATCAACTTTAGCCATTCCGACTAATAAATAAGTGGATGCGACAAGAGGACTTAATAAGTGAACAGGTTGCCCGAGTAAGGAAGCACGTCCCATTTCAGCCGCACTAATTCCATAGGTAGCAGCAGCTTTTGTTAAAATAGGTAGTACACCGAAGTAAAACGCATCATTGGACATGAAGAATGTGAACGGCATACTAAGAAGCGCTGTAATAATTGGTAATTGTGGTCCAAGTGCATCTGGTATAAGGGCTACTACACCTTTAGCCATCGCATCTACCATTTTTGTTCCAGATAAAATCCCAGTGAAAATTCCAGCGGCAAATACGAGAGAAACAACCGCTAATACGTTTCCTGCGTGAGAAGCAATACGTTCTTTCTGCTGTTCTAAGTTCGGATAGTTAAGCATAACAGCAATAGCGAAAGCGATTGTAAATAAGACAGGTAACGGCATAACTTCTAGTATGAGACAGACAAGTAAGGTAGCAGTTAATAAAAAGTTAATCCATAGAAGGTTAGGACGTTTGTGAGTGGCAGCTTCGACTGTTGCAGCTTGCTCATCCATCGTTTGCATTTGTTTTAAATATTGTACATCCATAATTCCTAAACGTTTTCTTTCTTTTTTTCCAAGATAGTAAGCAACGAAAACTACCCAAAGTGCACCAGCAATCATTCCTGGTATAAGTGGTGTGAAGAGCTCTGATGCATCTAGTCCAAGTGCACTCATAACCCGAGCTGTCGGGCCACCCCAAGGCGTAAGATTTGTTACACCAGCCCCCAACATAACAACCCCAGCTAATATAAGTGGATTCATTCCAAGGCGTTTATATAGTGGGTACATTGCAGAAACAGTAATCATATAAGTTGTCGTTCCATCCCCATCTAATGAAACGATAATAGTAAGAATTGCTGTACCAACAACAATTTTTAAAGGATCTCCTTTTACAAATTTTAAAATTCTACTAATGACAGGGTCGAATAAACCGCTATCAATCATAATTCCAAAATATAAAATAGCAAACATAAGCATAATACCAGTAGGTGCTAGTTTTTGAATTCCTTCTAACATCATAGGTCCCATATTTGCATAAAACCCACCAATTAATGCGAAAGTAATTGGAACTAATATTAATGCTACTAGTGCAGACATACGTTTCGTCATAATTAAAAACATAAAGACAAATACCATCGCAAATCCAAGTAGAGCTAACATATGATTTCCCCCCAAAAAATGATTACGCTTTCAAAATAAAATAAAAATTCAGAAAATAGTTTTTTTGTTTATCATAGTGGCATCTATTCAAATGGTAAATAATTTGAAAAATAACATCATTAGAAGCATAATTTTTATTTTGTTCATTTTGTTCACGGTAGTTAATTTGAATTTTTAAAAAGGTAAGCTGCTCTCTGTAAGAATGGTAGAATAAGATGAAAATATTGAAGTGTGAAATAGGGAGTAGATTTTATATGAAAACGAGAATGGAAGAGATTTATAGTTCTTATGAAGGAAAAGTAGAAGAGATTTTTGTTGATGAATCTTCTTACGTATATGAGTGGGAAAAATTAATGATGATCCGAAAAAATAACGGTGAACTTGAAAAAGTTGCGGTCGGTATCAGTGGAAATATAAGATTAGTAAATGTAGTTGTTGGGCAGCCAATTCATACAGAGACATTATTAGTTAAGTTAGAAGACGATTTATTAATTACAGGTTGTGAATGATGAGAGATGTGTAGATATGACTACACATCTTTTTTCCATGTATTACAAAAAGAACATTGTTTTTTCACAAATCTCACACAATTTTTTGATATTCTCCTTGTGGAAGATACGTATAGGGAGGAAATAAAATGAGAACAAAGTATGTGATGCTTGCTATATGCTTATTCTTTGTATTTACAATAGTAGGATGTGGTAAGAAACAAGCAGAAGCGGTGGCAGTTGATGAGAAACATGATAAGTGTGATATTTGCCAAATTGGGGTAATGGATAATCAATTTGCAACAGAAATCATTTTAGAAAATGGAAAAGCATTAAAGTTTGATGATATCGGTTGTATGTATAAATGGATGGAGATTAATCCAGGCGAAAAGACGAAAGAAAAATTTGTTCGAGATTATGATTCGAAAGATTGGGTTTCGTTAGAAGACGCTACTTACGTATATGATAAAACAATAACGACACCAATGGCTTATAATGTCATTTCATTTAAAAATAAAAAAGGTGCAGAGAGTTTTGTATCTAACTATAAGGGGAAAGTTCTTTCGTATAAAGAGCTAGCAGAGCATAAATGGGAAATGAATAAAGAAATGATGGGGAAACCAAAAACAGGGAATCATGGTGGGCATCATTAATACTAGAAAAAGACAACTGTAGGGTTGTCTTTTTTTAGTATTACTCAGGTGCAAATATAGAAAAGGTGTAAAATTTTTAGAAGAACGGTTACAATGGAATATAGTAACCTAAAGCAATCATTTACCCGGCTATTTGTGGGCAGTAAAACTCCCACCTCAAAATTAGGCAGGAGCAAAGAAGTTAGGTGGGAGATCAACAGCTCGTAAATGCCCGATTGGTTCAACTAATAATCAGTGGGGTGAACCCTCCCACTGATTAAAGTTTCACTTTATGTACTTTTTAGAAATGTATACAAATGCGGTAAAAACGTGCTAAACTAATTGCTTCATAATGTTAATGATGAGGCCATCAGGCGTATCATTCCAATAGGTTGAGAAACATAGTATAAGTTTAAGATAATCCGATTAAAGAAGGAATATAAAGGGCTTATGGATAAATGTACTCAAGAAGAGTTATTGTATGTGATGGAGGAATGGTTAAGAAAACATTATCTTTCATAGGAGCTGTAGTTGTGAGAAAACAAAAAATTTTATTATGTATGTTATTAGGACTTTTAATGACGGTAGTGGCTTGCGATAAGCAGGAAGAATCAGAATCGAAACCGGTTCATGTGAAAAACGAAAAGAAAAAAGAAAAGCATAAAGAACAGGAAGAATCTAAAGAAGAAAAAAGTATAAATTTAATGGACAAACAGTTGTTACTTTCAGCAACTCTTGGAGACACAGAGACAGCTATGAAGTTGATTCAAGATGGAGCGAATATAAACGTAGAAGGTGACAACGGAGAAACGCCTGTCCTTGCAGCAACGTATCAAAATCATGTAGAAACAGTTAAAGCATTAATTGGTGCAGGTGCTAATATTGAAATTAAAGATGAGAAACAAAGTAATCCATTTCTTTATGCAAGTAGAGAAGGATATACGGATATTGTAAAAGTATTAATTAATGCAGGAGTTAATACGAAAGAAACGACTAAGTCAGGTGGAACAGCACTCATTTCAGCATCTGAACGTGGCCATGTAGAGGTCGTAAAAGAATTATTAGAGCATACAGATATTGATGTGAATTATAAAAATGCTCGTGGTGGAACAGCTTTAGTAGAAGCAATTGTATTAGGAAATGGTAGTGAAAATCATAAGAAAGTAATTCAAATGCTTATTGACCACGGGGCAGATGTAAATATGGCCAATAAGGAAAATATTACGCCGTTGCAATATGCTGAAAAAAGAGGCTTTAAAGATATTGCAAATATGTTGAGGGTAGCTGGAGCGAATGAATTAGTACAGCCACAACTACAACCGGTGGAATAATAAGATAAAGAAATAAAAAGTACGAAATAATCTCATTTAGATAGACAGAATGAAGAAGTCATTTAGTATGATGGATTCAGTAATGTGTATGTAAATGGGATTTTTGTTTGTAAAGAAAACCGTATCCTGAAAAAGGATACGGTTTTTTACAAGGAGATAAGGGATCAAAAAAATGAAGAAGTCTTATCTCTTTTATATGAGTAAAGGGTCTAGAATGAATCTTGCTCTTTTCATTATTTGTTTAACTCCATTGCAACTTGTTTGCCATTTACGAAAACCTCTGCCACTGCTACTACAATTTCCATCACTTTTTTCATTTCTCATCTCTCCTTGTTTTTTGTTTCATTTCTTACTTTTAGTATAAGGAAATATAGCAATTGCAACTATCGAATTGAATGACAAGAGACTTACATTGTTGTAAGGATAATAGTCTATTTTGTAATAAATGTGATTTGAAATCATGATTCGGAACTTTCTGTCGTTTTGAACTATAATTAGAAAGAGGGGGGATAATATGAAAAGAATTCTTGTTATTAGTGATATTCATGGAGAAATAGAAAAGTTCGAACAGTTATTGGAAGAAGCTCAATATGATACAAAACAGGATCAATTAATTTTACTAGGAGATTATGTGGATCGTGGTCCCAATGCGCGTGCAGTAATTGAAAAGGTAAAAGAGTTAAAAGAAGAAGGAGCCCTCGTTCTAAAGGGCAATCATGAAGATATGATGATTAAAGCGTTAACGACTGATGAGGAACGCTCATGGAACCATTGGGTAAAAAGGAATGGTGGAGATAAGACTTTATACAGCTATGGATTTGTAGAAGAAGATATTGCAGTTAATGAGGAGGACTTCCAAAAACCGATTTTACAATCGCATGCTTTAAAAGAACATGTAAAGTTTATTCAAGAATTAGATCATTACATTGAAACAGAAGAGTATATATTTGTACATGCTGGTGTTGAGCCATTGAAACGAGTTTCTGAATCTGAACCATATGCGTTAATGTGGATCCGTAATGAGTTTCATAATGGATATAGTGGCGAAAAGGTTGTTGTATTTGGTCATACGGAAACAAAAACGCTTCATGGAAATGATAATTGTAATGTGTATTTTGGGAATAACGGTATTATAGGAATTGATGGTGGTGCTGTATATGGTGGCCAGCTAAATTGTTTAGAATTGCCGAGTAAAAAGGTGTACGTAGTAAAAAGTTGAAAGAGATAAGGAGAATCTTATTTCTTTCAATTTTTTATTAAGCAAAATTTAAGGAAGAGCTTTTATAATAAATCTTTCAAATTTTATATCGAGAAAAACGTTAGAAGGAAATAGTCAAAAATGTAATCATAAATAGAATCGAACGATATAGTGGAAGGTGAGAATATGCGCTTGCTTGTAGTAGAAGATAATGCTTCGTTATTAGAGTCTATCGTACAAATTTTGCGTGATGAATTTGAAGTAGATACAGCATTGAATGGAGAAGATGGATTATTTTTAGCGTTACAAAATATATATGATGCTATTTTGCTTGATGTGATGATGCCAGAAATGGATGGTTTTGAAGTGATTCAAAAAATACGTGATGAAAAGATTGAAACGCCAGTCCTCTTTTTGACAGCGAGAGATTCTTTAGAAGATCGAGTGAAAGGGTTGGATTTTGGTGGAGATGACTATATCGTTAAGCCGTTTCAGGCCCCTGAATTAAAAGCGAGAATTCGCGCTTTACTACGCAGAAGTGGTAGTTTAACGACACAGCAAACCATTCGCTATAAAGGGATTGAATTGTTCGGAAAAGATAAAGACGTTCAAGTGGATGGACAAGGTATTAAGCTGACGTTGAAACAATATGAGCTACTAGAGTATCTCGTTCAAAATAGCGGGAAGATTTTAATGCGTGAACAAATTTTTGATCGTGTTTGGGGATTTGATTCAGATACGACAGTAGCGATTGTAGAAGTGTATGTGCATCATTTACGTAAAAAACTAGAGCCATTCGGTTATCAGAAAGATATTCAAACCGTTCGAGGTATTGGATATATATTAAAAGAACAATGAAAAAGGGAAGTATGTTTCAGAAGACACGCATTCGATTGACTATATTGAATTCATTAGTATTTATCATATTAATAGGCGTATTAGGTAGTATTATTTATTCGTACACATATAAGCGTATTTATAATGAAATGGATCAATCTATAAAAATGGCGACTCAGTATGGAAAAAATTCAGATGTTAAAATACCACCAAGAAAAAGTATGGAGAATATTAAAATTGGAGATCCGCGTGTAACTAAAATAACTTGGAATGGGAAAATAGTGGAGGTAGAGGGGAATAACCATAAATTCCGGTCTATTTTTGAAGAGAATTTGGAAAAGTTTTCTCCAAAAAAGTTAGGAGATTTACAAGATATTGAAGTGCAAGGACGATATTTTAGAACATTTGCGCTTCAAGAAGATGGAAAAATAGTTCAAATTGTACGTGATACAACAGCTGAAGAAGAGATGCTAAACACTTTATTTTTAATTCTCGTTATAGGTTGTAGCATAGGAAGCCTATGTGCGATAGGTATCGGCTTTTTTCTAGCTGGCAGAGCACTCATACCTATTCAAAATTCATGGGAGAAACAGCAGCAATTTGTTTCTGATGCATCGCATGAACTAAGAACACCGCTTGCAGTTATTCAATCAAAAACGGATGTGTTATTCCAATCTCCATCTGCTACGATAGAAGAAAAGGCGATGGATATCTCTACGATTTCAAAGGAATGTAGACGATTGTCGAAGCTCGTTAGTAATTTATTGTTGTTAGCACGTTCAGATTCTAATCAAATTGAGATGGATAAGAAAACATTTGAAATGGATAAATTGTTAGAAGAAATAGTAGATCCATATAAGGAAATTGCTTCCTATCAAGAAAAAGAGATGATATTGAAAGTAGAACATGACATATCATTTATGGGTGATAGAGAGAGAATTCATCAAATGATGGTCATATTATTAGATAATGCGATGAAGTATACGAATAAAGGTGGGCATATTCAAATCGAGTGTACACAAACGAACAGTTCGATTCGTATACGAGTGAAAGATGATGGGATAGGAGTGAAAGATGAGGACATCCCAAAACTATTTGACCGTTTTTATCAAGGAGATAAAGCGAGGAGTGCGTCAGAAGGAGCGGGATTAGGCCTTTCAATCGCGAATTGGATTGTAGAAAAGCATTATGGGAAAATATCAGTAGAGAGCAAATGGGGAGAGAGTACTTGTTTTGACGTGATTTTCCCTAAAAATCAAAGAATATAAGTGAGAAGACGATCTTGTTTTTACAAGGTCGTCTTTTTTAAGGGAAAGTTAAGAAACAATTTGTAACATGTATTATATACAGAAAGTTCGTCACATGAAGAAGTGATTATAAAAAGATATTTGAACAGATTATATCAATCATAATGTTATTTTGATTATGTATAGGGAATGATGGAAAAGAAAGTGTAAGAGGGAGGAATTAATTTTGAAAAAGAAAATGATGACGGTATTCACTATTGGAGTAATGAGTTTAAGTATATTAGGGGGTGCCTCTCCTTCTGAAACATCAAAAGGAAAGACAGATTACACGCAGCGCAGTAAAGAACAATTAAATAACGGAAAGATACATGCGGTGCATACAGAAGAGAAGGCGGAGAATCTAGGTATTGAAACGGAAGGGAAAGAACAAATTACGCTAGAAAAAGAGATCCATGAAACAGAAGTAGGAAGAGAAGCGGAACAGTTAGGAATTTCGATTGAAGGAAAAGATGTTGGAACTCTTTCAGAAGAAATTTATGAAACAAAAGTGAAGCAAGAAGCGTTAAAGCTAGGCATATCTATAGAAAATACATCAATTGTAAATTTGATTACTCAAATTAATACGATTAAAATTAGCGATGAAGCGGATAAATTAGGCATTTCGACAAATGGAAAAGAAATAGAAGAAATTGCGGAAGAAATCTATGGAACGAAAGTAAGAGAGGAAGCAGGGAAGTTAGGTATTTCACAAAAAGGAAAAGAGATAGAAGAGTTAGCGCAAGAAGTGTACGAACAAAAAGTACAGGAAGAAGCAAAAAAATATCATATCGATTTGTATGGGAAAGATATATATCAAGTATTAAGCGAAATTAATGAACAAAAAGTGTTACAAATGGCAGATGAGCTTAATATGGATAAAACGAATATGAATGTTCAAGAATTAGCAGAAAAAATAAAAAAAGATCAGCCTGAAAAAGGAAAAGAACTAAATTTTGTACCAGTGATTCGAACGGATGCGGACGCATTTTATTCTTATTTAACGAACTAAAAAGGGTGTGAGAGTGATAAGGAAATGGAAGTGGTATATATGTATGGCTTTACTCGGTATAGCAGTATGGAGTGTATATACAAATGGAATTACAAAATTAACATTCTTCAATATACAAAGTGAAAAACGAACGGGGTTTAGTAATAATGATGAGAAGGTTATCTTATCAAATGTACCATTAATTCAGCAATTACCAGAGTTAGATAGAGGATGTGAAGTAACGAGCTTAGCGATGATGTTACAATACGCAGGTATTACAGTGGATAAGATGAAATTAGCAAATGAAATAAAGAAAGTTGATTTTATGAACGATGGTGTACGTGGGAATCCGAATGAAGGATTTGTAGGAAATATTTATACCTTTTCTGAATCTGGATATGGTGTATATCATGGGCCGCTTTTTCAATTAGCGAAAAAGTATTTACCTAATAAAGCTGTAGATTTAACGGGGAAGGGTATAGAAGAAATGTATAAGAGTGTAAAGGCAGGACAACCGGTAGTCATGATTACAAATGCAACATTTGCGCCACTAGATGAGGATGAATTCACTACATGGGAGACAAATAGTGGAGATGTTTCTATTACGTATAATGAACATTGCGTTGTACTGATTGGATATGATAAGGAATTTGTATATATTCGAGATCCTCTCAGTGATAGTTTAGATGTAAAAGTACCGAGAGAAAGCTTTGAAAAGGCGTGGATACAAATGGGGAGTCAGGCGATTAGTTATGTGAAAAGCTCCAAATGAATTAGTAAGGAAAGAGATGTAAGGAATTATAAGAGGTGTTTTTTTGTTAAGAAATAAGAGAACTTTAGCTTATTATATGAGCTGAAGTTCTCTTATTTTTTATAATTAAATATTTAGAAGTAGTGAATATGTAAAAATGCATAATTGACAAAAATATTACATGTTATCATTATATATTGTTTTATATATGTCACTTGTATAAAATTACACAAGTATCCACATTACATAAAGGAGGTTTATTATGCAAAAAATATTTAACTGGGTTAAATGTATGAGTATCAAGAAAAAATTAATCATTTCATTTTTTCTTATTTTAACTATACCAGGACTTATTATCGGTGGTGTTTCATATCAAACTGCCAAAACAAATTTTGAACAACAAATTACAGGTAAAGCAAAGGAAAATATTTCGATTTTAAATACTGTTATTTCTCAAAATATAGAAGAGAAATTTGTTGATGCAGCATATTTTGCAGACATTTTAACAGAGGATACATATCCAAACGGACAAGAAGAAATAGTAAGAACGAAATTAGCGCAATATATAAAACTTCATCCAGAAGTAGAAGGTATTTATATTGGAACGCAGACGGGAAAGTTTATAAGAGAACCATTTATCCAAATGTCTGATGGGTATAATCCAACAGAGAGAGATTGGTATAAAGAAGCAAATGAAAATAAAGGGAAAGTAATTGTTACTGCACCATATCAATCAGCATCTACAAAAAATATGGTAGTGACAATTGCTAAAGAAGTAAAAGATGGTAAAGGTGTTATAGGAATTAACTTAAATTTAGATAATATTTTAAAAATCTCCAAAATGATTAACATTGGGGAAAAAGGTTATGCAGTTATTTTAGATCAAAATAAGCAAATTGTTAGTCATCCATCTAGAAAACCAGGTGCAAAAGTTACTGATCCTTGGGTTAAACCAATCTATGAAGAAAAACAAGGAAATGTTTCTTATACAGAACAAGATGATAAAAAGAATTTAATCTTTGCAACAAATGAGAAAACGGGCTGGAAAGTAGTTGGAGTCATGTTTGATGAAGAAATTACCCAAGCTGCGAATCCAGTTTTTTATAAGACTTTTATTGTCATTGCTATCGCTATTGTATTTGGTAGTGTATTAATTTATTTCATCACAAAGTCTATTACAAGACCATTAAGAAAAATAGCTGACTCGGCATATAAAATTAGTAAGGGGGATTTGACAGAGAAAATTACAATTCATTCAAATGATGATATAGGAAAATTAGGGAATTCATTTAATGAAATGTCTGCCTCTTTACAAGATATTATTACTCAAATTAGTTTTTCAGCAGAGCATGTGGCGGCATCGGCTGAAGAGTTAACAGCGAGCGTACAGCAAGCAAATGATGCGACAGATCAAATTACAATTGCAATGGAACAAGTATCAGGTGGGGCTGAATCACAAAGTCAAGGTGTTGAAGAAGGTGCGGCTACATTACAAC
>Ga0209463_1000549_pt1 | contig 28086 bp, 23 predicted proteins | sample AgamicMgSfrz_FD_187169 | JGI IMG/M metagenome (GOLD analysis project Ga0209463, IMG submission 187169) | Agave microbial communities from Guanajuato, Mexico - Mg.Sf.rz (SPAdes) (version 2) | ecosystem: Host-associated > Plants > Phyllosphere > Phylloplane/Leaf | place: Guanajuato, Mexico... | reverse complement strand
ACTTCAAGAAAAGGGAGGATGGGAATCACGTGAAGTGGTAGAAGCATATGTGAACTATGCAACTGCTTGCTTTGAAGAGTTTGGTGATTTGGTTTATCATTGGTTCACATTTAATGAGCCGTTAGGTCCGATTTTGGGAAGTTATTTAGAAGATTTCCATTATCCAAATTTAGTAGATTTCAAGCGTGGCGCACAGGCAGCTTTTAATACAATATTGGCACATGCGAAGGCTATTCAATCTTTTAAAGAAAAGCAACTGCCTTCTAAGATAGGAGTCATATTAAATTTAAGTCCAACTTATCCGAGAAGCCAAAATGAGTTTGATGTAGAAGCAGCTAAAATTGCAGATGCCTTTTATACAAGAAGCTTTTTAGACCCAATGGTTAAAGGAACATTTCCAGAGAAATTAGTAAAAATATTGAAGGAATATAACCAGATGCCTTTATATGAAGAGAACGACTTGAGGATAATTGCGGAAAATACTTCTCAAATTTTAGGGTTGAATTATTATGAGCCAAGAAGAGTTAAGGCACGTCTGACGGAAGTTAATAAAAAAAGTCCTTTTTTACCAGAATGGTTTTTTGAACTTCATAATATGCCGGGGAAGAAAATGAATGTATACCGTGGATGGGAAATTTATGAAAAAGGTATCTATGATTTATGTATAGACATTAGAGATAATTACGGCAATATAGAAGCTTTTATATCTGAAAATGGTATGGGAGTAGCAAATGAAGAACGGTTTCTTAATGAGCAGGGACAAATAATTGATGATTATCGAATTGACTTTATTAAAGATCATCTAGCATATGTCCATAAAGCCATTCAAGCAGGGTGTCAAATTAAAGGATACCATTTATGGACATTTATTGATTGTTGGTCATGGATTAACGCTTATAAAAATCGATATGGACTAGTTTCTCTTAATTTAGAGACGCAAGAAAGAACTATCAAGAAAAGTGGAGAATTTTATAAGAAAATGAGCTTGGACAATGGATTTGAGTACGAAACGAGTAAATTAGTATAAATAAAATAAAAAGGGTGGATAGATCATGAATAACTCAACAAAGCAAGGTATTGCAGATCGGTTTGCTTTTGTTGCACAAAAATTGGGAGCGCAGATTCATCTAAGAAGTTTGCGCGATGCCTTTGCATCAATTATGCCATTTATGATACTAGCTGGATTTATGACTCTGATTAATTATGTCATTTTAGAGCCAACTGGTTTTATGGGAAATTTGGTTCATCCTGATACTTTAACAACTTGGCAATCTATTGGGGTATCAATTGCTAACGGTACACTGAATATCATGACACTTTTAGTAGCTGTCGCTATTTCTTATCATCTATGTGTTAATAGGGGATATAAAAATGTAATAGCTCCTATCTTAGTCGTTCTTTCTACAATGATAGTAGTTACACCACTAACAACGACTTTTTCACCAGAAGGATCAACAGAAAGCTTTATTATTTCTAATGTGATTCCTGTAAGTTATACAAGTGCATCAGGGATGTTTGTTGGAATTATTGTAGGGTTACTAGCAACCGATTTATTTATAAAATTATCTTCTAATAAAAAAATGCAAATCAATATCAGTGGGAATATACCACCTGCAGTTATTAAATCTTTTAATGTGCTAATTCCGATTATGGTAAATGTCATTATCTTTGCAGTTGCATCATTTTTATTAAATCAATTATTAAATATGGATTTTAATACATTAATATCTACGATTATTACAAAGCCATTAAGCTATGTAACAACCAGTTTACCAGGGTTCTTATTAATTACTTCTATCGCTAATTTGTTTTTTGGATTCGGTATCCATCAGGCAGTTATTTCTGGAGCACTTTTAGATCCTTTTTTATTGCAAAACATGCAAGATAATATGTTAGCATATGCTAATCATCAAGAGATACCGCATATAATTAATATGGCCTTTAAAGATACCTTCGCTGTTATGGGAGGATCGGGAAATACGATTTCATTGTTAATTGCAATTTTTATCTTTAGCAGACGTAAGGATTATAAAGATATTTCAAAAATGTCCTTAACACCTTCTATTTTTAATATTAGTGAACCCATTATATTTGGGCTACCAATTGTATTTAACCCAATGTTAATAATTCCATTTGTACTAGCTCCTATTTTTTCTTTAACAGTTGCCTATTTTGCGACAGCTGTAGGTCTAATAAATCATGTGGTTGTTCAAACCCCATGGACAACGCCGCCGATTATATCAGGATTCTTAGCTACAGGTGGTGACTGGCGAGCATCTGTATTACAATTATTAATAATTATAATAACAGTATTTATTTATCTGCCATTTTTAAAAGTAGATGAAAGAGTAAGTGCAATGCAGCATAAATAAGCAAAAAAAACAGTCTACTTTATACTATATGAGGAGTTGGTTTGTATGAAAAATATTCTATTAGTATGTAACCAAGGAATGTCTACGAGTTTTTTAGTCGAAAAAATGAAACAAGCAGCAAAAGAGAAAAGCACGGAGGTAAATATTTGGGCGGTTTCAGATGCAGAATTACATGAAAACTGGGAAAATGCAGATATTGTTTTATTGGGACCACAGGTAGGATATTTAAAAAGTAATACAGAGAAAGTAGTCGGTAATAGTATTCCTGTTACAGTAATTGATTTTGTTGATTATGGAAGAGTAAACGGAGCGGCAGTTCTGAAGACCGCTTTAGAAATGATAGAAGAATAGTTTATTAGATGGCGAGGGATAGGAATGGAAGGAACAGAACTAATTGCTTTTCAAATCATTAGTAATGTAGGAATGGCGAAGACGAAGTTTATAGAAGCACTAGCTCAAGCGAAAAATGGTGATTTTCCCGGTGCAGCTTCATTGATGAAGGAAGGGTCAGACTTTTTGGTTGAAGGACATAAGGTTCATGGTGAATTAATAAAAAATGAGGCTGCTGGTAATAAAACAGAATTCTCCATTTTGTTAATGCATGCAGAAGATCAATTTATGAGTGCCGAAACAATTAAATTGCTCATTGCTGAAATGATTGAATGGAGACAAGAACTAACATTGCCTAACTGAAATTTCCAATAAACAATTTATTTGAAAGTAGTTAATGATATAGGAAAACCATATATTTCAAGACTTTTTAAGAGGATAGTATTCTGCTATCCTCTTATTCTAGGTTAAATTCGTCTAAAAGGATATGCTGCAATGTCTAAAATACAAGATACGAATTTAAGCTACATAAATAATAAGTAGAGTGAGCCTCTGATTCGAGATTTTCTGCTAGGAATAAAACGCAGAGAAGACTATTATTTCCTAATCAAACGTTTGATTATTTGATTTTTCCTCTTGTTTTCTGTACAATTCCAAAGCCTGAAGCAAGAAAGAGATGATCCGAGGAAGTAAAATTGGTATAGGTATTGCTTTTTAATTCTTGAATATTCAAACAAATTGCAATAGTCTATAGAGGGGGGATATTAATGAAATGGTATGTAAAGAGTTTTAACGAGTTAACGAACTTGGAATTATATGCTCTTTTGAAAGAGAGAACAGCTGTTTTTGTGGTGGAACAAAATTGTCCTTATTTAGAGGTGGATGGAAAGGATCCAGAATCGTATCATCTTTTCGCTGAAAATCAGGGAGAGGTTGTTGCTTATTTAAGAATATTGCCACCGGGAGTTTCTTATCCAGAGGTATCATTAGGGAGAATATTTGTTAAAAGGGAATGTAGAGGTCAGGGATTGGCTGAAGAGCTTGTAAAAAGAGGACTAGATTTTATTCGTGCAGAATTAAACGAAAAATCAGTTAAAATACAGGCCCAGAATTATCTGCATAAATTTTATCACTCGTTTGGCTTTCGACCAATCTCAGACATATATTTAGAAGACAATATTCCGCATATTGATATGTTATTAGAGGAATAGAGTCAATAGTAGTCTTTCTGCGAAATGAGGCATCATTATTGATGCATTTGCATAAAACATCAAGTTACTGTCAACCCTGTAATAATGCAAGGAGTTGATAAGATATGATTTATATGGAAATAGTTTTAGCGATTCTTTTAATAATGGCCTTTATAAAGTATTTGTGGTCGAAAAGGGAAAATGAATACCAAACTTCATTACTAGCAAGTCATATACAATCAAGTGGGGAATTAAAAAAGACATTGGCAATGGGGCTATATCTGAGGTTTTGTAAAGAACAGAAAGAAAGTTCGCCGAATTATTCGGAAATATACTTAAAACAAGATCCTATTCAGTTCGAAACATTTGTTGCTGAAATCGTAGAAAAAACAAGAGGTGGCACGACCTGGGTAACCCCTCCGACAGGTGATTTTGGAGTGGATTTTGAACATGAAACAGAAAAAGGGTTGTTTTTAGGACAAGTCAAATGCTTTCAAGGAGATTTATCTTTTGAGCCTATTGCATTAATTCATTCCAATATGGTAAAAAGAGGAGCAGTTGGAGGCTATGTCATCACAACAGGCGGCTTTACACCTGCAGCTTATGAATATGCTAAAGAACTAAACGTGGAATTAATTAATGGAGTAAAGTTTGTAGATAGCTGGTTAGCAAGCTTAAATAATGCGGAAAAAGAAATAAAAGAGTTATTACCAGATTTGGTATGAGGAAGCAGCGGGACGGTTCTTGTGCTTCCTTTGATTGAAGAATAGGATATGGATGATTGATAAAACCACCTCGAATGAAGTGTCATAAAAGAGGCGGTTTTTTGTTTTTTCTAACATGGATAGAAGAGTTCTTAAGACTTGAAAAAGGTAAGATTAGAAATCAATTGGCTTAAAAATCTGTTATTACAGTTAAGTAGTTGTTATTTTGCTTTACTGCATGAATCAGCGGGACGAACTGCTTTGTGGAGTTCTCGGAATTTATCACAAATTTGATTCATGTATAGCACGACAAATGGTTAGAGAGAACCGTCCCCCTGCTTCCCTGAAAAAATTACTTTGACAGGTAGAGTAATTTATTATATGATTACTCTATCAGATAGAGCAGTAGTTGAATAAGGATGTGTGGTTATGATTAGAAGCGATATTATTCGAGGGCATCTGGATTCGATCATCTTGTGCTTATTATTAGAAGAAGATCGATACGGTTATGAAATATCAAAAGAGATAAGTATTCGTACGAATAATCGTTTTCAGATAAAAGAGGCTACTTTATATGCAGTCTTTCAGCGATTAGAAAAAAAAGAATTAATTGAATCCTATATTGGAGATGTAACAATGGGAGGGAGAAGAAAGTACTATAAGATCACTAAGCTAGGAAAAGCATTTTTAAGAGAATCAGCAGATGAATGGAAAGAGTTAAAAGAAATTGTTGATTTATTTATGGAGGGATTAAAGTGAGAGAGCTAAGAAATCATGTGGAAAAATTATTTGCAGACATTCCGGAAAGTGAGAAAAAAGAGGCTGTTAAGGAAGAAGTGTTGGAAAACCTTGAGGAAAAAGTGTTTGACTTAATGGAACAAGGAAAAGCTGAAGAAGATGCTATCAATAAAGCAATTGTAGATTTTGGAGATATCGAGGATTTGAAGGCAGAGCTAAACATGGACCAACCGGTAAAAAAGGACATGAAAAAAATAAATTTAGGATTTTCCATATGGGGAAGCGCACTTACTATCGCATTATTTGTTTTTATTAATTTTTATTATACTCCAACTATCATTTGGTTTGTATATCCAACATTTGCGGTATTATGGTGGCCATTAGCGATGTACTTTTCTTGGTTGCGATCAAAGTAGGGAGGGATAAAAAGATGAATAAAATGGATAAAAACTTTGTTCTTGCTGGAAGTATAATGACTATTTTGTTTTTAATGATTGTAAATTTACTAACGGGATCCGATTATCCTTGGTCTATCTATCCGCTCTTTGCCATTTTGATAGGTGCAATAAGTGTCGTTTTCGGGGTCATGGGGCGTCACAAGCAACAAGCGATATACGTTACAGCCATCCTAATTTTATTTTTGCTTATTCTTAACATTATGCATACACCAAACTTTCCGTGGTTCTTATTTGCAATCTATCCTATCGTATGGTGGCCAATTCTCATCAGTTTAGGAACGAAAGCAAAATCTATACAGGTAGCCATTATCGGCAGCGTGTGTACCATTATCTATTACTTTATTTTAAACATGTTTTTTGCACCGAATTATCTTTGGTTTATCTATCCTACCTTTGCCGTGTTATGGTGGCCATTATCGGTGTTTCATGCAAAAAGAAAATCATTTTATCTATATTCCATTCATGGAAGTATCTTGATTAGTTTGTTTTTTATATTTGTTAATATAATCTCATCCCCAGACACAATTTGGGCAATCTATCCAATATTTGCCGTGTTATGGTGGCCGTTAAGCATGTATTATTATTTTAAAAAGGAAAAACAATCATGAAAAAATTGTTTAATCATTTACCTATTAAGATATTGACTGACTCAATCAATTAATATGCAATGTAAGGAGAAATAAAATGCAAAGATATATATATTTAGTATTTACAGATACAGGGACCTATTTCACTAAATTAATCAAACTATTTACGAAAAGGCCATATAACCATGCCTCTCTATCTATGGATGCAGAGCTTTACAATGTCTATAGCTTTGGAAGAAAAAATATCAAAAATCCTTTCAATGGTGGGTTTGTTCGCGAAGAGATGGGGAATGAATTATTCCAAACTGCAAGTGCAACTATTTACCGTTGCTGTGTTACGGAAGAGCAATATCATAGGATTAAGCAGCTAATGAGTAAATTTGAGCAGCAAAGTGATCAATATCGGTATAATCTTTTAGGTCTATTTGCCATTATGTTAAAAAAACAATGGAATCGTAAAAATGCCTTTTTTTGCTCTCAGTTCGTTGCATTAGTTTTAGAAGAAGTAGGAATCACTAAATTTAAGAAATCTATATCATTAGTTACTCCGCAGGATTTATCGCAACTGACACCAATGGATGCTATTTTTGAAGGGAATTTATCAGACTATCTAAATAGAGAAACAGTAATTTATCAGTATAATAAACTTTTTACTGTATAATTCTTTTTACCAAAAGGTGGCTTGTTTTTCTTCCAATTATCCTCATGTTATAATGAAAGAATGGATAAAGAAGAAAAGGAGTTCGGAAAAATATGCCTGTTCCACCAAATGATGATACGCTAAACGACGTACGGATGAAACGAAAACTACAGATTATGAATGCAGCATTAAAAGTATTTGCAGATAATGGTATAAGACTTACGAAGATAAGTATGATAACAGAAGAAGCTGGGATTAGTCATGGTTTGCTGTATCATTACTTTTCATCGAAAGAAGAAGTACTGCATGAAAGCTTAAAATGGGCAGTATCTGAAGTGGAAGAAGATATGCAAGAGATATTGAATTACTATGAACGCCCCCTTGATCGTATCAAGGCCTTTACGAAGTTTGCATTTATAGAAGGAAATAGTAATATATTTCGGATTATCCAGCATATTTATCGAGCAGATGTGATGCCAGAAGAGACAATCGAATTAATTGAAAGTCACGGAAATATATATGAACAGTTTCTTCTTCCTTTGTTTGTAGAAGGACAGGAAAAGGGAGAACTCATAAAAGGTGATGTAACAGAGTTGTTGGAGATTTATTTAACCGCACTTTCTGGAATTATCATGACAGAAGGGTTAATGAACTGGAAAGAGAATATAGATTATCGTACTGATTTATTTTTAAGAATGTTTGCGGTGCAACAGGACTAAAGGAGCTTTTGACCCATAAGGAAATTTTTCTTGCTGAATATTTAAAAAGATAAAAACATATAATTGACTGATCAAGTCAGTCATAGACAGAATTAAATTGACTGACTGAATCAACCAAAATATTAGAGAGGAGGAATAAGGATGTCTGAAACTGCAATACTTATGCGCAATGTAAAAAAGGCTTTTGGTGATCATTCTGTTTTAAATGATTTAAATTTGGAGGTGACTACCGGATCTATTTTTGCTTTACTTGGGGAAAATGGAGCTGGCAAGACAACCACTGTCCGAATTCTTTCTACGTTATTACAAGCGGATGAAGGGACTGTGGAAATCGCTGGAATGAATGCAAACGAAAATCCTGTTTCCATTAGGGAGATTATTAGCCTAACAGGACAGTCAACTGCAGTGGATGAGCTTTTAACTGGAAAGGAAAATCTAGAGTTAATGGGAAGATTAAATCATTTGCAGCGCAAGGAAGCAAAAAAGCGAGCAAGTGAGTTGCTTGAACAATTTGATTTAGTTCATGCGGCAAATAAAATGGTAAAACAATATTCTGGTGGCATGCGGCGAAGACTTGATATTGCTATCAGCCTGATTAAAACGCCGAAAATAATTTTTCTAGATGAACCTACTACTGGATTAGACCCGAGAAGCCGCAAAGATATGTGGAATGCAATTAAGACACTTGCTGAAAATGGGGTAACCATTTTTCTGACAACACAATATTTGGAAGAGGCAGATCAGCTTGCCAGTCGAATTGCTGTTATAAATCAGGGGGAAATTGTGGAAGAGGGAACAGCAAATGAATTGAAGCAATTAGTTGGAGAGGAAAAGATCATGTTACAATTTTTTAATGGTAAGGATTGTCAAGATGCCTTAAGAATAGTAGATGGTCAGGCAGATTGGCAAAACATAAGTATTGAAATTGCAACCGATGGCAATCCAGAAAAGCTGCGACAGATTCTAAATAGATTACATGAAGCGGAAATTAAAGTTGCCGCCGTTCACTCTCGCAAGCCAACTTTAGATGATGTATTTATGAAAATAACGGAGAAGGGGGTTCAACACATATGAAAGGAACGACTGTTTATTGGGCAATAAGTGATGGCTGGGCGATGTTTCAGCGAAATTGGAAACATATATTCAGAAATCCAGAATCAATTATTATTAGCATCGCTTTACCTGTGATTTTAATGTTAATGTTTGTCTATGTATTTGGCGGTGCAATTGAAACGAGCACAGCCTATGTTAACTACGTGGTGCCAGGAATTATTATTACCTGTTTAGGTTATGGAAGCTCGACAACAGCGATGGGAATTACGCAAGATATGACAGGAGGTCTGTTTGAACGACTTCGCAGCATGCCTGTACATCCTTCTTCTTTGCTGGTAGGGCATGTTGCAGGTAGTTTGGCGAAGAACTTAATTAGCACGGTTATTGTCGTGATCGTTGCATTTTTAATTGGGTTTAGACCAAGTGCGGGTTTTATTGATTTGCTTGCAGCATTTGGCTTACTTATTTTATTTATGCTATCCCTTAGCTGGATTGCTGTAGTATGTGGATTGTTAGCAAATAATGTAGAAGTAGCAAGTGCCTTTACGTTTCTGCCTATGTTCTTACCTTATGTAAGCAGCGCATTTGTACCAACAGATACAATGCCAACATGGCTTCAAGCATTTTCAGAAAATCAGCCAATGACACCACTTATCGAATCCTTGCGCAGTTTTTTGATTGGCACACCGATCGATAATAGCGCAATCCTATCCATTGTTTGGTTCGGCAGTTTGCTTATACTAGCATTTATTACAGCTATTTTGATTTTTAAGCGGAAAAGCGTTCAGTAGTCTTTACTAGTATAGAGGAAGCAGAGGAACGGTTCTTATGTGGACGAATATCCACATAAGAACCGTCCCTCTGACGATCATTCGACCTAATGAATTAAAAGTTTACAATCTTAATATCTTTATTTACTAGGCTGCGTCTCCGCTCAAGTTCTGTATCCATCATGGCACGTTTTGTATCTAGTTTATAGAACAACATGGTAACTCCAATAAGCAAACAAATAATCAGGGGAATCCAAATAAAACTGATCTCAATATAGGATAAAGCTTTTGGAGATTGTGTGGAATTTGGAACATAGCCACCCATTTGCAGAAATACTCCAACAAGCGCACTACCAAGACCTAAGCTTATTTTTACTGAGAAACCTTGAAAGGCTGCAATCATGCCGGCGATACTTTTGTTATTTTTGTACTCCGAATAATCGATAATATCTGGCTGAATTGCAAAAGTAGTGCCAAAGATTCCATAAATTCCAAGCCCGGTTATAGCCAGTCCACTAATCAGAAGAACAGGAGACGTTTTGCCGAAATAGATCATTAAATCTCCTATAATATAAATGGCTGTACTTAAGAGTAGAACGTTCTTTTTTGGTAATTTCTGTTGAAGCCATGGTAACAGAAGCAACATGGGTAGACCAGAGAGAATTCCAAATAGTCCTACAAACGTAAGCCAGTCTGTACGTCCAAGGTTGTATGTGAAATAATAAATCACGGTTGTATTTCTTATAACGAAAAGGGCAAAGTAGAGAAAATTCAAGACAAAAAAGATGATCGCATGACCAGTTAAGCCCTTTAAATCTTCTTTAAAAGAGGATTTTCCTGGTTCGACAGTTGGTGGAACTACTTCCTTTGTATTCAAAAAAGTAAAGACAAATACAATTACTGCTGCGGCCCCATAAATAGTCATCGTAATAAGATATCCTTTTTGGGCATCTCCATTGCCGAAATAGTTGACCATTGGTGTTGTAATGGTCATTACTAAAGCGGTTCCAATTAAGGCGCAAATCATTCTAGTTGAGACTAGCCAGTTGCGTTCATGATTGTCGGAGGTTAGCCTTGGTACAATAGTATTTAATGGGATATTGACTACTGTATATGCAATATTTAATAAGCAATACGTAACATATGCCCAAACAATTTTTCCAGACATATCAAAGTCAGGTACGATAAAAGTCAGTACAGTAAAAACGGCAAAAGGAATTGCTCCAATTAGGAAATATGGTCTTCCTTGCCCCCATCTAGTATGCGTTCTATCTACCAATAACCCCATACCTGTATCAGCAAAAGCATCAATAATTTTCGTTACTAGCATTAAAGTACCAGCAACGGCTGCAGTGATTCCAAAGACATCTGTATAAAAAAACAGAAGGTAAGATGCCATGGTACTAAATACGAGATTGCATGCGAAGTCCCCAGCTCCGTATCCAATTCTTTTTTTCCATTTATTCATACTATTCACCATCCACTTTGTTGAAAATAATCCCAGTTCGTAAATTAAGTTGAAGAAATTTTTGTCAATGTTTTCATGTCAGACTTTAAATTTTTATAAATAGATTTGTAAACAAGGTAATATTCATTATATTTTTGATGATTTTCTTTAATTGGCATAATCTTTTCATCGAGCACCTGCCATTTTTTTACCTCTTCATAAGAGAGCAGACCTGTTCCAATTCCAGCAAGCATAACATCTCCCATATTGGCTTCTACTTCATGAATCGGACAAACAATTGGATAGCCTGTAACATCTGCAAAAATTTGTCTCCATAACTTAGACTTTGTTACACCACCGGCAAGCAAAATAGATTCTCCAACATTTTCTCCGGTCGCTTCAATCGCATCACGTAAAGAAAAGGCAACAGCTTCGAGAAAAGCACGATAAATATGAGCTTTTGTATGTGCTAAGGAAAGTCCAACCATAGTACCTTTTGCATCCGAATCCCAAATTGGACTTCTTTCGCCCATAAAATAAGGAAGAACAATTAATCCTTCACTACCAACTGGAATAGTAGCAGCCTGTTCATTTAGAACATCATAGGCATTTCTTCCACCAGCTTTTTCTACTTCTAATTCATATTGACACATTGTTTGACGGAACCATTTTACAATCGCACCAGCAGTTGACCCACCAGCAAAATAATAGGAAAGTCTTTTCGCATCATATAGATATGGCCAAACAATTAAATCTTGTCCTTTTACTGGCTTATCGGAAATGAGTGCTGCACACATGGAAGTGCCAATTGCTGTTGCATAAATACCTGATTCTAATACACCGAGTCCAATATTGGCAGCACCACAGTCAATTCCGCTGGCAATCACTGGCATTCCTTCTGAAAGGCCTAATTCAGCTGCAGCTTCTTTGGTTAATCCACCAACTATATCGGTTGATTCGACAATTTTTTCGGGCATTAACGATGTTGGGATTCCCATGGCATCCATCATTTCTTTTGACCAAGTTTTGTTATTCATATCAAAGATTCCACCGATATTTCCTGCAGAAGAGTAATCAATTGCAACTTCTCCTGTTAGTTTATAAATGACATAATCATTTGGCGGGAGAAAGAGCTTTGTTTTTTGCCAGTTCTCTGGTTCGTTGTTTTTCATCCAGAGTATTTTGGTATAGCCATAATAAGGATCAGCTCCATTATGAGTAATTTCCAAAAGCTTATCTTTTCCAATATGCTCAAGTACCCATTGTGATTCTGCTTCTGCTCTTCGATCCATCCAAATCATACAGGGTCTAATCGGTTCCATGTTTTCGTCCAATGGTATTCCTGAACCTCCATATAAACCACTGATGGCGATACCGCGTATTTTCTCAGCTGGTATTCCAGCTTTTTCTACTGTGTTTTTAATGGATGCTTTTGTTGCCTCAAGCCATACATCGGGCCACTGCTCTGCCCATAATGGCTTTGGCGTTAAAACATCGTATTCTTGTAAGTCTTGCGCAATCAAGTTTCCATCTGTATCCATTAGGATTGTTTTTGTACCAGATGTTCCAATATCTGTTCCAAGTAAGTAATTCATAAATAGTTCCTCCTAAAGAATCTCTTAATCTATTAAATTGCCGTGAAAGCACCGTCTATGACAAAGTCAGATCCTGTTGTAAAGCTGCTAGTATCTCCAGCTAGATAAACACAAATAGATTGAAGCTCTTCTGGTTTACCCATTCTGTGAAGCGGTGCCATTTCATTCCATTGCTTAATTAATGGTTGTAAGCTTGGAGAATTTAGCGTAAGCTCTGTTCCGATATATCCGGGACTTATGCAATTAACACGTACATTTCTTGATGCCCACTCGACCGCTAGTGATTTTGTTAATTGAATAACGCCTGCTTTCGAAGCATTATAAGAACATTGCGGTTGGGGAACGTTTACAATATGTCCTGACATGGATGCTGTATTGATAATAGAACCGCCACCTTGTTTTAGCATAACTCTTCCTGCTGCTTGAGCTGTTAGAAAAACACCTGTCAGGTTAATGTCTAGTACTTTTTTCCATTGATCAAATGTCATTTCCTCGGCTGGAATATTCAAACAGATTCCGGCATTACAGAAAGCAACATCTAAACGGCCGAATGCTTCTAATACATCATTAATCATAGCGTTTACATCGTCTGGGTTAGTTACATCTGCCTTAATCGCAATTGATTGTATTCCATTGTTTTCTTCTAGTTCTTTTGCAGTTTTTGTTGCTTCTTCTATATCTAAGTCAACAATCGCAATATCTGCTCCAGCCTCAGCAAATGCTGTCGCAACGCTTTTGCCAATCCCTCTAGCTCCACCGGTAACAAATATTTTCTTTCCATCTAATCTCATTTTTTCAATAATACCCATATTTATCATTCCTTTTCATTAATGTATTTTGTAAAATAGTTTTATAAAATATATTTACATAATAAAGCGTTTTCTTTAAATAGTCAATACGAAGAAAATTTAAAATTGGCAGACTATTTTTGACAAAGATGTGATTAAATCAGGTTTTGTGTTATATTAAAGGAGAATTAAAGTAAAAAGTTTTATAAAACTTTTTTATAAAATGAGGTGTTTATTATGGATAATAACATTACATTTCAAGATATAAAAAAAGGTAATTACTCGTCGATCTATCATTTGCTTTATCAAAATGGGAAGCTCTCCAAACAAGAGATTGCTAATCAGTTGCATTTGAGTTTGCCAACCGTAACACAGAATCTAGTACGATTGGAAAAGGAGAAATTGATTGAGAAGAGCGGACAATTTGAATCTTCTGTTGGGAGGCGTGCTACTGCATATGCCATTTCTCCACAAGCCCAAATTAGTATTGGGGTGGAGATTCAGAAAAATACTGTCAACATTCTAGCAATCGATTTACTTGGTGATGCTTTTCAGGAAAAAAAGGTAGTGATGAAATATTCAAATGAAGAACGTTATTATAAAGAACTGAGTGAATCGATTCAGTCTTTTATTTCGTCTCTAGATGTTTCCCAGAAACAAGTCTTAGGAATTGGCTTTGCTGTACAAGGATTGACATCTAATGACGGAAAAAAAATAACGTATGGGAAAATCTTAGTTTCTACTGGATTAGATGTGGAAGTGTTTTCTCCATATCTCCCGTATCCTTGTCTTTTTTTGCATGATGCTAAGTGTGCGGCTACAACAGAATTATGGGTAAGAAAAGATATTGGAGATGCTGTCTATTTATCCATAGGTACACATCTTGGAGGAGCCATCATCATCAATAATCAAATTTATATGGGAAAAGAAGGACATAGTGGAACAGTGGAACATATGACAATAAACCCTCAAGGGCCTTTGTGTTATTGTGGAAAGAGAGGATGCATGGAAACTTATAGTTCCGTTAATGCCTTGTTAGAGAGTGGAGAGACTTTAGATACTTTCTTTGAAAAGGTCCGTTCTGGTATAGTTTCTTATGTGAAAAGATGGAATACTTTTTTAGACCATTTAGCATTTTCCATGAATAATCTCCATCTTGTTCTTAACAGAGAGTTTATTATAGGAGGACATATTTCATCTTACTTAATAGAAGAAGATATCGATATTCTTCATGAAAAAACAAATGAAAAATCCGCCTTTCCAAACGATGATCGCTTCATTCATATAAGCAGCTTACCCGCAATAGGCGTTCCAATTGGAGCTGCCATTCCATTTGTGCAATCATTTTTGGATACGATTTAGTTAAATGATTCATGGGAGTGTTTTCCATATGATATATGCTAATCCGCAATTTCCTCCCACATTTAAAAGAGAAGCAGAGAACCAACGCTCTATTCTGTTTAACTTAAAGCACAACTAGCTATCGAATTGCTAGTTGTGCTTTTTACCTTGATTATTCTCAAAGGCTTTTCACTACTAATCTTAAGTCCTCCTACAATTTTCCTATTTTTTAAAACTATTAAAATGAATATGTCGAATATGATAGAATAGTAGTATGAAAAAAGAATTCTATTAGGACATAGGAATGAGGTTAGTGTCGATTTATGTTCTAAAATAGTTTATTAGGGGGAAATGACAGAAAATCTATGAATAAAAAAAGACAGTTTCTTTATTTTTTTGTGGCTATATTACTAGTTTTTCTATTTAACACAAATGTAACCAATGTCAATGCAGCAGGAAATCCAAGTGTAAACTATTCAACACATGTTCAAAGTTACGGTTGGATGAAAGGTGTGACAGACGGACAGTTATCTGGAACTACTGGGAAGAGCAAACGAGTAGAGGCTATTAAGATAGACTTGAAAAATGCTCCTTATTCAGGTGATATTACGTATAAAACGCATGTTCAAGGCAATGGCTGGATGAATGATGTGAAAAATGGAGCGGTTAGTGGAACAACAGGAAAATCGAAACGAGTAGAGGCTATTCAAATTAACTTAACTGGTGAAATGGCGAAGCATTATGATGTTTATTATCGTGTTCATTCCCAAAGTTATGGTTGGTTAGGTTGGGCAAAAAATGGTCAATCAGCTGGAACAGAGGGGCTCTCTAAACGAGTAGAGGCATTTGAAATTGTGCTAGTGAAAAAAGGACAAGCAGCACCTGGATCAACACAAAAGCCATTTGTTGCAAATCTTTCTGTTTCCTATTCTGCTCATGTCCAAAGCTATGGTTGGATGAATACTGTGAAAAATGGAGCATCAGCAGGAACGACCGGTAAAAGCAAGCGAGTAGAAGGCATAAAAATGGAGATAAATAATGCTCCATACTCCGGTGGAATTACGTATAAAACACATGTTCAAAATAAGGGCTGGATGGGTGCTGTTTCGAATGGTGCTGTGAGCGGTACTACAGGAGAAAGCAAACGAGTAGAGGCTATACAAATAAGTTTAACAGGAGAAATGGCGAAACATTATGATGTCTATTATCGTGCCCACTCCCAAAGCTATGGCTGGCTAGATTGGGCAAAGAATGGTCAATCAGCTGGAACAGAAGGACTTTCTAAACGAGTAGAGGCCGTTCAAATCAAACTTGTTGAAAAAGGAAAGCAAGCACCTGGTTCTACAGCAAAGCCATTTGTAACAGACTTATCCGTTGAATATTCTACTTATCTACAAGGTAAGTGGATGAAACCAGTAGAAAACGGTGCGATGGCAGGTACAATTGGACAAAGAATAGAAGCGATAAAGGTTTCCTTAAAACACACGCCATACTCAGGTAGTTTATCTTACAAAACGAATGTAGAAGGTTACGGATGGCTAAATGCTTCTAATGGCGCTGTCAGCGGAAAAACGGGTGCAGGTAAACGGATAGAAGCCATTCAATTAAGTTTATCGGGCGAAATGGCAAAACATTATGATGTTTATTACCGTGTCAATGTAAATGGCTATGGCTGGCTAGGGTGGGCAAAAAATGGCCAGTCAGCTGGAACAGAAGGACTAGCCAAACAAATGGAGGCTATGAATGTCGTTTTAGTGGAAAAAGGAGATAAGGCACCTGGATCTACTTCAAAAGCATTTTTAACAAAGCCTTCTGTTGTCTATTCTTCCTATGTTCATTCAAGCGGATGGACGCAGACCGTTAAAAATGGTGAATTAAGTGGTACACAGGGACAATCAAAGCGTTTAGAAGCAATTAAAATAAATATTGAAAATTCTCCCTATAGTGGAAATATTGTTTATGCTTCTAAAATGCAAGGCGGCAATTGGTTAAGCAATGTATCTAATGGTGGAGTTTCTGGTATAGAAGGTTTTTCAAGTCCATTAGAAGTAGTTAAAATCAACTTATCAGGTGAGATTGCTAACTATTATGATATTTATTACCGCGTTCATGTTCAATCATACGGCTGGTTAGGATGGGCCAAGAATGGAATGAAAGCAGGAACAGAGGGGCTGTTAAAGCAAGTAGAAGCCCTTGAGATTAAACTTGTTGAAAAAGGTAAGGGTGAATCTGTTAGCGAGAATAACTCATACAGAACAAACGTCTATACGACGAAAACCTACTATAATATCTCTTTCAATAATGCGTTAGCGATGCAAATGAAAGTTTTGCCACAGACAGATAAATATCGAAATGAAAAAGCTTATGCTAGCAGTGAATATCTTCAAATGTTAGATAAGGGATCAATTACTGGGAATGATGTGAAAATTAGAACTTCTCCAGAATTAAAAGATGATAGCAATGTTGTAGAGAAGGTAAAATCGGGAACATCTATTCTTGTTTTAGACAATAATGTTACTGGTGCTGAAACTGCTGGTAGTGATAGATGGTATAAAATTGAGTATAAAGAAAAAGAACTATATGTTCATAGCTCTCTTGCCAAGCTTACATCTAGAGTAGGTAGAGTAACAGCTAGTACAATTAATATCCGATCAAAAGAAAGTGCGACAAGTCATATCTATGGCACAGTAAAAAAAGGAACGTTACTGAACGTTTTAGAAGAGAAAGGCAATTGGTTTGTAGTAAGCTATAATGCATGGCGTAATGCTACTTCATCAGACGTAGAGTACTATCTAAATCCAGCCAACTTCTCTGATGATAAAGTACAAAGATTTCAGTTTATGGATTTAACGAAATCGAGCCAAGTTCCTGTAAGTATTCTAAACCAATATCTTAAAGGGAAAGGAATTTTAGAAGGACAGGGCCAAGCTTTTATTGATGCTGGAAAAAAATATGGTATAAATGAAGTTTATTTAATGGCTCACACCCTTTTAGAAACTGGTAACGGTACATCAACACTTGCAAAAGGAATAAAATATAAAGATAAAATTGTCTATAATATGTATGGTATCGGTGCATATGATAGCTGCCCAGAAGAGTGTGGAGCAGAAGCTGCTTATAAAAATGGTTGGGATACGCCATATAAAGCAATATTAGGTGGAGCTGCCTTTATTGAAAATGGATATATAGGTGGTAATAATAGCTATAATATTGTCCAAAACACCCTTTATAAAATGCGATGGAATCCAGAATTAATGAACAATAAATCATTCGCTGGGCACCAATATGCAACAGATATTGGTTGGGCTTATAAACAAGTTAAAGTAATGTCAGATGTATACAACCTACGCCCGTATATCTTGCACTTAGAAATACCAGTATATAAATAATGTAAGTAGGGGGATGGTTCTACCGCTTCTATTAGCATTACTTTTGGTAATATGTATAAAAATTTTGCTTTTATATTATGTTTAGAGGGAGCGGTAGAACCGCCCCTCTTTTCTTATTTCTTAACAAACATTTGTACCCATTCATAACCGCCTTCATCAAAACCTACGCCGATATGTGTGTACTTATCATTTAGGATATTTGCACGGTGACCTTCACTATTCATCCATGCCTTTACTACTTCTTCTGGTGTACGTTGCCCTTGAGCAATGTTTTCACCCGCTGACTCATAAGTGATTCCAAAGTCTCTCATCATGTCAAATGGAGATCCATAGGTTGGACTTGTATGAGAGAAATAACCTTTGTCATTCATGTCTTTTGCTTTCGTATCTGCTACATTGTTTAATTCAGGATAAGCTTGTAATGCTGGAAGTCCTTGTTTTTTTCTTTCAGCATTTGTTAAATCGATAACTGATGCAACAAAGTTACTTGGTTCTTTTTTAGTTGCGTTGTTGTTAGGTGTAGTTTGAGGAGCTGGCTGAGCTCCTTGGTTTGGTTGTTGTGCTGGTTGCTGTTTTTGTTGTTTCGGTGAAGCCTTTTGGATTTGTCTATTTGCTGCATTTGGATCGTAAGTTCCGACAATCGTACGGAACTCATATTTTGCATCTTGAATCTTAATAGGTTGTGTATGTGGATATTTTTTACTATCTACATTTGTCGTTAAGCTAGAAATTGTATCTTCATTATAACGATGGTTTGAATCTAAATCTAAAGCTTCTCGATCATTATTATTACATCCTGCTAGGACAAGAAATCCCATGCAAGTAAGGATAGAAAAAATATTTTTAATCTTCATTATCATCATTTTCTCCTTTTATCATTAAGTTTTTACCCTTTTATTTTTTCTCCTTTAAGCAAAAATACATATGGGAATTAAAAACAAATATGGAGGGACGGTTCTACTGCTTATGTTTTCCATTAAAAGGATATTGGGAAACAGTAGAACCGTCTCTCAATTTCTCGTTTCCATGAATTGGCATGATCATGTCCGCAGTAGAACGGTCTTTCTGAATCCATACTAAGCTTAGGGGGTGAAATAATGGATTTGAGTACTTTTAATGAGGTGGATATAAAGGAAGTGAATGGAGAGTATACGCTCATTTTGCGGATGAAAGGGGATCAGCCTTTATATGACACGGAATTTGGGAGTGAATTTTTTCATTCGAAGAAGGAAACCGGAAATTTAGTTATATCTGCAAAAAAGTTTATCAAAAAGGAATTTCCAAAGATTAAAAAAGCGACGATTGTTTTGGCCATTGGGACGGTGATCTTGGCAAGCTTTCCTTTTCAAAAGGCGGAAGCTCATGAAGTGACTTTTAATATGTCCTATCTATACTTCGGTAATACCAAATCATATCTTTCACAAATTGATAAAACGCAAGGAAATTTAAGTTTAGTTTCTCCTAGCTACTTTGATATAAATACAGATGGGTCATTGAAAATAACTACACAATATGATTCGAATTTTGTAAAGGAAATGCATAATCGGGGAATAAAGGTAGTCCCTTTTCTAAGTAATCATTGGGATAGAACGATTGGACGTGCTGCATTAAGTAATCGAGAAAAATTAACAACACAAATAGCTGATTTTATTATCAAAAATAATCTGGATGGAATACAGGTAGATATTGAAAACACAACAGAAATTGACCGAGATGCATATACAGATTTAGTGAAGCAGCTAAGAGAAAAATTACCTTCCAATAAAGAAGTATCAGTTGCGGTAGCTGCAAATCCTAATGGATGGACAAAAGGATGGCATGGTACCTATGATTACAAGGAATTAGCGAAGTATTCGAATTATCTAATGGTGATGGCTTACGATGAAAGCTATGAAGGAAGTCCAGAAGGTCCAGTAGCAAGCTATGGATGGGTAGAACGATCGATTCAATATGCGTTAAAACAAGGTATTTCTCCAGATAAAATTGTATTGGGGATCCCTTTTTATGGACGTTATTGGAAAGAAGGAGAAGCAACTGGAGGAACAGGCATATCCAATGTCCGTGTCGATGAACTGTTGTCTAAATATGGGGGAACAGTAGTATTTGATGAAGCAACAAAGTCTCCAAAAGCAACCGTTACGATTAAGCAGGGAGACCCTGTTACTACTATCGCAGGAAAAACTTTAGCACCGGGAACCTATAAAATTTGGTATGAAAACAGTGATTCCATTGCGGCAAAATTTGATTTGATTCATAAATACAATTTAAAAGGATCTGGAAGCTGGAGTTTAGGTCAAGAAAGTACAGCGATCTGGCAAAATTATCGTGCATGGATGTCGGATAATGGTCAGGCGATTGTTCAACCGCCCCAACAGTCCACCACGATTCCAACAACACAGGTAACCTCCAAATACACCGTTCAAGCTGGGGATTCTTTATGGAAAATTGCTACATCTTATAAAATGACTATTGATCAATTGAAACAATTAAATAATTTAACAACGGATAATATTGTTGTTGGGCAAGGGCTGAACGTTTTTTCTACAGGGGATAATACTCCAGCAACAGATATACCGACAACAACAGGTGAAACAAGCAAGCAGGAAACAGTCGCGAAACCAGCTCCAACTGAAGAAGCGGTTGTTGTTGTTCCACCAGCAAAGTCTACAACAACAGCTGCGAAAAGTACGACAACAGCAAAAGTTACTACGCCTGCCAAACAGACGAAATATCCTACACTGAAATCTGGCTCAAAAGGAGCAGCTGTAGTAGATATGCAAAATAAGCTTAAAAAAACAAAGTTATATACAGGAAAGGCAAACGGTGTTTACGATAGTGCCACAAAGAATGCAGTTGTTGCTTTTCAGAAAAAATATAAGTTAAAAGCAGATGGAATTGCAGGACCAACAACCTTGTTAAAATTAGACAGTGTTGCAGCAGCTACTAAAAGTGCAACAACAGCAGTGAAAAAATATCCGACCTTGAAACTGGGTTCTCAAGGAACAGCTGTTAAGGATATGCAAAATAAATTAATCAAAACAAAAAACTATAAAGGGAAAGCACTTGGTAAATACGATGCTTCGACAAGAAGTGCTGTTATTGCATTCCAAAAAAAATACAAATTAAAAGCGGATGGAGTTGCAGGTCCTGCTACACTTGCTAAGTTAGACAGCGTAACTAAATCTAAGTAGGAGAGAATGTATATGAAAAAACAATTTATTCTCAGCATTCTATTATTTGTGCTCTTTTCATTTCCTCTGCAGTTAATGGCAAGAGAAGAAGGGCCAAAATACTTTGGCGTGAATGCTACTGTAGAAAAAGTAAATCAAGATGAATATGCGGTAAAAACGAAAGGTGAGAAAAAGGAAGAAGGAATTGTCTATACATTGCCAGGGGGATTTTCCTCTCTTCAAATACAACCGAGCATAAATTTGAAGGGGAATGGAAAGTATCTACTAGTAATACAAGAAACAGATGCAAGAGGAACCTTTATCAACGAAAAAAAAGTGCCCATAACACTCACGAATAACTGGCAAACATTTTCGGTACCATACAAAATGAAAAGCACCACCTCCCAAATAGATGTAATGGTTCTTACCACAACAAAAACAAAGACAGCGTTCTTTGTTAAATAAGGGAATCAGAGGAACGGTTCTTCTGTTTTCCTAAAAGGGAAGCGATAGAACCGTCCCTCTGATTCCCGTCAAAAAAGGAGCGAAAAACTATGGAAGTATTTCAGCACTATGAGTTGAGGAAGGATGCGCAAAGTGATGAATATACATTAATTGTTTATGCAGATAATTATTTGTCAGAGTTTGGTGAGGAATTGGGAACGATTCATGAGAAAGAGACTTCTATTTTGTCAGTTGCCAAAAAAATGCTACATGATCGCTATCCAACCCTTAAAGTAAAGTTGATAAAAGTGGTGGTAGGAGGGATTGCAGTGACGGCAATACCTTTTATGATGGGCTCACCAACATCTGCACAGGCAGCTGAATTAAGCTCCACATCTGTGCAAACACAAACTTCTAATTCTGTTTTTTATATCGTTAAATCAGGAGATACACTTTGGAATATATCTCAAAAGTATAATTCCTCCGTAGATCAGATTAAGCAAGCAAATAAATTAGCGTCTGATACATTAAATCTAAATCAAAGACTGATAATTCCCCAAGCTTTTCATAAAGTTGCGACGGGAGATTATTTAACCGTTTTAGCAAAAAAATATAATGTAAGTGTTGATGCTATTAAAGAAGCAAATAATTTAGCTAGTGATAGTACGACATTGGGCCAAATCCTGATTATTCCTAAACTAATCAATACAAATACAGGTACAACAAGCAATTCCAATTCAACTCCGTCAACACCAACCAACCAAACAGGAAAATATACCGTTGTCTCAGGAGATACATTATCAGCCATTGCCAAACGATATGGGACAACAGTAGATAATCTTAAAAGTACAAATGGATTGTCCTCAGATAGTATTTATGTAGGACAGATTTTAACGATTCCGGCAACAGGTTCAACCGCTGGCAGTGGCTCAAGCCAAACAGTAAGCACTCCAGTTTCTTATACTGTTGTAAGTGGTGATTCATTATCCATAATCGCAAAAAAATACAATGTTACGGTAAATCAACTTAAAGAGACTAATCAACTTGCAAGTGATATTATCCGTGTTGGGCAAGTATTAACGATTCCAAGTGGACAAGCTATGAATCCAACTCCGCAAACAAGTACGAATTTATCGACTGTGGAGAAGAATTTACAAACACTTGGTTACTTTGCGGTACCAGCCACAACAGGTAGTACAAGTGTATCTACCACACAGGCCATTCAAACTTTTCAAAAAGATTATCTATTGCCGATAACAGGTAATGCAGACGAAGCAACAACGACAGCTATTAATCATGCTCTTGTCAAGAAGACACTAGTAAATGACACCAATAATTATCTGGGAGTTCCATATGTATGGGGAGGAACCACTCCATCTGGTTTTGATTGTTCCGGATTTGTATCCTATATGTTTAACAAACATGGAGTTTCCATGACCCGTAATACATCGGCAGGACTATTTACCACAGGGACAGCCATTCAAAGGGCTAACTTACAGCTAGGCGACTTAGTTTTTTTTGCAGTCAATACACCAGGCACGATATCACACGTAGGCTTTTACATGGGAGATAACCAATTCATTTCAGCCACAAGTTCAAAAGGGATCGCAGCGTATTCCATGGATAACTCCTATTGGTCACAGTATTACGTAGGGGCAAAACGAGTATATTAAGGATACAGGGGGACAGTTCCTCTGCTTTCCATTTCGGAAAGCAGGGAGAATTGTCCCCCTATTTTCATCATTTTCTCATTTTTTTATTGTAAGATACATGTGCAAATCAATAAAAAAGAAAGTGAGAGAGGGAATGAGAACGAGGAAAAGTAAAAGTAAAAAGAAAAAGGTATGGATTACGATAGGAGTAATCATGGGAATAATTGCTATTGGGTTAGGATCTTATGTATTTTATCTATTTCATAGTGTAGAAGAGACAGCTAACAAGATGTATAACCCTATTGAAGGTGATTCAAATTCAGAAAAGAAAGAAAGAGAAGAGAAACTTAATAATAAACAACCAATCTCCATTCTACTTATGGGAGTCGATGAAAGAGAAGGAGATGTGGGCAGATCTGATACACTTATTGTCATGACATTGAATCCCAAAAAAGAAACCATGCAAATGGTAAGTATTCCACGTGATACGAAAACAGAAATCATTGGCGATGGACGAGTAACAAAAATAAACGCTGCATATGCCTATGGTGGAGTTAAAATGGCTAAGGATACAGTAGAAGCTTTTATTGGCGTGAAGATGGATTACTATATCCAAGTAAATATGGAAGCACTAAGTGACCTTGTTGATGCAATTGGAGGAATTACCGTTCAAAACGATTTGGACTGGATTGATGAAGGGTATTATAAAAAAGGATATCATTATAAAAAAGGTACATTAACATTAGATGGGCCGCAAACATTAGGATTTGTTAGAATGCGTCATCTGGATCCTAATGGCGACTTTGGAAGAAATGACAGACAACGAGAAGTCATTAATGCCATTATTGACAAGGCTACAGGAATATCTACTGTGGCTCATTTCGATGAAATTCTTGATGCACTTGGAGCTAATGTGAAAACAAATATTACTTTTGACCAGATGATGGACATACAAAAAAATTATCGAAATGTCCGTAAATCAGTAGACCAGTATGAAGTTACTGGACAAGGGACTCCTCCTGGACAAACCTATTATTTAAATGTTTCCGATGATGAGAAGGCTAAGGTGCATGATATGCTGATCGGAAATTTACAATAGTTAGTAAGAAAATTAAAAGATAAACAAACGGGTACTAGCATTCCAGTTAGTACTCTTTTTTGATTTTAGATAACACCCACAAGAACTCAATGGGATAAGCAGAGAAATAGCAAATAGAAGAAAATTTCTTCTTTTAATATCGTATTATTAACTAATAGTAGTTTCATTAAGGAGGAAAAAATAAGCTATCTTAAAAAGCTCCATTCTTAGAAAGCAAATTTATCCAAGATTAAATGGGAATAAAAGCGGTTAAGCTGATCATTAGGTTTTGGAAAAAACTACTGATTGAAATTTCGGTTGAATTATGGCTATGTTAAGGAATGTTGTTTTTCGATTTTAGTATGACAAAATAGTTTTCATTCTGTTAAAAATCGATTATATCAACACTTTTATTAACATAGCTATTTTTTATGAAGGGTTGTTTCGAAATGGATGATAAATTGGTAAGTGGGATATTTTCGCAAGATATTAATAGTTTTATTAAGTTGCTTTTAACGGCATTTCACTCCTTACAAGACCTTGTTTATGTGGTGGAAGTGAAAGATGAGGTTTTTAAATATGTATTTGTAAATCAAGCTGGATTAAAAGTGTTGAATAAAGATGAATCGATATATGGAAAGACATTTGATGAAATTTTAGATAAAGATGATGCGGATTTTTTAAAACATAAATACTCAAAAGCATGTACTGGTAATAAAGTGATAACATTTGAAGATCAGTTATTATTGCCAAATGGAAAAGTAATGGTAAACGAAACGGTGTTGAATCCCTTTATTGACGATAAAAATAATACTTACATTATTGCAGTTGTTCGTGATATTACAGCAAAGGCCAAACAATTAACAGAGTTGCAGCAGTCACGTAATCGATTAGAGGAAACGGATCAGCTGTTAGCATCTCTTATGGATCAAAATGAAGATGCTATATTTATGTTTGATACAGAAGGATATTTCCTTGAAACAAATAGGGCTACAGAAAGAATAACAGGGTACGGAAACGGAGAATTAGTTGGCACTCACTTTTCACAAACATTAATTAAAAGAGAAGTAGAAAAGGTCGAGAATCTCTTCAGGCAGACGATTAATGGGCAATCGAGTAGGTATGAGACTGTAATTTATCATAAGGATGGATATAAAGTATTTTTAAGTATAAAGAATATTCCAATCGTTGTAGAAGGACAAATAACAGGTGTGTTCGGCATTGCTAGAGATATAACAAACGATCGAAAAACTTTAGAGGAATTGAGTGTGGTTAAATCTCGGCTAGAATCTTTTATTAATGATAGTTCTGATTCTATATCGATGTTTGATAGGGATGGGAAAGTTTTGTTTATTAATGAAGCATTCACGAATATATATGGATTTTCAAAGGAAGAAGTGATAGGAAAAGAAGTACCGATAATTCCAAATTGGTTAAAAGAGCAAACGGACGAGCTAATCCATCAAGTTTTAAGGGGGAAAAAATTGCATGGAATACATGTGAAAAGACAGAAGAAAACAGGCGAATTAATTGATATGAGCAGCAGTCTATCACCAATTTTTGATCAAATGGGAGAAATTGCTGGAGTTTCTCATATTTCACGGGATATCAGTGATCAGAAAAAATTACAACTGGAGATAAAAAATATAAAAGAAGAATTAGAACTTGTGTGGAATAATACTTCGGATGCTATTTTTATGATAGACCAAAGTGGGGAATTTTTAAAAGGGAACCCAGCATTTGAAGAGATGCTGGGGTGGAAAGTAGAAGATATGAATAAGTTCTCGAATGCGCCTATTTATCCAGAATTTCATTTGAAGCAAATAGAATATTTTCTAGAAGATTTGAGAAGTGGGCAAAAAATTCCAAGTTTTCAAACACAACGTATGTGTAAAGATGGATCTCTTATAGATGTTGTTGCAACGTATAGGCCAGTTAATAAGGGAAATATTTTAGCGGTCGGTACGTATAAAGATGTAACAGGATTTACTAAAATTTTGAAAAAACAAGAAGAAAGTGAAGAAAAATTTCAGCGTGTAGTAGAAGCGGCACCAGAAGCGATTATTATACTTATAGATGGAAAAATTAGTTTTATTAATGAGACTGGATTAAAGCTTCTACGGGCTAAAAATAAAGATCAAGTAACTGGAAATTCTTTTTTGGATTTTGTCCATCCAAGTGATCGAAAGCAAATGGTAGAAAAAATGCAGCAAGCTATTCAACAAGAAAATCGAGAAAATATGGTGGAAGAAAGATTTTATACATTAGATGGAGAACTCCTGTATGCGGAAGCAACATTTGCGTTGATTAAGGATCACGGTAATACCTCAATAGTAGTGATGCTTAGAGATGTTACGACAAAAAGAAGAGCGGAAAAAGCACTAAGAGATAGCGAGGAACGTTTTCGAATTATCGCAGAGTATTCCATGGATATTATTAAGGTACTTGATCCACAAGGGAAAATAATATATGCATCACCGGCATTAGAAAAAATATTAGGTTATCCCGTCAGAACAGTGATTGGGAAAGTTTTTTATATGAATGTTCACCCTGAAGATTTGGAAGAAATAAAAGGGAAATTTGAAAAGATGCTACATACAAAGGAATACTTTCAGGTAAATTTACGGCGAATACATCAAGACGGACATTCCGTATGGTTGAATACGGATTTTGTACCAGTCATCAATTCGGATGATGAAGTGGAAAAGGTAGTTGCCATTTCAGGAGATATTACGGAGATAAGGAGAAAAGAGAAAAAATTATCAGATATGGCTTATTCCGACCATTTAACTGGTCTTCCAAATAGAAGATTATTTATGGATCGTCTGCAGCAAGCCTTTTATACTTCTGATAGAACAGGAAAGTTGACTGCCTTAATGGTCTTGGATTGTGATAAATTTAAAAATATCAATGATACACTTGGCCATGACGTAGGAGATGAAGTAATAAAGATATTCGCCAAAAGAGTAAAAAGCTCTCTTCGCAAAAGGGATACTCTATCAAGAGTAGGTGGTGACGAGTTTACGATTGTATTACCAGAAATTAATAAAGTAGAGGATGTCATCGACATATCCAATAGAATTCTCAAAATAGTGAATGAAAAAATGCTGATCAATGAAAAGGAATTGCAGATCTCAACAAGTATAGGGATTTCTTTTTATGACCCTATTGCCCCTTCAAATATAGATAAATTATTTAAACAAGCTGATAACGAATTATATAAAGCGAAAGCAAAAGGTGGAAATAGGTTTTCTTTCTAATGATTTTAAATGATATTCTCGTGGTTGATTATTGCTCGTCAAAAAATACCATAATTCAATGTGGGATTTTTTTGACTTTTTCTAGCTTTATTGCTAATTTTTATATGTAGTATGTGAAACTAATCTATATTATTAGGTAAACATTACTTTTTGATTACATCCATATAACTTGCAATTTATTTGGGTTAAAATAAATTGCAAGCTTAAAAGAAAAGGAGAATTTCTTAAATGAAAGGGATTATACTAGCTGGTGGGAGTGGCACAAGACTTTATCCACTTACTTTAGTGACAAGTAAACAGCTTTTACCGATTAATGATAAACCAATGATTTATTATCCACTTTCTACTTTAATGTTAGCGG
>Ga0209463_1000548_pt1 | contig 28097 bp, 33 predicted proteins | sample AgamicMgSfrz_FD_187169 | JGI IMG/M metagenome (GOLD analysis project Ga0209463, IMG submission 187169) | Agave microbial communities from Guanajuato, Mexico - Mg.Sf.rz (SPAdes) (version 2) | ecosystem: Host-associated > Plants > Phyllosphere > Phylloplane/Leaf | place: Guanajuato, Mexico... | reverse complement strand
ACTCCCAATTCACAAATTTGTATTCACTAGGCAATTCCCCCTTTTGTGCACTTGTTTGAATAACCTGAAGGGGAACTTTATATTGATAAGCTTCAACAAATGCCTTTGATTCAACAATATCTTTTTCATGCATAAACACTTGCCACTCAGCCGAATGAATGCCAATACATTGGGCTTCTGGTGTCGGGAAATAACCCCAATCGCCAAGCTCAGCAACCGAACGCAATACGGTGACCGCAATCGTTCCATCCTCTGGAAGAATTTCGTATTCTTGAAGACCGTCTGTTGTCACCGTTAAGCCTACCTCCTCATCGACAAGGCTGGCAAAGCACTGCTGATGATGGCAGAAGCTTGGATTTTCCCATTCTTGATCTGGGTTATTCGGACGTTTCACTATTTCAAAAACACTGTCCGAGTAATTTGTATCCGTTTCCATTTTTGTTGGAAATAGAATGCGGAGACGATGATCAGTCGCTTGATTGTCAATTGTCAGTTTGAAGACAGGACCTTTCATTCCTTTTTCTAGAATGGCAGATGTACGCAAGGTGATTATTTTCATTTCACTGGATCTACCTGCTTTCCTTTCCTTATGCCAAATCAAGCTGTTTCTTTCAATCTCCAGTTGATTGTCAGCTGAAGCAGGGATGTTTAAAGTGTGAGTGAATTCAAGCTCTGTTCGAAGCGATGTTTTTTCAATAAGACGAAATTCTGCCGGAACATCCTTTGTCGTTATCAGATTATTTCCTGTTGCTTCCTTGAACATATATTCATTCCCGATATCCCCGGCATCCTCATATACACCAAGATGATATACGGTCCTGCCTGAAGCTTTATCCGTTAGATTATATGTACCATCTTCATGAAACAAGACATGTACATATTCATTTTCCATCTCCATGCCTACTTCAGCCGAATGTCTATGGCTTTTCTCATCGATCTGCTCCAGTGGAACAAGATAGAAGGTCCTGTAGCCGAATGCTGGTATATCATCTGCATAAAAAGACAGCTTAGCCCGTTTGGCAAAAAACGGACGGCGAAATTTGTCTTCTGGCAAATCATAGCCAAATTCAATCACTGGCTCTTTTAGGTAACAATCGATACTCTTACCGGCGTGATCAACGAGTCTGTAAGCTGGTATTTCTTTATCCTTTAAATACGCCGGAATTTGTTCAAAGTGCATTTCGGAAAAATACACCTTTTCCAAATCAACTGTTTTTGTAACAACTTCGCTTTTATTCCATCCTGTTGAATTAAAGACAACAAGAGGAATTCCCTTCTCTGGTGTGTTAGATGTATCAATTTTACCTGCAAGCTCGGCTCCTTGCTCCTGAACAAACAACTCTCCCATTTGCAAAACAGTTTCAAATCGGGTTACCATTTCGCGATGCACCTCATCAACACTACAGCCGCAAATACTATCATGAGGGTGATTTTTCATTAAAGATTTCCACATAAATCGCAAATATTCCCTTGGATAGGTTCCCCCTGCTAAAAAACTAAGAGTAGCGATGGGTTCTGCAATCTTCTCCAATAGAGTTTGACACCGGTTGTTCCACTGTTTTAAATAAATTCGGCTTGATGCTGTATTTACAAGTGTAGACCAGCCATCTGTTCTTTGATTGCGCAATTCGCCTTCGATTACCTGGAGTTCGTCAGGAAGGTTATCTTTTAAGTCCTCTATATATTCAGCGAAACTCGAATGCTTAAAGGTATAATCGGGATATAGACGGGATGCGGTTTCGATTGCCTGCGGGATTGTTTTTTGGAGCGGCTGGTGATCACATCCATTCATGAACAATAACTGGTTGGTAGACGCATATTTTTCAGCATCCTGAAGTTTTCGCTCCCAGAATATTTTCGCTTCCTCTTCATCGACCGGAATTTCATTTCCGTTCGAATACCAATTAGCAAATAAAATTCCTGTTACCTCAGAGCCGTCTGGTGCCTTCCAGATCATTTCTGAATATGGTGATTCAAAATTAGGAGAATCTGACACCATATTATTAAAGCCCGTTGGTTTTACCCCTCTTCCAAAAGCAGCAGTATCAATTCCCGCTTGCTTTAACAGCTGCGGTGCCTGCCCGTAAATGCCGAAAGTATCAGGAAAATAGCCAAGCTTTGATACATGTCCATATGCTTTTGCATCATGTAAACCGATTTGTAAATTTCGGACATTGGCTTCTGAGCTCGTTAAAAAAGCATCCTGCAGCACATACCATGGTCCGATATGCAGCTTTTTCTCTTTAATTAATTTTGTGACTGCCTCTCGATTTTCAGGATGAACAGCAAAATAATCTTCCAACAAAATAGTTTGGCCATCAAGATGGAATGATTGAAAGGCATTTCCGTCTTTTTTAAACTGGTCTAATAAATTATTCATCAGCTTTATGAAATAGTAACGGTGCTGTTCAAAAGGCAGGAACCACTCCCTGTCCCAATGGGTGTGAGAGATAATGTGTGCCGTTTTTTTCATAAATCCATACCCGCCTTCCTATAACCAGCGAATGAGAAAACGCTGTCATTTTATAATTTGCTTTTCTTTCATTTTAACCATCCAGAATTTTAGGGCAATACATTGCGGGTAAGTCCTATGGATTTTACAGTGTATCTAAAATTAGTCCATGAAAACAGGGCAGACCGAATTGTTTTAATGCACTGCGGGTCTGCCCTGTTTTTACTGTTCCGTTTTTGGAAAGATAAATATGAAAAAACCGCTCCTGTTTCTATTGTTCTTTCAACTAATACTATTCGTGAAATTATGATTAATATGTTCCTGATTTAATTAGCTGTTCCTTAAAATGTTCTAGTACTGCCTTGCACCTTATTAAGGCTACCTGATATTAAATGATGCCCTTGAAACTATTTATTTAAGTGATTGGGATAATCACTTAACCAAGTAACTGTGCCAAATATAATCGCTTCAAAGAGTATTCCAAATAAAGCGGGCGATTATTGATGCTATTACTGTGCCCTTGTACTCTAATAGTAGGGTTGTTGCAAAGAGACTGATTGAAATATAATATAGGATCAAAAAAAGCTGCACCAACGATTAGTTACTAATCATTAGTACAGCTTATTCGTTACTTAATCAGTTAGTTTAACTTCTAATATATCCACCTTCTGAATGGATAATCTGGCCAGTTATCCACTTTGCTTCATCACTTGCGAGAAAAGCTATTGTGCTGGCAACATCCTCTGGCAGTCCGATACGTCCCATCGGAAACTTAGGAAGCAGATGCTCTCTAATTTCATCTGTCATCCACGTTGAATCAGTAGGTCCCGGGTTTACAGCATTAACTGTAATTCCTAACGGAGCAACTTCTTGTGACAGCGACCTTGTGAATGCAGTAATAGCGCCTTTCGTTGCTGCATAAGCAAGCTCTCCTGCCATCGGTCCGATATCCTGTCCTGATGTCATATTAATAATTCTGCCTGCAGTTAAACCCGAGGTTGGAAAACGGCGGGCAAATTCTGCACAAAGCAGAAAAGTAGTTCTCATATTGACCGCATAATGTTCATCAAGTGTCTTAGCGTCAAGTAAATGGTAACCATCATTCGTTGAGTGGGCAGCGTTATTGACTAGAACAGAAGGATAACCAAGTTTGGTTACCACTGTATTAAATATGACAGAAGCAGCACGAGCATTGGCTAAATCAATTTCTAAGCCTTCACAATGAAGTCCCATGTTTACTATCTCTTGTTGGAAATTTAGAATCCAATCATTATCGGCATTCCAATGGGTAAAGAAAATGTTTATACCTTGTGAAGCTAATTTTCTGCAAATGGCTGTCCCAATGTCTCGTGGATTGCTTGCGCCTGTTATAATTGCTGTTTTATTTTTTAATTGAGTCATAATATTCTCTCCCTTCAAGGGACATAATGATCATGAAAAACGAAGATGTTTTATTTTATCTGCAAAACAAAAAACAGATCCTAATGGATTCTATTATAGTTTTTTATGTCATTGGAAACAACGATATTTCAGAACATTTCAATAAAAAAGACCTCCACTATGTAAGTGAAGGTTCTAGACTATAGACAATTTCTTCTTACTACAATATTTTCCCACTAAAACAGAGAGTGTGATTTCCTCTTAAAGGGGGACGAGCTACGAGCCCGCTTCGTCACTGCTCGTGTGAGGGTCTTGTCTGTCTCATAATCCCGTTAGACTCTCACCTCTCCGTGCTAATAAATCACTTTATCGACAAGCTGGGACCTCCTCTAAGTAAGCGAAGGTTTCTTATTCGTACGATACTTCATTTGATGTTTTTTCTTTCCAAACGACAGTAAGACATAACCCAACTATCATAACAATCCCTGCAAACAGGAACGGGAAGTTAATATTTATATCAAATAAAATTCCGCCAAGGGCAGGACCAAAGATGTTTCCTAAGCTTGTATAGGTTGAGTTCATTCCGGCAACAAAACCTTGCTGTTTACCAGCAGCTTTTGAGAGAAAAGTTGTTAATGCTGGACGCAGCAAATCGAATGCTAAGAATATAAAGCATGTAACAAGTAAAACAGCTATAAATCCTGACATAAAAGTCGAAACGAAAGCTAACACTGCACCAATAATTAAGCAAAGCTGAATTACTCTTTTTTCGCCGAACTTATTTACTAATTTACCAAACCAGGCGATTTGCACAATTACAGCAAAAATCGAACTGATTGTAATAATAGTGGCAATATCCTTCGGTGTGAAGCCAAACTTATGATCAGAAAACAAGCTAAAGACTGTTTCATAAGCAGATAAGCCAAATGCTAGAACAAACACAATAATAAAGGCAATTAGATACATCGGTTGAAGCGATTGTTTTATGTCTTTCATAAAATTGGATTTCTGTGTACTTGAGGCAAGCTCAGCAAGCTCACTTTTAGACAATGGCTCTTTTAAGATAAAGACAGATGTGAATGCTGCTAAAAATGCAATCGCAGCAGCAAAGAAAAATGGCATGCGAATGCCAAAGTCAGCAATAAAGCCCCCTGCTCCCGGGCCAATAATAAAACCAGTGCTGATTGCAGCAGAAACATATCCCATCGCTTTTGATCTTTCCTTAATGGTTGTAATATCTGCAACATATGCCGTTACTGCCGGCATGATAAAGGCAGCGCTGATTCCGCCTAATATCCTTGAAATATATAATACGGAAACATTAGTTCCCAATCCGAAAATCAACTCTGAGATTCCAAAAATCACAAGGCCGATAACAATCATCTTTTTTCTGCCGAAACGGTCTACCCATCTGCCGGCAAACGGTGACACAACAAGCTGGGAAAAAGCAAATACAGCAACAAGATAGCCCATTGTGCTTCCTGTTATATGCATCATATTCATAAATGATGGCATAACTGGAATAATCAAACCTATTCCTAGAAATACGATAAAAAGATTGCTTAATAAAATAACTAAAACCATTTTTTGTTCTTTAATTGGTTTTTGCATATACACTCACTTCCCTAAAAGATGAAATCTTTTAATTGTAAAGAAACCGTTCCTAAAAGCATCCGTTTATTAATTAACGAACGGTCGTTAGTTATCATACCAAATAAATACACTTTCAGCAATTACTCTTTCTAGTGAAAAGCAAAAAAATATCAAAAAACCATTTGTTCTCCTTTAGGATGCTTTATTAAGCTAAAATTATAAGGCTAATGGTTTATATACCATTAGCCTTATTTAGTCTTTTCATTATGATAAAGAACGAAATCGTATTTGTTACCGTCTATTTGATCTTGATAAAATTCAATTTTTTGGTTTAAAGTATTCATACTTTCCTGCATTTGTTGTAATTCCTGGGCAAGGAGACTTCTCCGTTTTTCAAGGAGCTTCTTTCTATCCAAAATCGTCTCTTCTCCTATTGCACGCCATACTGTATATTGTTTCAGTTCTTGAATAGACATGCCAGAACTCTTTAAATGAAGTAAAAAACGAACCCAGCCAATATCATGTTCCATATATTTTCGCACATTATTTTCATCACGTTCGGGTGAAAGCAGCCCTTCTTTTTCATAGTATCTGAGCATACTTGTTGTTACACCGATTATCTCAGCAAACTCCCCAATTGAATAACTCAAATTGTCCACCTCTATTCATGTATGTATGTTCCTATTAACAGGATACACTTATACGAATGCTAATAAAACACATAATTTTTCTTAAAAAATAGTCAGCCTTTTGCTTGCCTTAAAGTAAACTTTAAGGCCTATACTTCATCATGTAATGATTTGTAAGGAAAGGAATGAGAAGAATGGCGGAAAAACAAACAGCAGGACGTGATTTATTAGGAGATTTCGCTCCGAAATTTGCTGAACTGAATGATGATGTCCTATTCGGTGAGGTTTGGTCAAGAGAAAAAGAACTCTCTCCTCGTGATCGTAGCATGATAACAGTTTCCGCATTAATAGCAGGCGGAAACTTTGAACAATTAACACCACATCTGCAAAAGGCAAAAGCTAATGGAGTAACAAAGGATGAAATCTCGGAATTAATTACACATCTCGCATTTTATGCTGGATGGCCAAAGGCTTGGTCAGCTTTTAATCTTGCAAAATCAATATATGCAACAGAAGAAGGAAGGTAATACTATGGAAAATGAACATTTGAATAACAGCGTAATCTTTCCTCGCGGAGAGAAAGTGGCAGCAAACTTTATCGGTGATGCCTATTTACAGATGATTTTCACAGATGCAACTCCCCTAAATACCGCAATCGGAAATGTGACATTTGCACCTGGGGCCCGCAATAACTGGCACTCTCATAAAGTTGGCCAAGTATTGTTAGTAACAGGAGGAGAAGGCTGGTATCAAGAAGAAGGAAAAAAAGCTCAACTTCTTAAAACCGGGGACGTTGTGAATATTCCGCCACATACTAAACATTGGCATGGAGCGACAAAGGACAGCTGGTTTGTCCATCTTGCTATGACACCAGGAGAAACGGAATGGCTTGAGCCTGTAAGTGATGATTTGTTTAATTCCTTATAATGAAAACGGACCGAAGCAAAGAATTCGGTCCGTTTTTAGCATTAAGCATTTTTACTGCTAACATGGCTTTCTCTCAGCTGTTTAATGTCTTCTTTGGGAGGAAGACCAAACATCCGAGAATATTCACGGCTGAACTGGGACGGACTTTCATAACCGATCTGGAATGCAACTTCAGCTGCATCTGTGGCCTCTGACAGTAATCGCCTCCTCGCTTCCTGCAGCCTTAAGTTCTTTTGGAATTGTATCGGGCTCATTGCTGTCACTTGTTTAAAGTAGCGATGCAGTGTAGCCACACTCATATTTGCCTTTTCGGCAAGCTCTTCAATCCGAAAAGCTTCGACGTAATGAAGCTTTATATACTCAATTACTTCCCTGATTCGATAAATTTGGCTTCCTTCTAAAGCCATTTGTTCTAATATACTTCCGTGCGGACCTTGCAAGATTAAATACAAGATTTCTTTCTTGTACAGCGGAGCCAGTACAGGTATATCTTGTGGTTTATTTAATAACCTGGCAAGCCGTATTACTGCATCTAACAAAGGCTGTTCTGCCTTGCCAATAAACATTGCCCTTTTAATTTTCTGATTGCCGGTTTCAGTTCTAGATTCGTCCAGAAGTGTTAAAATTTCACTCGGTGTAAATTCAAGCTTAAAAGCCAAATATGGAATGTCTTTTGAAGCTTTTATCACCTGTCCTGTTACTGGTAAGTGAACAGATGAAACAATATAATCCTGAGGACCGTACCGAAAGCGGTCACTAGCAAGAAGCACTTCTTTTTCACCTTGAAGAATGATACAAAAAGACGGTTTAAATACAGCATGAATCGGTTCGGTAACAGCAGACTCCCGAATAAAAAACAAAGACGGAACAGCTGTCTTATTCGAACCGTCATCATTAGTAAAATGGTCTATAAGCTTGCTTAGTTCATTTAAATAATTCAATGCTTGTGCTGCCATAATTGCCTCCTTAAACCTTACTCACTAATAAAGATTATAAAACAATTCCCTCTATTTTGGTAAGTGCTGTGATAGTATTAGGCAATCTTTTGCGACTAATAGGTTACCGTTATACTGTATCCTTATAACATAATTAAGATGCAAACATACATATTTAACCTGGATAAAAGGAGGAGTTTGGAAAATTGACAGAAATGCAATTTAATATTATTGGAATCACAGGATTTGCGCGCCCAGCATGTTTATTAGTAAGCAGTGCTTCTTTATTTCAATCCCGAATCATCCTCGAATATAAAAGCCGTTCTGTAAATCTTAAAGACTCTCCTTCTGCCATTATGGATGTTATGTCATTGGAAATAAAACCAGGTTCTTACTTTAAGGTTAGTGCAGATGGTATAGATGAACAGGAGGCATTGCAAGCAATCGCAAAAACATTAACGGATGCTTATTAATCACGCAAAAAAGCTGCGTATATGCAGCTTTAGCAGTCAAATTGAATAATCTTCTGGAAAAAACACCTTTAACTGACTTGGTTTTACATAAACGTTTTCTTTTACTTTCAAATCGAGGGAGCGAAAATGTTCCTTTGTGATTTCTGCTTCTAGAAACTCATCAGTATCTGCCCTTTTTAACTCGAGATGGACAATAGGGCCAACCACATGAATATGTGTAATTTTTGCTAAAATGGAATCCTTGTTATTATTTTCTCTGCTGATTATTATATCATGGGGACGCACATAACCAACTGCTTGCTGGTCTTGCTGATGCTGAACTCCTTCAACTTGGAATTGGACGGAACCTTGGCTGAGTTTTCCATTATCAAGTCTTCCATGAAACAAATTAACATTTCCAAGGAAATCATATACAAATGGGTTCTTCGGATGCTCGTAAACGTCCTCTGGTGAGCCGATTTGTTCCACTTTCCCTCCATTCATCACAACAATTCTATCAGCAACATCAAGGGCTTCTTCTTGGTCATGTGTAACAAAAATGCTCGTTATATGAAATTCATCATGCAGATTTCTTAACCATCTTCTTAGATCCTTTCTTACTTTAGCATCCAATGCTCCGAACGGTTCATCCAATAATAGCACTTTCGGTTCAACAGCTAATGCACGGGCAAGAGCGACACGCTGTTTCTGCCCGCCTGACAGCTGAGCAGGATAGCGTTTTGCCAGCTCTTCTAATTTAACAAGCTTAAGCAGTTCATGCACTTTTTTGTCGATATCTTTCTTGGCTGGTCTTGTCTTTTTCGGGCGAACCTTTAAACCATATGCAATGTTTTCAAAGACATTCATATGGCGGAATAGAGCATAATGCTGAAACACAAAACCTACTTGCCGATCCTTTGTGCTAATATCTGTTATTTCATCACTACCAAAGTAAATAGAACCTCTATCAGCAGACTCCAAACCAGCAATAATTCTCAGCAAGGAAGTTTTCCCTGATCCAGACGGACCTAACAATGCGACTAACTCTCCTGTTTTGATTTCTAACTCAATATCTTGTAATGCTTGGAAAGAACCAAATGATTTTGATACATTATTAATGATAATACTCATGTCCACTCACCTCGTATTATTACTTCCCTACGTATTGCTATACTGCTTCTTTGTTTTCCATTCCAATACACTTTTAATAACCAATGTAATAATCGCCAAAATCGACATTAATGTGGCTACTGCAAATGCCGCTGCAAACTGGTACTCTCCGTAAAGAATTTCAATATGTAATGGCATCGTATTTGTTAATCCGCGAATATGTCCTGACACGACGGAAACAGCACCAAATTCTCCAATAGCTCTTGCATTACATAAAATAATCCCATACAGCAATCCCCATTTTATGTTTGGTATCGTAACATACCAGAATGTTTTCCATCCTCCAGCACCGAGAGAAATAGATGCTTCCTCTTCTGACGTGCCTTGTGCTTGCATTAATGGTATCAATTCCCTTGCAACAAACGGCAATGTTACAAAAATAGTTGCTAGCACAATCCCTGGGACTGCAAAGATGATCTTGATATTATGGGCAAACAGCCATTCACCAAACAAACCATGTGTGCTGAACAGCAAGACAAAAACCAAACCAGCAATAACTGGCGATACGGCAAACGGCAAATCAATGATCGTAATCAGCAGGTTTTTTCCTCTAAACTGAAACTTTGATATGGCCCATGCAGCAGCAACTCCAAAAACGGCGTTTAATGGGACTGCTATCACAATAACTAGCAATGTAAGTTTAATAGCAGACAACGCCTCAGGATCTGTTATTGCTGCTAAATAAACCTTCATTCCTTGATCAAAAGCCTGTATGAAAATCGTGATTAACGGCAACACGAGAAACAAGCCTAAGAATAAAAGGGAAATCGTAATTAAAATAACCCGCACCCAAGCAGGCTCAGCATTACTCGGTTTCCTTTGAAAATTAGGTGCTGTATTTGGCTGTATCGGCACATTCCCTGCCATAGCTTTTTCCTCCTCTCTTAATTAGCTACCAAATTCCTGTTTGTCCACCACTGCAAAAGGTTTATGAAGAAGAGTAAAAGGAATGATACAAATAACATGACAGAAGCAATAGCAGTAGCCCCGGCATAATCATATTGTTCCAGTTTAGTAATAATCAGCAATGGTGTTATCTCTGTTTTCATCGGCATATTGCCTGCTATGAAAACAACTGACCCATATTCTCCTAACGATCTGGCAAATGCCAAAGTAAAGCCAGCAAGTATAGACGGAAGCAATTCTGGAAAAATGACCCTTCTAAAGGTTTGGAGTCTGGATGCTCCAAGGCTCGCAGACGCTTCTTCGACTTCTTTTTCCAGATTCTGCAGGACAGGCTGAACCATTCTAACCACAAAAGGCAGCCCGATGAATGTTAGTGCAATGGTTACACCAATGGGAGTAAAGGCAACTTTAAATCCCAGCAAACTGCCAATCCATCCGTTTGGGGCATACAGTGTAGTCAACGCAATACCTGCTACCGCTGTCGGAAGAGCGAAAGGCAAATCCACAAGCCCATCTACAATCCTTTTACCTGGGAAAGGATAACGAACTAACACCCAAGCAAGCAAAACTCCGAAAACAACATTGATAAGTGCTGCTGTAAATGACGCACCAAAGCTTAGTTTATAGGACGCAACAACCCGCGGATCAAGGACCGTATCCCAAAATTCATTCCAGCCCATCTTAGTAGTGTTAAAAAATATCATAAATAATGGCAGAATAACAAGGATACTGATATAAAGCATCGTATATCCTAATGAAAGTCCAAACCCTGGAAGAACATTCTTTCTTCTTACGCGCTTTTTCGCAGTATTACTCATTTACTCACCTCTTTTAAAGTTAATTTTTACTGGCAACAGCAAATCATCATTACCTACTAATCTAGTAAAATAGGTAATGATGATTGCAGCTGTTTAGTTAGATGGAACATAAATCTCGTCGAATGTTCCTCCATCATCAAAGTGAGTCTCCTGAGCTTCTGTCCATCCTCCGAAATTATCATCAATTGTCACGAACTCGATATCCTCAAATTGGTCAGCATATTTTGCTAACACTTCTTTATCACGAGGTCTGTAATAGTTTTTAGCAGCTATTTCCTGGCCTGTTGCACTGTACAAATATTGAAGATATTCTGTAGCAACTTCTGTTGTGCCTTTTTTCTCGGCAATATCATTGACTACAGCAACAGGCGGTTCCGCTAAGATGCTTAAGGACGGACTAACAATCTCAAAATTGTCTTTTCCTAATTCGTTGATGGCTAAGTATGCTTCATTCTCCCATGCAATTAATACATCACCAATTTCCCTTTGAACAAATGTATTTGTTGAATCGCGTGCACCTGAATCAAGAACTTCAACATTTGAATACAGCTTTTTCACAAAATCTTTTATTTTTGTTTCATCCCCATTGTATTGCTTGTCTGCATAAGCCCATGCTGCAAGATAGTTCCAGCGAGCACCGCCAGAGGTTTTCGGGTTTGGCGTGATAACAGACACATCTTCCTTAATAAGGTCATCCCAATCTTGAATATTTTTCGGATTTCCTTTTCTTACAAGAAATACAATGGTTGAAGTATATGGCGTAGAGTTGTTCTCTAATTTAGATTGCCAATCTTCTGAAATGATGCCTCTTTCCTTTACAATTGCGTCAATGTCACCGGCTAATGCCAAGGTAACAACATCTGCTTCAATACCATCAATTACTGCCCGCGCTTGTTTTCCCGAACCGCCATGTGACTGCTGAACAGTAACCTGTTGGCCTGTTTTCTCTTTCCAATAGTCCGCAAACGCCTTGTTAAATTCTTCATAAAGTTCTCTTGTCGGATCATAGGAAACATTCAATAATTCTACTGTCTTTTTTGAATCAGAACTTTCTCCATTACTTTCCGAACTGCTGCAGCCAGTTAGAGCTATTAATGCGGCCAATAATAATAATGCAGCTTTAAAACCTGATTTCATCCTTTTTTTCATTGTTAGAGCTCCCCCTTTTTTTATAAAAAAAAGCTGCAACTTTTAGTGAAAAAAGTAGCAGCTTTCAGTTATCTGATCAGCAATTATTATAAAATTTTTAAAATTAAGTTTCTTATACGTAATTTATACTTATTTAACCCATCTGTCAACTGGGGATTTAAAAAATTATTCTGTTTATTTTATGGAGCTTTTATTCTCTTAAACTCTTTAGATTAGTTACAGCTCACTTTCTATATTTTGTCAAAAATAACGCACTTCCCAAAAGCGGACACTAAATCTCCTATAGTCTTTGGGAGCATGATGATACAGCTCTGAATTACCACTACTGCAACAGTGAAGTCTTTACGATTCCTGACATCCCAACTAAAGCGACATACTACTTGGCTGATATGCATTTATAATTATGAGAATAAATCCTTCCTATGTTAATTATTTACTCTAACAAAAGTAAGTGCTATATTTAATATTAGTTAACCAAAATGTGAAATAGGTTAACATTTTGATATGGAGGGAATTAACATGATGTATAAATTACGAGGTCATCATCTCTTTTGCCTATTAGGATACAGAGGCATGGGATATTCCGAGGAGTATGTAAAAAATATGACTGCGCTGCACCAGACCTTGCGAAATAACCCTCAAACATATATACAGATTGTAAAAGCACCCGATTATTTATGTGAAAAATACCCAAATTCAGGTAAGTACCACTGTCAGGATGCTCATATTTATGAAAGAGATGAAGCTATTCTAATGAAAATAGGAATCCAGTCCGGACAGATTCTCCAGTGGAGCGATATTGAAACAGCCATACGTAATCACACTGTGCCTGCCGATATTCAAGTTGTTTGTGAAACATGCTCATGGCGTTCCTACGGTGTCTGTGAGGAAGGCATTCAAGAGTTGCATGAAGGAAAGAGACTGAGGGAAATCTAGTTACCTACATCTAGCCTCTTTTAGCATTGTGAGCAGCTTATTGATTAATATTAAATTCACTTTAATTCATATCTCCTAAATAAACGGGTGATGCTATATTTTGCGTATATTTAATAATATGTTGAAGCAATTCTTTCGGATAAATTCTGTAGTCACGTAATCTATCAAGTGGCAGCCACTCTAACCCGACTTGATAACTGTCAGGATTTGTTGGTTCAGCATTCTCCCTATTTCCATTTCCTAAATCACAAATAAAATAATGCTCAACTTGATGAAAGTCATAATCAAAGGCAGCGTGCTCGTGGTTTTTCCCGATATATTCGCGAATGAATAATAATGCACCTACCTCAACTTGTTGACCAATTTCTTCGATACATTCTCTCTTTACTGCCTGTTCTAATGTCTCACCATGCTCTTGTCCGCCGCCAGGGAATAAATAAAAATGCCCTTGGTCATCTTGATTCTTCGTTAACAATAATTTGTCTCCATCTATTATAATGGCTTTTGCTGAAATTCTGATATTCATCAATATTTTATCTCTCCTTTTGTTTTAACTTTTATTTTTCGTTTTTCCTCAATCTGTGGTTCTGGTATTCACTAAAATGAAAAAGTTGAACTCTTTTGTTCAACTTAACTGTTAATCGTTTCGCTATTGTCGTTTTGCACCACCAGACACTACGGAAACGGCAATAACAAATAGTTATTGTTTTATATATTCACTCTGTCGCTTTATAGGCTTAAAGTCTTTCTGGCAAACGCTCTTTATACATAGTAATCGCATCACTGAAGGGTTAGAAGCTGTCCGCAAAAGACCAGGGATGTATATTGGTTCAACAAGTGGAAAAGGTTTACACCATCTTGTATGGGAAATTGTAGATAATAGTATTGATGAAGCGCTGGCAGGTTACTGTGACGAAATCAATGTCACTATAGAAAAAGACAACAGCATTATTCTTTAAGCACATCAAACAACAACGGATGTGGATGAACGTAAATGACAGGATAGTCCATTTCACCGAATTCCTTATTAATAGTAAAAGCCAGTTTTTCTTCTTCAATAGAAAACTGGGCATCAACCCCTATTTTATTACCCCTCGCATCTTATCTAATCCATTTGGATAGTGATTTTATATATACAGCATTTTAATGCGTGCACACAGTATCCCTCTTCTGGTGTATGAAACAACATCAGTCTCTGATAACAAAAGCCAGTTGGAATTCCTTGCGATCTGAGAATCGCAGCCAGCAAGTGCGATTTAGCATAACAAATACCTTGTTTATTTGCCAACACATCTGAAGCATTACATGTTACCAGTATATCCCAAGAATGATCAATTTCATCACGAACAAATTCGAAGGCAATTTTCGTCTTCTCTATGTCTGTATGAGTATTAGTAAAAAGTTCCGCGACTTTTGCTTGAATAAGCGGATGAGAAAAATCAACTTCTATTTGTTCTTTAAGATAATCTTGAAGATTACTAGATTCGTTTACTAGATTCATGAATTCACCCCACACTATATAAATAGGAAATATTATACTTAAATCAATTATTATAAAAAGGCCATATGTAATTCAACCTTTAATCCTGTCGGGATTTTTCCACAAATGAACCAATAACAAACCCGCAATCAGCACAATAATAAGACAAAATCGGTGAAGGCTGGCTTTTTCTATAGTCATAAGAGTACATATGTAAAGCATTAACACCTGATGCGATAACCCCCTTCTTGATATTGCCTGCACTGCAATTCGGGCATTCTGTAAAGTTCATCTTATTCCACTCCCTACTAATTTAGTTCTTTGCTGCCATTTACTAATAAAATACAAATATTGGTAGAGTTTGGTCAACCAAACGAAAAGGGAACTTTCCATTTAGTTCCCTTTTCTCCCCTATATTTCAATCTGTTTAACTTTATATCTTAAAACCGTCTTTAAGTTTGCTGATGCTGCCTTCCTTGCATCAGATAGATATATTTCTCGATGTTCAAGGGATATCCTTTCTAAGTTATTATCTTTAGTAAACTCATTCATCACAGCAAAGCTTTCTGGCTCATTATCATATGGGCCGATATGAAGCATTTGCACACATAATTCTTTCTCAGCTTTTTTAAAATAGGCTTCGTTCAAGTTAGAATGAGGCTTCTTTTTCTTAACTTGTTCAATTACTAGTTGCGCTAAGTCTTCTGTAACGAAAACCGGCTGCCTGATCATAATCGTATATAAAAATTCGTCTTTATTTAATTCCTTCAACTGGATGCCTTTGTCTGTTAAACTCCATATTCCTTCCAAAGGATAAACGGTATATTCAAAATAGCCCTCAGGTGTAAAGCCTCCTTTTGGCATCATGCGGATGGCATATGCAAGAGAATATAAAACCTTAATCTTTTCTGCAAATTCTTGTCCATTCGGGTTCCCTTGTCCGTCTATCATAAAAAAATTTTGCTCTGGAACCGTTACAAGCTCTGGTAAAGATGAGGGCAAGTACAATCCCTTTTCATGTTTTCGCCATTCATGCTTCAAAGGGCTGTATCCTCCTTTTGTAAAATATTTTTTGTTCCGATTGTGGATACTGTGACAACCTTTAACTGGAAAATCGCCAGTAGATGTTGAGGTATTCCTGCGAAACAACAGGTCCTCCTGCTTAAATCAGTGACTGAAATGGTAGAACCCTTCGTATTACGCTATTGTGATTTGGAATTAAGATACCACACTTAATGACTGATATTCTTTTCCATCTTAGCTTATCAAAGTGTAAGTGTATTTACTTCAGCAAACAATGACATACAATATTCATAAATATTCTTCGTTACCCTCTCTAACGTTCGATATTATTTTACAAATACTCTTTTCTAACTTTAACTCCCTTCTACTATTTTTATAAATTCATTCAATGTCGTTGAGTATTTTATATAAATCCGCGGCAACAAATACTCTTCATCTTTCACGGCTAAGTTAGTGTAATATTGAGGTGTTGTCGTAAGCCCAAATTTATAGAATCTTTTTGTTTGCTTAAGAACATTGCTGTTAAAGTTTCCATAAGGATAGGCAACTGCAATAACTGGTTTTCCCGTAATGTTATGAATAGTATCTTTTGAGCCTTTTAGTTCCTCAGAAACGTTCGTTATTTTTGTTAAATCAGGGTGTGTTGCTGTATGGGATTGAATCGAGATAACCCCGGAATCAGCAAGTTCTCTAAGGTCTCCTTTCGATAGCCGATTGGAACGCCCAATGAAGTCTGATATTACAAAGAAGGTAGCAGCCGGTTGAAATTGTTCTGTTCTTAATCTTTGAAAGATCTTATATACAGTCCAGTTATTTTTATAACCATCATCAAATGTTAAAAAAATCGGCTTGTTAACCTTTGTAATATCGTGCCAGCGCTCAAATGTTAATAACGTGAAGCCAGATTTTCGTAAATACGCTATTTGTTTTTCAAAATTTTCAGGAGTAACATACAGCTCTTTAGAGCCTTGTCCAGAAAATTCGTCGATAGAATGATAAATTAAGATTGGCACTTTATTCTGAGCGGAAACGGAAGGAGCTAAAACCATGGTCATTAAAAGCAAAATAAACATTCCAAGTATTTTCATAAAAACAACCTCACCTTATTCTCATTTCCTGTAGTTTCCCTCCATTAACTATTTATTATGTTTAGCTGCTTTCTATAAGACTGTGGTTGACTATTATTAATGTTAATATTTCCAAGGAGAGGAGAGTTCATATTTGTACAAATACAAACTAAATACGATTGTTGTAATCGGAATCGTTGCTATTCTAATTATTGGTGTTATAGCATTATACCTAATTGTTATAAATCATCAGGAAAATAACCTTATTATAGAGAAATGTTTTAATCATTTCGATAATGTAGAGTCAGTAGTGATTAAGAAGGATAGTGTTTGGTCACCAGTTACTTGTGAAAAAAAATAGAATTTAAACCTCAGAAAAATCTAGAACTGCTAATGGTTTTCCAAGAAAACGGAGTAGAAATGCATTTCCCATTAAGCGAAAAAAGCCTGTGCACTAGCACAGGCTTTTTTTTATAAGCTTATTTACGGATTGTTTTTAAAGCAGTAGACCATGGAATTACTTGGTCTAGCATTTGATTAACAGAATCTGCTTGCACTTCTTTCGGTTTAAATTCAGTGCCGTTTTCAAAATCAGTGAACAGGGATAATGCTGGATGTACACGTACATCTGCAACAAGTAGCTCTCCTAAAATGCCGCGTAAATGTTCTGCAGCACGAGCTCCTCCAACTGATCCGTATGATACGATACCGGCTGCTTTGTTATTCCATTCTTCACGAAGGAAGTCTAAAGCATTTTTTAATGCACCTGTAATAGAGTGGTTGTATTCTTGAACGATAAACACAAATCCATCTTGTTTAGCAATAATTTCAGACCATGCAGCTGCACCACTTGCGTCTGCTCCTGGCTCACCTAAGAACGGCAATTTATAATCTGCAATATCGATGATTGTGTAATTTGCGTCACCGCGTTTGTCTGCTAATTCTTTCACCCATGCACCTACTTGCGGGCTTACACGTCCTTCACGAGTTGACCCTAATACAATTCCAATATTTAATTTTTCCATTTTTACTTCCTCCTCTTGTTTTGTACCAAATAGTTTACTGAAAAAACCCATTTTAATTCCCCTCTATTACAAATATTCTTTGTTTATTTCTAAATTGCTGCGAACAGTGTTAATCGGGCGGACAAGCTTTTCAATCTCTTCCCGTTTTGATTCGAAAAATGGCGGCAGTGATAATTTTTCGCCAAGTGTTTCATATGGCTCATCTTCCATAAATCCTGGTCCGTCTGTAGCCAATTCGAATAATATTTGCGGAGCAACATTAGAGTATAGTGATCCAAAGTAGTAGCGCTCTACAAATCCGGAGTTTGGCAACTTAAAGCTTGCTAAACGGCTTTGCCACTGGTCTAACTCCCCTCGATCTGCAACACGGAAAGCAGCATGGTGTACTGTGCCGAAGCCCTGTCTTGCTTGTGGAAGAGTGTTATTGAATTCTACAATGACTTGGGCTCCGTTGCCGCCTTCTCCCATTTCGAACAGATGGAACGACCCTTCCTGTCCTGCTTCTCTCATTAAAAATACTTTTTCAAGCACTTCTTTGAAATAATCAAAGTAAGAGGTGCGTACAAAGATTGGGCCAAGCCCTGTAATTGCATATTCCAATGGAACAGGACCCTTCTGCCATGGTGTTCCGGCTGCAACTCCTTCATTCTGTTCATCGGAAATCAGCTGATATTGCTGGTCATCAAAATCTGCGAATGACAGTATTTTTTTACCAAACTGTTCTTGAACACCTTTATGCTTCACATCATATTTGTCAAAGCGTTTCACCCAGTACTCGAGAGCTGCATCAGTTGGCACACGGAAGGAGGTTTTCGAAATCTCATTTGTGCCATGCACTCCCTTTGGAATACCAGGGAAATCAAAGAATGTCATGTCTGTGCCAGGACTTCCAACATCATCAGTAAAGTATAAGTGATATGTTTGAATGTCATCTTGATTGACTGTTTTTTTCACGAGACGTAATCCTAAAACGTTTGTGAAAAACTCATAAATTTTTTCAGCGCTGCTAGTAATAGCCGTAATGTGATGAAGTCCTTTTAACTCATTCATTTTAGTAATCCTCCTGTTTTTATCTCGATTTCGAGATATGACCGAAAAAATATAAATACTTTTAATTAAAATATCTTTAATTCGTGATAATTATAACACTAACCTTTTTATAGGTCAATACTAGTGTACCACTAAATTTATATTATAAACTTATTGCATATGCCCCTGGACCGATTAATGCAATTCCAACAGCAACGACTATTAGCATTAAGTTATATTCATAACCGCCCGCACCAGCAGCAAAGCCTTTTGAACCATGCACTTTCGCAATTGCTCCTGCCATAATGATTGTTATAATGACGGCAGCAACAGGTAAAAACAAGCCTAGAATAAACAAGATTCCACTTACAAATTCACCAAGACCGCTAAAATATGCTGCAGGAATACCCGGCTTCACACCGATTGACTCAAACCAGCCTCCCGTGCCTTTAATACCGTGTCCTCCAAATAAGCCAAACAACTTCTGTGATCCATAATAGAGAAATACAATCCCAACCATTATTCTTATTATTAACAAACCTAAATCTTCCATCATTATCTTCTCCTTTATTGTTTCTTCGTTTATTTTTATCAATTACTTTTTAAAAAAACAGCGGGTGAAGCCATCGAAATAATGGCTTCTTCCCTATTAATCAAGAGATTTTACTTCAATAGGTATAAGCGCTTTTACAAGTTGTGCTCTATGCTGTTCATATTGCTCTGGTAACTTTAAACTCTCTCCCATTGTTTCTTGAGATTCATCATGAGCAAATCCAGGAGGATCTGTTGCAATTTCAAACAAAATTTCTCCGTGTTCTTTAAAGTAAATAGCATTAAAGTAGTTTCTGTCCCGAACAGCTGTTACTCCATAGCCATTGTCTGCAATATATTCCTGCCAATCTAAGTGGTCTGCATCATCAATAGCACGCCAAGCAATATGATGGACTGTTCCAACTCCCATCTGGCCGCGTCCAATAGATGTTAATTTCAAATCAATTATATTTCCAATATCAGCTGTTGCACGGTAACGGGCAAAATCTCCTTCTTTACTAACTAGTTCAAGCCCCATCACATTTTCCAACAAATCCGCAGTTTTTTCTGGCTGTGCAGATAATAATGTAGCACCAGCAAAACCTTTAATTGCAACGTCTGGAGTCACATCACCGAAAGTCCAAGTGTTTGTTTCTCCGTCTGCTCTTTCTACTATTTCAAGATGAAGTCCATGTGGATCATCAAATTCAAGATATTGTTCTCCAAATCTTTCTATTTTCGTAAATGGAATATTGAATTTCCCCAGCCTTTTTTCCCAAAAATCCATTGCTCCTACAGGCACCGCATAAGCAGTAACACCTACTTGACCATCGCCAATGACTCCCTGTCTTGCTCCTGCCCAAGGGAAGAAGGTGATAATTGTTCCTGGTTTACCTCCCTCATTTCCGAAATAAAGATGATATGTTCCTGGATCATCAAAATTAACTGTTTGTTTCACTAGTCTCAATCCTAAAACCCCTGCATAAAAGTCTACATTTTCTTGTGGATGTCCGACGATTGCTGTGATGTGGTGAATTCCCATTGTTTTTTTACTCATTTTTTCTTCCTCCGCTCTTTTAATTAATAATGATTAGTTTTTCCCATTTCATTGTTTACTTTCTTTTGTCATTACATTCCATTTAGTGTAAATTTATTTCGAATTCGAGATATTTGATAAAAAATAAGAAGATAACTCTTGTTTATCTCGATTTAAGATATCTTGAATATGAGATAATAATAAAACAAATATCTGTAAGTGTCAACACCAAAAGTAAATTTTTTTTCAAAAAAGTTACTACCCATAAACTGACTCGTTCGGATTATATAAAAGCTTGAATTTTCACTTCTGTTTTTCTTGGCAAGATAATGGAGGAAATATCCGTTCGGACTTTACTAGTTTCTACTCCTTCTGTAGGATGTCCGCTAATAATTTCAATTATATACATGTGATGGGACGGGGGATGCCCATGAAATTTCTTATCAAATACAGCATTCCATTTCGTAGCATACACATCAAACCCCGATTCCTTTTTCACTTCTTTAACTGTAACTTCGCTTGGCGACAGGCCGCCGTCTCCCCAACTGCCAGGAAGCGACCATTTACCATCAGCCTTACGTTTTACTAATAAGATTCTGTTATTTTTAAACACAGCCGCTCTGATATCGACCTTTTGGGAGGCATACCCTGTTTCATTTGCAAATATCTCTTTACTTATAGAAGAATCCATCTCCAAATGCTTCGCCAGGATCTCTACACCTTTATTACAGATTGCTTCGAATTTTTCTGTATCATATCCTTACTTTGAATACGTCCATCCTGCTTGTGCTATCACTTGAAATTGCTTTAACCATCCCAGGCATAAAGGTTCCATTGCTCAACCCGCCTTTATATTCTTATTAGATAGGAAGTTATTTCTTTTATAACGTTTTTACCGGCACTGACAAAGCTGTAAACATGGCAGAAAGAGTAATCGCTATTAACTGTTTTATAGCTGCCATTGGCCGCAGCAGTACTGCCGTGAGTAATAATATTATGTATTTCAACTTCCGTTATGTCTTGGTTAAAATGAATGTTAAAGGTTTCTAATACTTCTTTTTTTCCACGTATCGTATTCTTTCCTGTTATCGTCCAAGTAATATCATCTGCAAAAGTTGTCTCCAGTGTATGAATGTCTTTCTTGGCTGCAGCTATTATTTGATCATGGATTAAAAGCTTCTTAGGTGAGTTCCCACAATCTTTCGGACTCACTACTTTCATACTAAACCTCCTAATTTTAATTAAATGCGCCTGTACTGTATTTGTCCATCAGCAATGACTGAATATACTCTCTGCATTCAGATGACAAAAAGGATCTTTTGGCATGAATAAGATCTCCATACGGCATAGCTCCAACAAATTTTACCTCACCGGCAAAATTTTTTTCTAAGATGGCATCGAAACCTGCCAACTTTATAAATATAGTTTGATGACCAGTCTTTTTGTAGTCTAGAATGGTTAGCTCATGATGACGTGCTTGTGACATTTGGTACCTCCCGATTAAATATATAAAAATTGCTATATACACATTATTATTTTCAGAAGAAGGATGCAAGAGGAAATTAAATTTTTCTTGACTTATTAATTTCAACTTAAATATCCTTCCACAAATTACTTTTTTCATAATTTTTTCGCAAGATTATATTATATACCAGATAAAACACCCTTTAATAGTAAAAAAGAGCCTTTTATACGAAAAAGGCTCTCTTCATTGATTTTATTATCCTTCTATTTGCGTTTTCACTCGTCTCGGCTTCAGCTTAATATTCACAAAACATATGCTGATGATAATGCATATTAGTCCAAGAACCAGCTTAAAAGTAATGGATTCGTTTAAAAAAATAGAACTGCAGACAATGGCAATCAGCGGAATGAGAAAGGTATAAGAGCCTACTTTGCTTGCTTCTCCTGATCCAACTAGAGTGAAATATGCAAGCCACCCAAACGCTATTACAAAAATAGAGATAAACAGCAGATTAGTAATAAACGGCATTTGCCAATCAATACTTGACCACCTCTCCGTGCTTGAACCTACACCTAACAGGAATAGGCCGCCGATTAAAAGCTGCATCGTAACCATCCAGATTGAATCTACTCGATTACCAGTTTTCTTCACAAATACTGTACCTAGGCCCCACCCAATTGCCGAACCAAGAGCAAGGAAAATGCCAATTGCAGAGATCTCGCCTGTTAATCCGCCAGTGCTGATGATGGCAACCCCGGCAAAGCCAAGAATTAGACCGATAATTTTGCGGCCATACATAGATTCACCAAGCCAAATCCACGAGAATATTCCCAGCAGAACGGGTTCAATAAAGACAATGCTTGAAAATAACCCTGCTGGCATATAGCCAAGGCCAATTGTTTGCATGCCATAAAAAATAATGATGTTTAATACTGCAGAAATTAAATATAAATGCCATGTTTCTTTAAATCTCAATCGCTTAAGCCTCGGCAGTGCAAACACAAGCAATATCAATCCTCCAAGAACAGTTCTTATTCCTGCAAACAGCAATGGAGGTGTGTAGCTAAGCGCCAGTTTAGATAATGGCCAGTTTACTCCCCACACGATAACGAGAAAAGCCAGAAGCAATATCGTCCTTGATCGAGATAGTTTATTCATCGATTGACCTCTCCCCTAAGTATATAAGCCGTATTTCTCCATGAAAAGATTATCCCAAATGAATTCAGACTACAAACAATACGCTTCAAAATTTTCTAAATATGCATCTTAAATAGGCTGTTTTGTTTTTAGTTCAACACGCTGCTTCCTTTTTGCTTTCCCTTTTTTCTCTGAGTTAATACTTGCGGTCAAAACGCCGGCGAGAACCAGCAATGCCCCTGCATATCCTTGCACTCCAATATTTTCGGCGAGAAAAATAAACGCAAATACTGCTGCAAAAATCGGCTCCAGCGCAAATAAAAACCCTGTCATTTCAGGTGTAGTATACTTTTGGGCAATCGGCTGCATCACAAATCCATATGCAGAACAAATCAGAGCTAAGCCGAGAATCGCCAGCCAATCCATTCCAGCATGTGGCAACGCAAGGTCATCAAAGATGAATATTCCGCTAATTGCTGCATAAATGGCCGCAAAACCAAGCTGATAGACACCAAGCGTTAATGGATCTGCCTCTTTAATAAAACGGTTTGTCACGATAATATGCACTGCGTAAAAAAGGGCTCCAGCTAAACAGTAAAGAGATCCAGCTGACAATGCAAAATCATCGCCAATAGTCAGCAGCGAAAGTCCGATGGAAACAATGATTACCCCTAAAGAAATCTTTGTACTTGGCCATTTTCTGTTTATGATTGCTTGCAAAACAGGGACCAAAATCACCGTTGTACTTGTCAGGAAACCTGCGGTGGAAGCGGACGTGCTCTTCAGTCCAATAGAAAGGAACATAAAAATCCCCAGTAAAAGCAATCCTGTAATCATACTGTATTTCAATGTCTTCCTATCTACTGGAAAAATTCGTTTTGAAAACAGTGCAGCCATCACGAAAAATGCAATTCCAAATCGTAGTGATACCATTGTCATAGGTGATACGGAATCAGCCAAAAGTTTCATAAAAATATACGAAGTTCCCCACCCCATCGAAACAGTAGCTAAAATTAAATTTGCTTGTTTTTGTGTCATTGTGCCTAAGCCTACCCTCTACTTATATTCTTCTGGATTTATATTATCAACAGTATTTACATTAGTAAAACGAATATTTATAATTTAATCATTAGAAACCCTAATGATTCAGGAGAGATGGAAATGAATCCTTATTACGCCTTTATAAAAGCGATTGAAGCAGGCAGTTTCACTAAAGCTGCCGAACAGCTTGGCTATACACAATCAGCCATTAGTCAAATGATCCATACACTTGAAAAAGAGCTGTCCTCTACGTTAATAATACGGTCTCGAACAGGAATAACACTAACACCTGATGGAGAAGAACTGCTCCCTTTCATCCGCAAAATTTATAATTCTCACAGAGAACTCATGGAAAGGCGAAAAGAAATGGAAGGCCTTGAAAGCGGACTTATTCGAATCGGTACCTTTTCCAGTGTATCCAGCCAGTGGCTTCCTAGATTAATGAAGGATTTTAAAGAAAAATACCCTGCCGTACATTTTGAACTTCACCAAGGAGATTATACGGACATTGCTAATTGGATTAAAGAAGGAAGTGTTGATTTTGGCTTTGTGAATCCATATGGAATAACAAATCTGACAACAATAAGATTGCAAGCCGACGATATGCTTGCTGTTTTGCCATTAGATCACCCTTTGGCAAGCCTTGATAAAATTCCCCTCCACCAGCTGACCGAAGATCCTTTTATACTCTTAGAAGAAGGAGAAATCAGCGAAGCATTGACCATCTTTAAGCAACACCATTTTGAACCAAACATTCACTACAACGTACATGATGATTATACGATCATGTCAATGATCGAACAGGGACTTGGCATTTCCATTTTGCCAGGACTAGTGCTCCAAAGATGCCCTTACCGCATAAGCACAATACCAATTACTCCGTCTGTTGTACGCACCATCAGCCTTGCATATAAGGACAAACGAGTACTGCCGATTGCATGCAGGCATTTTATAGATTTTGTATTAGAAAGATATCGGGAACCTAAAGTTTTAAAACAATAGAATCTAAAAAGGAGACAATTTTGGAAGATTGTCTCCTTTAGTTAATAAAATAATAAATTTACTTTGTAGAATCTCTTATTTAATCCCTTTCTGAATCGCTTTCCAGAAGCTTGTTGATTCGTGGCCAAGAGCATAGATAGATACGCCACCAAGCTTATATTTTTTTACTAGCTCTGTTTTCTTTTCAATTGTAGATTCATTTTCATACCAAACAACATGCTTCTGTTTCTGATTGTCTTTATATGTAAAAGTTACAGATGCTGTTGTTTTATCGTATTTAGGTTTTACTTTATGTTTGTTCACAAGCTCCTGAATATGTTTCCAATGCACTAGCTTGTTTTGCTCAGAGTCATCAAAATTCCAGTCATACCCATAGGCTGGAATCCCCATAATTATTTTGCTTGCCTTTATATTTTTAGTAGAGTAAGACAAAGTTTCCTGTAACCAGTTCATACTTGCAACAGAGCCAGAATTTCCCCAGGAACCATGTTCATCATACGTCATCACTTGAACATAATCTGCGTACTTTCCAATTTGCTTGTAATCATATGGCCATGTCCAATCATTCTTCTTATCATCCGCTGATTTTGCTGGTACGGAGACCATTGTTTTCATCTTTTCTTTATGAAGAATGGAAGCTGCCTCCTTAATAAGATTTGAATAGTTTGAACGGTCAGAAGGATTAATTGCTTCAAAGTCAATATTAACTCCGGTATATCCATTTTCCTTCGTTAATTTAACCAGTTGGTTAATAAATCGATTCCTTGCTGTCTTATCTGTCATTACTTGATGTGCTAAATCAGCATCAAAATCTGCTTGACCAAAATTAGAAATAACTGCATAAGTTTTTTTCTTTTTCTTTTTTGCGTACTCTAATTGTGTCTTTGGTGCCTCCCCAACTATATTGCCATTTTCATCAAATGAAAAAGTATCTGTCGCAATTGTATTTAAATATTTATTAAAGGATTTCAGTGATTTATAAGAGTCATTTTCCCCTGTTGTATAGCCAAGAATCATTTCCTTATCCCCTGTAGCCTGCGCATAACTATGAATAAAGGCACTTGCCAAGGTTGCTATAACAGCAAGAATCATTATGAATTTCCATGTTTTCTTCAAGTTCTTTCCTCCATTACTGCTTCGATAAAACCAGTAATATTTTACCATAAGCAGTTTGATTAGGGCTTATATAAATGTAAAAAAAGGAGTTTTTATTACTCAAACAAGACCTAAGTAATCATTTAACTTTGTTTGAACGTCTGAATTTCTGTCCATTTACTTTAGAGTGCAATGAAAATAATAATAGATTAGGAAGTCCATTCATATTGAATATCTGGTAAATTTTCTTCATTTTCATGTCCTCTGTCAATGATTTTAAATCCGTTTGTTTCATAAAATCGTTTTGCGTTTTCATTAACATCGAATGTATGTAATGTTAATCTTCCAGTTGATTGTTCCTTTGCCTTGTCAAGTAATGCTAGACCTATTCCCATTCCTTGATAATCAATATGGATATAAAGCTGGCTTATTTCATCATCATTATAGGCAATCATTCCAACTACTTTGTTATCAGCTAACACAATTTCTATTTGATATTGTCGAGGCAATATATGATTCAAAAAGTTAATATGGTTTTCAAAGCTATGATTTTCTTTCTGGCCAATAGCTCGTTCCTTGCTGTCTCTCCACATCTTTACCGTCTGTTCAGCATAGATGGGCTTATAGGGAGTTATGAAGAATTTATGCTGGTTCAATATAACAATACCTCCATTCTAACTTTCAGCATTCTGATTTCATTTTCTATATTGTTATGGAAGGAGATTCTCACACATTAGCAGTCCATATATATATGAAAGCACCTGTTCATTCAAATAATACACAAAAAGCCGCCACGAATTGGCAGCCATTTCTGTAATCCACAACATTGTTTAGCAATTTCCTTTTTCCATTACAGCAAAATAATTTTCTTCATTATCTGCAAAGTTAAATACCCGACCAGATGGCATATTTACAATCTCGCCAACTGTAATTTTTTTATTTAATAAATCACTGTGTAATTGTTCAAAATTCTCACTGAAAAACATTAAAGATGGAGTAGCAAGATTTAAGCCAGGAGACATTTTAGAAACGAATTCCTTATTGTGCAAAATGATGCTCGTTTCCACACCATTATTTGGAGCAATTTCAATCCATCTAAATCCTTGATTATTGTTTTCCTCAGCAATTATGGCAAAACCTAGTTTTTCTGTCCAAAACTTCACTGCCTCATCTTGGTTATTGACATACAACATAATTTGACCGACTCTACTAAACATTGACCTTCACTCCTAATAAGAAAGACTGTATACTACCTTATCATTCTTTATTATGAAGTAAAAATCCTGCTTTTTTGAACTTTATTGATACACCGCAAATAGATGTAAATAGGCAGTTGAAGCAGTAACGATGGCTTATGTATACCATTTAATGATTAGTAATCACCAGCGATAATGTGGCTAAGACAGCTAATAAATAAATATATTTTGCAGCACACCAATCTAATAACATAATAAAAAGGCTTCCTTATTAAGGAAAGCCCACCTTATAGAATATAGAGGCAATCATAAACAGAATCTGTACTTAAGCCTGCTTTATTCTAACGTAATCACAACATCGCCATCATTAGAATGAACAGTTAATATATCCTCACCATTTACAGATTTTGAAGCTTTTGCGACCATCTCGGTTCCATCAACAATAATCTCGCCAAAATCATTTTGGATATCATAACTTAATTCTGATTCCTTATTATCTAATGATAAGTTAACATCACCAAAGCTAGATTCTATCAATGTTTGGCCTGCTAACTTACCTTTTATGTTTATATCGCCATCCTGACTTTCAATTTTGGTCCCATGGCTGATAAATTCACTTATAT
>Ga0209463_1000547_pt1 | contig 28123 bp, 24 predicted proteins | sample AgamicMgSfrz_FD_187169 | JGI IMG/M metagenome (GOLD analysis project Ga0209463, IMG submission 187169) | Agave microbial communities from Guanajuato, Mexico - Mg.Sf.rz (SPAdes) (version 2) | ecosystem: Host-associated > Plants > Phyllosphere > Phylloplane/Leaf | place: Guanajuato, Mexico... | reverse complement strand
TAAGGGCAGCTGTACCACAAACACCTTTCCCAAAAGGAATGCGGACACAAGCAGGTAATCCTTGGAATGGACCAAGAACAAGCTCGTTGTTCTCCACAAGATAAAAGCCTACCCAATTGATTTGGTTTAAAAATTGATTTAAGAGTGCAGACGCATTAGAAAGGTTTGCTATTGCATTAGATTCTCCTTCTAATAAAGCATTTAATTGTTTTATCACTAATTGATATTGTTCCTCGCGGTTCCCATTATATGTTTCGACGTTAAACATGTATATCACCATTCTTTCTCGTTTTTTATGTTGTTTTTTGACGATAAATACAGAAGAAGTTAGTACTTTGTCGGAAATCTTTTAGAGGATTCTCCATATTTATAAAGAAGTGTAAACATAGGTGAAATGTTATTTTTACATTCTTTTAAAAATGGCTGTTTGTTGTTTTTTCAATAGAAAAATTAATTATTTGGAAAAACTAAGCAGCCTGAATACATGTAGACGCCACGGGGATTAGCGAGACAGGTGAGACTCCGCAGGCTCACCTGTCTCCCCACGGAAAGCGAAAAGTCTATTCAAGCTGCGGGTAACAGCAACAAACTTTACGAAAACAGCCTAAAAAAATAGATTGTGAAAACCAAAAGATTTATTTGCAAAAAACAGTCTTTCTAAATAATAGAAGTTTTTAATAATTCAACCATACTTTTTAAGGAAGCGCAACAGAAAAGAGGTAAGGCGAAATGAAAGAAATTTCAACAAGGGACGCTATTGTAGAAGCAGCCATTTCCTTATTTAATCGGAAGGGCTATCATGGAACTTCTATTAGGGATATAGCTGGATTGGCAAAGGTAAATACAGCAAATATATCTTATTACTTTAATGGAAAACAGGGGTTGTTAGAATATTGCTATATGAACTTTTTTGAAACTTATTTAGAGCTCTTAGAAGAGGTATTTTTGCAAACTGGTAGTCCAACCGAAAAATTAAAAAGAATGGTCGACAGTATTATTACCTATCAATGTAAAAATCCTCAACTAACAAGATTTGTTTTGCGAGAGGTTTCGATTGATTCACAGGTTGTAAGAGAAATAATGTCCACCTATTATGTAAAAGAAAGATATATCTTTACGCAAATTTTTGAAAAAGGAATAGAGAGCAAAGAATTTAGAAAACAGTCTATATCCTATAGCATTATTCAATTAAAAGGGTTACTCTCCATGCCTTTTATTCATTCTTACTATGTGACGGAAGTACTCCATGTTTTCTTACATGAAGACTACTTCAAAAGAAAATACCTAGAAGAGATTCATCGGTGGATTCATGATATCGTTTGTTTAACTAAGAAAGAATTATCGATCATTCCATAACATGACGTTCCAGCCCTGTCCTAAATCTTGAGCTTGATGAGCATCTGAACCATAAATCAATGGAATATTGCGTTTTACCGCTTCTTCAACAATCCAGTTAGGTGGATATGGTTCTTTACAAAATGGTTTATTGACACCTGCTCCATTATAATCTAGTTCATATCCTTGATTTTTCACTTCTTCCAATATAGCGAAAAGTAATGTTTGGAAGTTCAGCTCCAAAGGGTACATATGGTGGAACTTACGTATAAGTGTCATATGACCGATTCGTTTTGGCTTGGCTGGTCCTAAATCTGCTTTAATCGATTTTAAAAGTGTTTGATAATAGCAATCATATATTTTTGAAACTCCACCGTATTGTTCAACCATTTTTCCAAAATATTCAGGGCTATAATCAACGCAATCATAGTGAGTGGACATTGGATTTTTCAAAAAGTGTACACTTAGAATACTATCATCTAAAAAGTGACCCCATTCAGCTAGAAAATTTTTTGTTTCTAGCTCAAATCCTTCTATATAATCTATTTCTAAGCCTACGTTTATCTTGATTCTCTTTTCGTACTCTTTCTTTATCCTTTGCACGTCCTCTAAATAAAAAGGTAAAACTTCCAGCGTTATGCTACTGTCTTGTGTTGGTGTTGTATCGATAAATCCTTTTGGCAAGGGAGCATGCTCAGTAAATGTCATTTCCGTGAAACCGAGAGCAATGGCTTGTTCTGCATATTGCGTAAGAGAATCCTTCGTTCCATGGGGACAATATGGTGTATGGATGTGCCCGTCCTTTTTCATTGTAATAACACCCTTTCCATTCATTCTTTTATCAATATTATACCTAATATAGCAGGAAGATTAATAAAGAAGTAGTCCATACGTGTTTTTTATGAAAGGCTGTTTTCGTAAAGGTTGTTGCGATTACCCGCAGCCGGAATACACTTCGCTTTCCGTGTGGCTAAGCTTAAGACTCCTCAGCTTTGGCTCCGGGGTCTCAGGCTGTCTCGCTAATTCCGGCTGCTCCACTAATTCTTTTTTTATTGAAAAAACAACAATTCTTTAGAAAACAGCCTTATGAAAAATACTTATATAATTAAGATATTTATCGAACGATGAAAAAAGTAGACGAAATTATGAAAAAAACATAAAATAATAGTCAAAAATTGTCGTTTACATGTTATCATAAATACAAAGAATGGAACCTACTTAAAAAGAGACATCTATCATCGTTTTAACTCGTGCATTATTGGATAGATTTGTTGAACTCGATTGAGTTTTTTATGACAGTTAGTCTGTTGTTATTTAATGATGGATTACTGCCTTGATATTAGATAAAATTTAGTTAAAATAGATACGGAATTATGGCCGGTGTATGAACAGGGGGCTTCAAATGAATTACATAATTGGAGGAATAGGCATTGCTATTTGCCTATTCGTAGCGGGATATTTTATTAAAAGAAAATATTATAATGGTGTCGATGAATTAGAAAATTGGAAAATAAACATGATGAATCGTCCAGTTTTGGAAGAACTCACAAAGGTTAAACAATTGAACATGATTGGGCAAACCGAAGAGTTGTTTGAACGATGGAGAAAAGAATGGGACGATATAGTTACAACTGAGTTACCAGATATTGAAGAACTTCTTTTTGATACAGAGAGTTATATTGATAAATATAACTTTCCAAAAGCGAAAAAGGCACAAGATACGATTCGCATGAAAATGGAAAGTGTAGATAAAAGGATCGATACAATCTTAGAGGAACTTAATAACCTTGTAGGCAGCGAAGAAAAAAACCGAACGGAAATTGAAGACCTGAAAGAATCCTATCGACTAAGCAAAAAAAATCTTTTAGCTCATCGCCATACTTTTGGCGATACGGAGAAAAAGATTGAAACGATGCTTCATGAAACATCGGAATTATTTATTGCTTATGATGAAAAAACAAATAATGGAGATTATTTAGAAGCAAGAGAAATTGTCTATAAAATCCAGGATCGTTTAACAACCATTACTTATCTTATTGAGAAGATTCCTCCATTACTAATTGAATGTCAGACGAAATTACCAGAGCAGCTGGATGAGTTGAAAGATGGCTATGTTGACATGATCGAGCAGGGATACATTTTAGAACATTTACAAATGGAAGAAGAGATAGAAAATTTAACAAATGAGCTTGCTTCAACAGAAAATGAAATAAAAGAAGGAAATGTGGAGGCAGTAGAGAAAGTTATTTCTGAAATTCAGGAGAAACTTGATTTACTTTATGATTTATTAGAGAAAGAAGTGCTTGCAAAAAATTATTGCAGCAATAATATGATGGCAACAAAGGATATCCTAGAAGATGTTCAACAAGGAAATGCGCAGCTACAAGTGGAAGTTGGATTATTGCAAAAGAACTATAATCTAGATAATGAAGATATTGAGCTTCAATTTAAGCTGGAGAAGAGATTAAATTTCCTTTTCAAGCAATATGAAGTATTAGAGCATAAGTTAATGAAGGAATCAGCTGCACACACTTTATTAGGGGAAGAGCTAAAGGAATTGAAGGAACAGCTAGAAAATGCATCTTTAGAACAAAAAGCTTTATTTGAAAAGCTCCATGCTCTTCGTAAAGATGAAGTATCTGCACATAATCGTTTGAGCGAATTAAGTAAACAAGTGGCGGATGCTGTTAGAAGAGTGACGAATAGCAATTTACCAGGTGTTACAGATGAGTACAATGAACTAGTGCATGAAGCGAAAGAAAGTATCGATGAAGTAAAAAGAATGTTAGAACGCACGCCATTAAATATGGTTGAAGTGAAGAGGATTATAGATTTAACAGAAGAAAAAGTGAAAGTATTAGTGAATGCAACAATTGAATTAGTTGAAACTGTTTATTTAGCAGAGAGAATAATTCAATATGGAAACAGATACCGTCGCAAATCTCAAAAAGTCCACCAAGGCTTACTAGAAGCTGAAGCACATTTTAGAAACTATCGCTATAAAGAGGCTCTGCAATATGCAGCAGCAACAATAGAAGAAATTGAACCAGGAAGCACCAATAAAATTGAAGCTTGGTCGAATGAATGGAAAGAAAATCAAAGTTAATGACATCTAGCTAATTCGATAATATCCAGAAAAAGTCTGAGGAATATCAACTCAGACTTTTTTTATGGAATGGCGGAAATTTCTATGGAAGATAAACAGGAAGAAAATAAAAAGCTGCATCTTTTTATTCTATTCTTAACGGAATAGTAACACTGCCACTTTAAGTAGCAGAAATCAAGGAACTAGGTATTGAACCTCTCTTATAAAAATCTGAGATGCACAACCACAACTAATCATCAGTGGGGATGAGAAAACCCCCTCACAGATGGAAGTTTTCTTTACTACTTGTACTTATATTTGCAAAAGTTTTAACATATGGTAGCATAATAAAGTAAAACTTTCATTAGTGGGTCTTACTACCTATTATGCAGATTATGGAAAGGAACTTCCGATGTAATGATATATTTAGACAATAGTGCTACAACAAGGCCTTTTTCAGAGGTTCTTACATCATATACAACCGTATCTCAAAAGTTCTTTGGAAACCCCTCCTCCATCCATCGAATTGGTATGGAAGCAGAGAAATTACTAATACAAGCAAGAGAGCAGATTGCGGGACTCTTAGGCGTAAAAGGCAATGAAATTTATTTTACCTCAGGAGGAACGGAAGGAAATAATACTGTTTTAAAAGGGATTGCTCGTACGTATAAGGGAAGAGGAAATCATATTATAACAACAACCGTTGAACATGATTCTATTCATAAGGTAATGGAACAATTAGAAGAAGATGGTTTCTCTATCTCCTATGTACCTGTCAATGAATTTGGACAAGTATCCGCCGAAGATATAATCAAACATATTCGCAAAGAAACAATCTTAGTTTCTGTAATGCATGTGAATAATGAAATAGGTTCGATTCAACCAATTGAGGAAATAGGAAAAATTTTATCTAATAAGTATCCTAATATATATTTTCATGTAGATGGTGTCCAAGGAATTGGGAAACAAGCTATTTCATTAAAGAAGGCTAATGTGGATGCTTATACCATCTCGGCCCATAAATTTCATGGGCTAAAAGGGAATGGAGTTTTATATATAAAAGAAGGAAAGAGAATGGAGCCATTATTAGCAGGTGGAGGGCAGGAGAATGCTTTCCGAAGTGGAACAGAGAATGTAGCTGGTGCTGTAGCAACTGCCAAAGCATTACGTATGCAGCTTCAAAATGAAAAGGACAAAATGTCTATTCTGACACAAATGAATCTTTATTTGCGTGAGCAACTAGCTAGAATGGAAGGTATCTCTATCCATTCTCCAGCTCTAGAAAAAAGTATTCCGCATATTCTTAATTTCTCCATCGAAGGGGTAAAAGCAGAGGTATTTGTTCATGCTTTAGAGGAACGTGAGATTTATATTTCTACTACGAGTGCATGTTCTTCCAAAACAAATAAAGTTAGTAAAACATTATTAGGAATTGGTGTACCAGAACAAATTGCGGAAAGCTCTTTTAGAATTAGTCTATCCTATGAAAATACAATGACAGAAATGGAAAAAGTAATTGCTGCGATAAAAGACATCAAGGAATGGTTGAGAGGTGTAATGAAGTGAAATATGATCGTATTTTAATACGTTATGGAGAGCTATCTACAAAAGGGAGAAACAGAAAACAATTTGTAGATAAATTGAAGCAAACAATTGTAAAGTCTTTAGAAGGCTTTCCGAATGTGGCGATTGAAGCCAAAAGGGAAAGAATGTATGTATTATTGAATGGGGAAAGTGCTGAGGAGATTTCCAAAGTTCTCAAAAGTATTTTTGGAATTCAATCTTTTAGCCCCGCAATCAAGTTAGAAAGGGATATTGAAATAATAAAAGCAGCTGCTTTAGATATAGTTGCTTCTTTATATAATGACGGATGTACTTTTAAAATAAGTGCTAGACGTGCTGATAAAGAATTCGAACTTGATACAAATGATATTAATCAAGCGATTGGTGGCCATTTATTAAAAAATATCCCTGGTTTAAAAGTGGATGTTAAAAATCCTGATATTAATGTACAAATTGAAGTTAGACAAGAAGCGATTTATCTTTCGTGTGAAAATATTGCAGGAGCAGGTGGATTGCCTTCAGGCACAAGCGGGAAAGCAATGCTTATGTTATCAGGAGGGTTAGACAGCCCTGTAGCGGGATATTTATCCATGAAAAGGGGCCTAGAAGTAGAAGGCGTTCATTTCTTTAGTCCTCCGTTTACTAGCGAAAGAGCAAAACAAAAGGTAATTGATATTTCGGAAAAGCTTGCTCTTTTTAATGGTCATTTCGTCTTGCATATTGTGCCATTTACTACTATTCAACAGTTGATTCATAAACAAATTCCAGAAAATTATACAATGACGGCAACTAGAAGAATGATGTTAAGAATTACAGATGAAATTCGCAGAAGACAAGAAGCACTTGCGATTATAACGGGAGAAAGCTTAGGGCAAGTTGCAAGCCAAACGTTAGAAAGTATGTATGCGATCAATGATGTGACAAATACACCAATATTGAGACCATTAATTACGTCAGATAAAACAGAAATAATTGAATGGGCAAAGAAAATCGATACACATGATATTTCGATTCGTCCATATGAAGATTGCTGTACAGTATTTGTACCATCTTCTCCTAAAACGAAACCTAAAAAAGAAAAAGTGCAGTATTATGAAAGCTTTACTGATTTTGAGCCATTGATTGAAGAAGCGGTTAATAAGGTGGAAACGATAATCCTCAAAAGAGAAGAGAAAAAGATTAACACAGAAACAGATTCTCTTTTCTAATACTAATTTTAAGTGGAGATAACTCGGTAAAAACTAGAGGATATTGAAATAACATTAATTTCCAAATTTATTGTGAACAATTACCAGTAATTTAAACGAATGAATGCCAGGTGTATTACACATTCTATTATCACAAGGAGGTGATACACATGGCAAACAATTCAAATCAATTAGTAGTTCCTGGTGTTTCTCAAGCTTTAGACCAAATGAAATATGAAATTGCTACTGAGTTTGGTGTAAGCTTAGGTGCTGAAACAACTTCTCGTGCTAACGGATCTGTTGGTGGTGAAATCACTAAACGTTTAGTACAAATGGCTGAGCAACAATTAGGCGGCGGTTTCTCTAAATAATTTAATACAATGGCTACAAAGAGCAAGGCATCATGCCTTGCTCTTTTCTTACGGCTTTTTTATTGGCAAAATAATTTTACTCATCAAAAGGAAGTACAGTTTTCAGAGGAATGATGCTTCAAAACTGTTTATTTGGTAGAAGAAAAGAGTTTTTTGGGAAAATTTCGAAAAATACAATTAATTTCATTGAAGGTTTGAAATTTAAATAATTTAAAAAATACAGGTGGGGTAGTATAATGGGTTAAGTATTTACAATTAGAATCAGGAGGAAAATATTTATGAGTACGGAAGATTTAATAGCTCCAGAACAATATAACTTTGTTTCGGAGATTGAAAAATTTGCCCAAAATCCAGATAGACTTGCATTGAAATGGGAGAATGAAGAAGGCGAAACAAAAGAAGTTACCTATTCCTCCTTAATGAAAGCAGCAAATAGAATAGGAAATGTATTTAAAGAAGAGGGCTTACAAAAAGGGGATGTCGTCCTTGTCATTGTTCCAAGAATAATGGAAGCTTATCAAGTATATTTAGCCGCATTAAAACTAGGGTTAACCGTTCTACCTAGTTCAGAAATGCTTCGTGCGAAAGACTTACAATATCGCATCAAGCACGGAGACGTAAAAGCAGTTGTTAGCTATTATCCATTCATAGGTGAATTAGAACTAGTGGAAGAAATACATACGATTAAACGTTTTGTGCTAGGAGAAGGAAAAGAAGGCTGGATGACTTTAGATGAGCGAGTACATGATGTTTCCGATGAGCTTGAGCTCGTTCATACACTGAAGACAGACACAGCATTTATTTCATACACATCCGGAACAACCGGTAATCCTAAAGGGGTTGTACATACACATGGGTGGGCATATGCTCATCTAAGAACGGCTGCGCCTAATTGGCTCTGTATTGAAGAGGGAGACTTAGTGTGGGCAACTGCAGGACCTGGATGGCAGAAATGGGTTTGGAGTCCTTTATTATCAGTATTAGGATCTGGAGCGATTGGACTTGTTTATCATGGTAGATTTAACCCAGAAAAATATTTGCAGCTTCTGGAGAAATACGAAGTAAATGTTTTTTGTTGTACACCAACTGAGTATCGTTTGATGGCGAAAGTGGAAGATATTCATAAGTATCAATTAAATCAACTACGAAGTGCTGTTTCCGCTGGAGAACCATTAAACAGAGAAGTAATTGACGTATTTAAAGAGCATTTTCAGCTAGATGTTCGTGATGGATATGGACAAACAGAAAATACATTGCTAATTGGGATAACAAAAGGTGTTGAATTACGACCTGGCTCGATGGGGAAACCAACACCAGGAAATATTGTAGAAATTATCAATGAAAATGGTGAAATATGTCCTATAGATGAGGTTGGTGATATCGCTGTACATAAAGATACACCTGCATTATTTAAAGAGTATTTAAAAGAACCAGAAAGAACGAAAAATCAATTTCGCGGTGATTATTACATCACTGGTGACCGTGCTAGAAAAGATAAAGATGGCTATTTTTGGTTCGAAGGTCGAAGAGATGATATCATTATCAGTTCTGGTTATACAATTGGACCATTTGAAGTGGAGGATGCTTTAGTTAAGCATAGAGCGGTTAAAGAATGTGCAGTAGTAGCAAGTCCAGATTCAATCAGAGGGAATGTTGTGAAAGCTTTTGTTGTTCTTCGAGATGGAATGGAAGGAAGCGAAGAATTAATCAAAGAGCTGCAATTTCATGTGAAAAAATTAACAGCCCCTTATAAGTATCCTCGCAAGATAGAATTTATGGATGAATTGCCGAAAACAACTTCAGGTAAAATTAGAAGAGTTGAATTACGGGAAAATGAGCACAAAAATAAGTATTAAAGAAGAAAATGACGCATTCAGCTAATAGGATCGTCTATTTAAAAAGGGCACTAATATTAGTGTCCTTTTTATAAAAAGTAAATAACAGGAGGATCTGCATGGGGAAACTTATTTATGGTGGGAAAATATATACGCTTAAAGAGGAAGGGCATGTAGTAGAAGCTGTTTTTACGGACAAGCAGCATATTGTCGATTATGGTGATAAAAACTACTTGGAAGAAAAATTTGCAGGAAGTATCGTAGAAAAAATAGATTTAAAAGGTGATGTTCTTCTGCCAGGGTTTGTAGATAGCCATATGCATTTAGTTGGTCACGGGGAAAAACTTTTAAGGTTAAATTTATCAACGTGTACATCTAAAGAGCAAGCTTTGCAATTGCTGGCTAGTTATGCAAAGGATATAAAAGAAGGGGAATGGATTATTGGTGATGGCTGGAATGAAAACATGTGGCCAGAGCAACAGGCGCTAACTTTTAAGGATATCGATGAGTATGTGCCAAATCATCCAGTTCTCTTAAATCGAATATGCAAGCATGCAATCGCAGTGAACGCTTATGCTTTAAAAATTGCCAATATTACAAATGATACAGCAGCCCCATTTGGAGGTGTTATTGAAAAGGATAAAGCAGGCAATCTTACAGGGGTTTTTAAAGATCAAGCCCAAGAATTAATCACAAGCATATTACCTAAGGTGACAGATGAATATGTAGAAAGAGCATTGCGAGCAGGGATCAAAGATGCTTATCGCTTAGGGCTTACTGGAGCGCATACAGAAGATTTAAACTATTATCATGGCTATGAAGGTACATACCGTTCCTTTAAAAAAGTAGTAGAAGAAGAAGGGAATCTTTTTAGAGCTCATTTGCTTGTTCATCATGAAGTATTTGAAGAAATGATCCAAGCTGGTGGAAAATATTTAGGAGGTTCGGAGTGGGTTGAGCTTGGTAGTATGAAAATATTTGCTGATGGTGCTTTTGGCGGAAGAACGGCCCTATTAAGTAGACCATATCATGATGATTCTTCCACAAATGGAGTAAGTATTTTTACCCAAGATGTGTTAAATCGATTGGTAGCGAAAGCAAGAGAAAAAGAAATTCCAATAGCAGTCCATGCAATCGGAGATGCAGCTTTTGAAATGGTGTTAGAGGCGATTGAAAAACACCCATTGCAAGGTTTTGGGAGAGATCGTCTTATCCATGCAACGATGCTACGTAAGGATTTAATCGAACGGATGAAAGGATTACCTTTAATATTAGATATCCAGCCAAGCTTTGTAGCTTCTGATTTTCCATGGGTAATAGATAGGCTTGGAAAGGAAAATCTTGCTTATTGTTATGCCTGGAAAACACTATTAAAAGAAGGGCTGCATTGTGCAGGAGGCTCAGATGCTCCGATTGAAAGTGCGAATCCTTTAGCGGGAATACAAGCAGCTGTTACAAGATCTAACGAGGAGGATAAAGGGGGAGTAGGATATCTTCCAGAAGAGGCATTGACAGTTTATGAAGCTGTTTGCCTGTATACGAAAGGAAGTGCCTATGCTATTTGTCATGAAGACAACCGTGGAAAAATCGAAAAAGGATATCTGGCGGATTTTACCATATTGAACAAAGATATTTTTACAATAAATCCACAGGAAATTGAGAAAATAACAGTAACAAAAACGATTGTTGGAAATGAAATAATGTATGAACGTTTGCCGCAATAACCAATAAAAAGATTAGGAATAATCCCTAATCTTTTTGCTTGTTTATGAAAATATTCCGCAAAAAGGTTCATTCCTTTACAAACAAATTCTAAAAAAGATTGCCAGCTTCCAAAAAAATATATATAATATGGAATATTTCGAATATAGAAAGAAGCGATGATGATGGAGAAAAACGACGTTCGGCATGGGGTCATATTTGCGGCGATTTCCTATTTAATATGGGGGCTTTTCCCGATATATTGGAAACATCTGCAGGGTGTAGGAGCAGATGAAATTCTAGCAAACAGAATTTTGTGGTCGTTTATATTTATGTGTATTTTACTAACTTTTACACGTAAATGGGGATTGTTTTATCAAACACTGCGATCATTTAAGCATCAAAAAAAACAGGGGATTATGCTATTTATTGCCTCTGTATTAGTTAGTTGTAATTGGTTTGTCTATATTTGGGCTGTAAATGCAAATAAAATAATCGAAACTAGTCTCGGATATTATATAAATCCATTAGTAAGTGTATTATTGGGGATTTTTGTAATGAAAGAAAAATTGTCGAAAATTCAGTATGTCTCCGTCGGATTAGCTGCAATTGGAGTCTGTATTATTACATTCGCACATGGCGCATTTCCTTGGATAGCAATATCTTTAGCATTAACATTTGGATTATATGGCTTAACAAAAAAATTAATCAAAGTTAATTCGGATGTAGGATTAACATTGGAAACAATGTTTATTACACCATTTGCTTTACTTTATATTGGCTATTTATTTATTAAAGGGGATCATGCATTTTTAGCAGTTTCGGCAAGTTTGGATTTCCTATTAATTATTTCAGGTGTATTAACAGCAGTACCATTATTGTTTTTTGCTAAGGGCGCGCAGAGGATTCCTTTATCCATGCTGGGATTCATTCAATATTTAACACCTACATTAACACTGATTCTTGGGGTATTTGTTTATCATGAACCATTTACACCTTCTCATTTATTAGCATTTATATTTATTTGGACAGCATTATCGATTTATTCTCTTTCGCAAACAAAGTTATTTACTAATTCCAAAAAGCGACAGCAAGCAAAGGGAATCGCATAATACAATAGAAAATTAATACGAAATTTAAGTACTCTGCCATTTTTCTGAAACATTCTCGATGGTAGTACGTATATGAAATAGAAAGATTAATAGGGGGTTATGAGTGAATGAGTGGAAAACGTTGGGCAGCTTTAGGGATAGCAGGTGTTATATTCGCTTTCTCCATTATTACTAGTATGGTATCAATGGCATTTTCAACAGATGTAGAAGAGTTATTTGGACAATTCCTAAGTGAGGGAGAAGCGCCTTATGTAGAAGAATACATAGAGGATGGAGATTATTCTAAGAAAATAGTGGTCTTAGAAGTATCTGGAGCCATCCAAGATACAGGCGATGCTGAATCTCTTTTCTCAACAGTAGGATATAACCATACTTCATTTATGGAAAAACTTGATTACATAAACGAAGATCCGAGTGTAAAAGGAGTTATTTTGAAAGTGAATTCTCCAGGTGGAGGAGTTGTAGAAAGTGCCCAAATTCATGATAAATTAGTGGAAATACAAAAGGAATCGGACATACCGGTTTACGTATCAATGGGTTCTATGGCAGCTTCTGGAGGGTATTATATTTCAGCACCCGCAGATAAAATTTTTGCAAGTCCTGAAACATTGACTGGTTCACTTGGGGTTATTATGAGTGGCTATAATTTTGAAGGTCTTGCTGAAAAATATGGAGTAGAGTTTGTCACAATTAAGAGTGGTAAGTATAAGGATATCATGAGTTCAACGAGAGAAATGACAGAGGAAGAAAGAGATATACTCCAACAATTAATCGACAATTCTTACGCTGGCTTTGTTAAAGTCATTGCGGACGGACGAGATATGACAGAAGCAGAAGTGAAGAAAATCGCAGATGGTCGTATCTATGATGGTAGACAGGCGAAGGAATTAAATTTAATTGATGATTTTGGTTATTTTGATGATGTAGTAGAACAGATGAAAACAGATTATAAGTTAAAGGACGCAGCGGTTGTTAAGTATACAGACAATACTGGTTTTGGTTCCTTGTTTGGCATGACTGCAAAAAAATTAATAACAAGTGAGGATAAAGAATTAGCAAATATATTAAAAATCGTCACAAATGCTAACTCACCTCGGCTAATGTATTTATATGCAGAATAGGAGGGGACATAATGAGTAATGAACGTGATGATTTTGAACAAGAAGTGTTACAGAAGGAAGAAGGACTACAAGAGCAATCAGTATCAGCAGAGAAGCAAGTAGATATCGAAAAAACAGTACTGACAGAAGAACAAAATAAGATAATTTCTTATGTCTATGCAGGCTTTTGGATGCGTTTTTGGGCTTATTTAGCCGACTTAATTATTGTCTCGAGCGTTAACCGTATCTTAATCTACCCAATTCTACGAATATTAGATGTGCCGTTGCATGAATCAGGTATTTTTTCTACGGTAAACATTTGTACAGCTATTACTTTTTATTTGTATTTTGTTTTAATGACTAAGTTTTTAAAACAAACGTTAGGAAAAATGATCTTTGGCTTAAAGGTAGTGCCTATAAACAAAGAAAAGTTAACTTGGGATACGGTTCTGTTCCGGGAGTGGATCGGTCGATTTATCTCTGGCAGTTTTTTCATTTTATATGCATTAGTGGCCTTCTTGCCAAAAAAACAAGGAATTCATGACTTATTTGCTGATACGGCAGTGATTCATGATCGATAAAAAACAGTCCATAACAACGTCGATGTTGTTATGGACTGTTTTTTTATGGGTGGAATTTATCTCATCTTAACAGGAAGTAAGACTTAACCGCAAGCTGCGGAAAATAGAGGAATCTAGGCGTGGAAACTCTCTCGTAAAAGGTCCAATACGTGTAATAATCATCAGTGGAGGATAAAGAAAACTCTCCACAGATAGAAGTTTTCTTTATTTTTGCTTAAACATTGAGTCAAGATTCATTGGGAAACATGTTTATTTTTACCTGCTTTATCCAATAATAATAAGCTGAAGGGAAGTGTTGCCAAAGTGAAAGTTCTTTTCATAATTGCTATTATTATTGGTGCTTTTTTATTACTGCTCGTTCTCTTATGCTTTTTAAAATTAACCATACATATACGCTATTATCATAAAAAGGATAATGATGATTTGAAAATAGAGGTTCGCGCATTATTTGGACTCATAAAGTACAAAAAAACAATTCCTTTGATAAAAATAGATAATGATTCTCCGACGTTGGTCATGGAAGAAGAAACGGATATAAAGGGGAAAAAAGATACGATGGAGGAAACAAAACAATATTCCGCTTCTGATTTATTGAATTTTTTATCAAATTCCAAAGAATTATTGAATCATGTTGTTCAATTTCACCGCATAGTAAGGTCGTTTTTAGCAAAACTTACAATAAGGAATATAGAATGGAGTTCTATTGTTGGACTCGGTGACGCAGCTCATACTGGCATGATTTCTGGGGCTATATGGGCAGTGAAAGGAAGCATTATCGGGATTATTAGTAATTATATGAAACTTCGAGATATGCCAAAAATCAATATTTATCCAAACTTTCAAGGAGTTGCCTCTGAAACATTATTTTCTTGTATGATTCAATTTCGGATAGGGCATGCTATGATGGCAGGAATTAAACTGGTGAAATATTGGAAAGATGGTTTTCCTAAGTTTAAAACTAATGAAACGTCTATTCCAAGTAAACAATAGTACAAATGGAGGAATGGGAAAATGTCAGATCATCCAATTCAAGGCTTAATGACAACCGCAATGGAAAATTTAAAAGAAATGATTGATGTCAATACGATTATTGGCGATCCAGTCGAGACACCTGATGGTAGCGTTATATTAACGGTTTCCAAAGTAGGCTTTGGGTTTGCAGCTGGAGGAAGCGAGTTTACGCTAGAAAATCATTCATTAAACGATTCACTAACAAAGCATCCTTTCGGTGGAGGTAGCGGTGGTGGAGTAAGTATTACGCCAATTGCTTTCTTGATTGTAAATGCTCAAGGTGTAAAAATGGTACACTTGGATGAAAGTACACACCTTTACGAAAAAATCTTGGATATTGCGCCACAAGCAGTAGATAAAATTCAGCAAATGTTTGCGAAAAAAGATTCTTCCTCTGAGTCAAATAGTAGTGAAGGTCATACACATCACCAAAAAGAAGATATTGAATTTTAATAGTTAGAATTGCTACGAATATAATGGTAAGAAGTACGAGTTCACAATAAACGGTGAACTCGTTTCATTTTATTTGTAAATAAAAATCATTCTTTAGACAGTTCGTAATTTTTGCAAATACAAGGAACAATCGCTATGATGAAAGTAATTACATAAGATTACATAAAAAATGGAGGAGAATACAATGGCAACAGTAACATTTAAACATAACCCAGTAACATTGATTGGCAATGAAGTGAAAGTTGGAGATAAGGCACCCGAATTTATCGCATTAGCTAATGATATGTCAGAAGTATCACTAGCAAGCTCAAAGGGGAAAATTCGTCTTTTTAGTGTTGTTCCTTCAATTGATACAGGTGTTTGTGATACGCAAACAAGAAGATTTAATGAAGAAGCTGCTAATCTTGAGAATATAGAGATAATAACAGTAAGTGTTGATTTACCTTTCGCTCAAAGAAGATGGTGTGCGGCAAGTGGTTTAGATAATGTTATTACTGTATCAGACCACAGAGATTTATCTTTTGGGGAAGCCTATGGTGTCGTTATGAAAGAATTGCGTTTATTAGCACGAGCAATCTTTGTTGTTGATACAAATGATACTGTAACATATGTAGAGTATGTAAGTGAAGGCAGTAACCATCCAAACTATGAGGCAGCTATTTCAGCAGCAAAAGCAGCAAACTGATGAACTTAATTGCAGGTAATACATCCGATTATCTGGTTAAATGATTAACCGTGTGATAAGCTAGAGTTTGGCCTTCTATTAAAAGGACAGGCTCTTTTTATTTGGCTGTTTTCTTTTTTTGCCCACTCTTAACGCGGGCAGTAAGACCCCTGCCTCAAAGCTGTGCGAAATCGAAGAACTAGGTGTAGAAACTCTCCTGAAAAGTTCCGATAAGTGCAACTAACCATAAGTGGGGGATGAGGAAAAAACATTGATAGAATCTTTCTCTATGTGGTTACAAGACATACTTTGTGCGAAGTTTAAAGCCATTTAAAGATTTTTTAAAGGTAATAACAACAATCTACAATAAATAGGTGATAATATATGAACATTTCTCCAGTAGAAGAATTATTTACAGTATTCAATGAAACAGCATTGATTATACAAGAAGAATTAGAGTATACGTATTTAGAATCATTAGCTTTATCAGGGGAAAATATTTTCCAAGAAGCTATTTTACAGGAAGAACTAAGCGAACTAAGCAAAAAGCGATTAAGAAAATCGTATGAAGCAATTAAATTAGCTAAGTACACAAAAGAAGAAATACGCAAAGCATTTCAACTGGTCATTTTAAAAGGGATGAAAGAAAGTACACAGCCAAATCATCAAATGACGCCAGATTCAATCGGCATTCTTTTTGGCTATTTAGTGCAAAAGTTTTATACAAAAGAGGATCTTCGTCTGTTAGATTTAGCGGTTGGTACAGGGAATTTATTGACAACCGTTATGAATTATCAGCAAGACAAAAATTTAGCTGCATATGGTGTTGATATTGATGATTTACTATTACAGTTAGCACTAGTAAATGCTAATTTGCAGGAACAACAAGTTGAATTTTATAACCAAGACAGTCTAGAGCATTTATTCATTGACCCAGTAGATGTAGTCGTGAGTGATTTACCAGTTGGCTATTATCCAAATGATGTTCGTGCAAATGAATTTAAGGTGAAAGCCGAAAATGGACATACTTATGCTCATCATTTATTTATTGAACAAAGCATGAATTATTTAAGACCAGGTGGCTATGCATTTTTTGTTATTCCAAATAATTTATTTGAGTCTGAGCAAGCGGATAAACTCCATGAATATATAAAAGAAGAAGTTCACATACAGGGAATATTGCAATTACCAGAAACACTTTTCAAAAATAAACAGTCGGCAAAAAGTATATTGATTCTGCAGAAAAAGGGGAATAATATAGTAGCGCCAAAACAAGTATTACTTGCAAAAGTGCCAAGGCTATCCAATATGCCTGCTATGGAAAAAGTTTTAAGTGAAATGGATACATGGATCAAACAGAATAAACAAGGATAAAATGTACTCTCTGCAAAAATTGTTATAAAACAGATTTTTTCTATTATATAGAAGAAAATCGACATAAATATGTCTTTTTTTCGAAAAATACACGAAAAATGAAAAAAATATCAATAACAGGGTATAATGTGCTTGAAATGTTTCTAGTAGAATGTTTTAATGAAAAACTGAAAGAAGTAAAACTTGTCTGTATTATGTTTGGATCTGTTCAATGTCAGACGAAGTAAATAATAAGTTGTTATACAAAAGGGGAGTAAATCATTTTATGGCAAAAATTATTGCGATTAATGCGGGTAGTTCTTCATTAAAGTTTCAGTTATTTGAAATGCCAAGTGAAGAAGTAATTACAAAAGGTTTAATAGAGCGCATTGGATTAACTGATGCTGTTTTCAATATTTCCGTTAATGGTGAAAAAATCAAAGAAGTTACAGAAATTCCAGATCATGATGTAGCAGTTAAAATTCTTTTAGGAAAATTAACAGAGCTAGGCATTATTGCATCATTAGATGAAATTGATGGAATTGGACATCGTGTAGTACATGGTGGAGAAGAATTTGCTGATTCTGCAGTAATTACAGATGAAGTAATTGATAAAATTGATACTTTATCAGAATTGGCACCTCTACACAACCCAGCAAACTTAACTGGTATTCGTGCATTCCAGCATGTATTACCGAATGTTCCAGCAGTAGCAGTATATGATACAGCGTTCCATCAAACTATGCCTGAGAAATCTTATTTATACAGTCTTCCATATGAATATTATGAGCAATATGGAATTCGTAAATACGGTTTCCATGGTACTAGCCATAAGTACGTGTCTCAACGTGCAGCTGAATTATTAGGCCGTCCAATTGAACAATTACGTTTAATTTCATGTCACTTAGGAAATGGTGCTAGTATTGCTGCTATTGAAGGTGGAAAGTCCATGGACACTTCTATGGGATTCACTCCTCTTGCTGGGGTAACAATGGGAACTCGTTCTGGTAATATCGATCCTGCTCTTATCCCGTTCATCATGGAAAAAACAGATCAATCTGCTGATGAAGTGCTACAAGTATTAAATAAAAAGAGTGGTCTTTTAGGAATCTCTGGTTTCTCAAGTGATTTACGTGATATTACAGAGCAAGCAAAAGAAGGAAATGATCGTGCAGAGCTTGCCTTACAAATATTTGCAGATAACATTCATAAATATATTGGATCATATGCATCTGGAATGAACGGTGTAGATGCAATTATCTTCACAGCTGGTATCGGTGAAAATAGTGAAATTGTTCGTGCTAGAGTTCTTCAAGGTCTTGAATTTATGGGTGTATACTGGGATCCAACATTAAATAAAATTTCTGGTGAAGAGTCATTCATTAACTACCCACACTCTCCAGTAAAAGTAATGGTCATTCCAACAAATGAAGAAGTAATGATTGCAAGAGACGTTTGCAGATTAGCTGGAATTTAAGTTAGCAATATAAACGTCGGTATATAATAAATTTTAAATAAAAAGACAATCTTTTTTCGTAGAACAATTTACGATTAAGATTGTCTTTTTCCTACTGTAAACTGATAAATATATTGTCTTTCCTTCTATTCTTTTAGTAAAATAAGGAATGATTCTTATTTTACAGAGGGGGGATTAAATGCTTACGAAAGCAGAAACCTATTATTTGGAAAAATTGAAGCAATGGGAAAATGAATTAAGAAGTGAGCGACCAAATAAAATTCTCCATCTTTATACTGATTATATAAATACTGGTTTAACCTATTTACCTGAAATGCAAAAACAAAAAATATTGCGATCACTCGATAACATCTTATTTCATCTTCATGCCATCTTATTTAATTCCACATTTCAACGAAATACCGCACAAAAATTAATGCAACAGGCAAGAGTACATAATGAATCCATCTTCACATTAAAAGACATGACAAAATTGAATATTGACCAATTACAATCAATTGCAGACAAACAAATGGCTCATTACAGAATGCTTGCTTCTGCCCAAGGAGCTTTGGCGTCGAAGCATACAGGTTTTTTAATAGGAGATTTTCTCTCCATACTTATTATTAATCTTCGTGCCGTTCAGATTCTTGCTTCGATATATGGGAGACCAGCTGAAAGTCCTAATGAGATCATGACTGCACTAAAAGTTTTCTGTGCAGGTTGTTTGCCGAAGGAGCAGCGATTAGAAGCTTGGAATGAGCTAATGGTTGAACAGGAGCAGGAACAACAAGGTTTTTTTTACAATGGAAAGGAAGAAATCGTCCAGGAAAAAATGTTGTACACAATTTTAACAGAGCTAATAAAGCTTTCTATGCTCGTATTTTTCAGAGGGAAATCCTCCTACAAAGGTACAATAATTGGAGCAGCAGTAAATTATCATTTTACAAAAAAGATAACAGAAATGGCACATCATTTTTATCAAAAATGCTATTTACTAAGTAAACGAGAGGAAAATTTATCCTAATCTAACGGGCAGTCATCCCCCACCTTAAGCTGTGGGAAACCGAGAAAGCTAGGTGAGAAAAATCTCCCGTTAAGGTCCGATAAGTACAACTAACCATCAGTGAGGGAGGGGGGGAACCCCCCACTGTGGAAGGTTTCTTTATAAATGGAGAAAGGAGAAACGATGGAAGACTTTTCAAAAGATGAATGGGAACAGGAAGAAAGCAGACTTGAATATACTAAAAATTACATGAATATTGTTTTACAAGAGGCGCAAATAAATCAAGGGACATTACAAGAAAACGTACGAGAGTCTATAAGTAATGAAGAGGCTCTTGATAGTAGTTTGAGCTATATCAACTATTTAACTAACAGTAAGTTTTTACAGCTGGCAACAACAGAGCTAACTATTTTAAAGCGGATTTTAGATGCCCCTTATTTTGCACGAATTGATTATCAAATGAAAGGGAAATCCCATAAGGATGTTTATTATTTGGGTAAAACATCTCTTTATGAAAAAGATACACAAAAACCAATTATAGTAGACTGGCGCTCACCGATTGCGAATGTCTATTATGACGGGCGGCTAGGAGAAGTTGCATACGAAGTTAATGAAGAAACGATTGAAGGCTATTTATCGTTAAAAAGACAATTTAAAATCGAAAAAGGAAAGCTGCTTCATTATCAGGATATTGATTTAACAACGACAGATGAGTTATTGCAGCAATCGCTTGCTGGTAAAGCAGATCAACGATTGTCGGAGATTATTTCAACCATTCAAGCAGAGCAAAATGAAATTATTCGAGCTGACTTAAATCGACCGATTATTGTGCAAGGAGCTGCAGGAAGTGGGAAAACCACTATTGCTTTACATCGTATATCATACTTTATTTATAACTATGCAAGATATTTCCAACCGGAGCAATTAATGATTATTGCACCAAATAATATGTTTATAGGATACATTGCGGAGGCATTGCCAGACTTAGGTGTTGAAAAAATCCGACAAACGACGTTTCTAGATTATGTCCTATTATGCATTGGGAAGAAAATGAAAGTAATCCAATCAAATAAGAAGCTGCTAACATTCATAAACCATGAAAATAAACAGGAAGAACTGGTAAAGTGGCTTTCTCGCTATAAAGGATCTTTAGCTTATAAAAAGGTAATGGACAAATATTTAATGGATATATGCAATGAAATGAGTCCGAAAGAAGATTTTCGAGTAGAAAAATTCCCCTTATATGGAGCGAAGAAGCTGGAGCGATTATTTAAGAAGGAATATGACTATCTTCCTTTAATCAAACGGAAAGAGAAAATAAAGGGGATTTTACAAGCGGATTTAAAGCGGAAAAAGAAAATAATTTTAAGTAAATTAGAGGAAAAGTACGAGGAAGCATTGGATCGTGCTCTGCGGATTAAAGAAGATGACAAGCGGAAAGAAAGAGTAGTCTACTTTTTGGATACAAAGGAAGAACGTTTAGCAAATGTCAAAAAAGAAGCTTCAACTGCTGTTAGAAAATATATGAAAACAATGCAGACGACTGATTTATACGGGTATTATGCACGATTATTTGAGGATAAGAAGCTTCTTAGAAAATATACGGAAGATTCTCTAACGGAAAAGCAATTAAACTATATGATTGCCTTTCAACGAAAGATATTAAAGCAAAAGAAAGTAGAAATGGAGGATTTAGGAGCATTATTTTATTTACAGTATAAAATTTTTGGTATCGACAAAGAGTATCGAGCGAAAAATATTGTTATTGATGAAGTTCAGGATTATAGTGAATTTCAGCTTTATGCCTTGAAAGCAGGACTGGAGACAGATATGTTTACCCTTGTCGGTGACTTGGCACAAGGTATTCACTCCTATCGCGGATTACAAAACTGGCAGACGTTGCAGCAGACTATTTTTCCACGAGCAAATTATATGACCTTACAAAAAAGCTATCGGACTACAATAGAAATTATGTTTTTAGCAAATGAGATTTTGCATCTACTAGATGAAGATCTGCCTAAAGTGAAACCAGTTGTACGTCATGGAGAAAAACCGACAGTTCATTTGTATGACCCAAAACAAGTTCTAGTAGACAAAATGATCGAGTTAGCAGATGGATTGCACGGAGAAGGTTTTCATTCTATTGCCATTATTGGTAAAACAGAAGAAGAATGTAAAGCTATATTTAAAGAAATGCAAAAAAGAAAAGTACCCAATGTTCAATTTCTTCAAGAAAATGAAGAGCTTGAAAAGAATTATTTAATTATTGTACCGAGCTATCTTTCCAAGGGACTAGAATTTGATGCAGTGTTCCTTTTTACGTTAAACGAGGTTTTTACACAAGAGGAAATCGATTTAAAGCTATTATATGTAGCGATGACAAGACCGATGCATCGTCTTCATTTATTTACCCGTGAAAAAACAGCGCTATTATTAGATAAGGCAGATGAGTCACATTTTACAGTGGAGATAGCAAAATAGAAAAAGAGTGGAGGAAAGCATGAATAAACACATCCATACGAAGCGTCAATATTTGCAAGTAGGCTGTAAAGTTATAACAGTCAGTGATACAAGAACAAAGGAAAATGATAAAAGTGGTCAATTAATGATAGAACTATTAAAGCAAGAAAAACATTCTGTACTAGAATATGTCATCATAGAGGATGATGCACAACAAATTAAGCGAGAAATAATAGCGGGAGTTCAATCAGAGGAAATTGATTGTATTCTCCTTAATGGAGGAACTGGTATCTCACCAAGAGATGTGACAATTGAAGCAATCAAACCAATTCTTACAAAAGAATTGTATGGGTTTGGGGAATTGTTCCGCATGCTAAGCTATACAGAAGACATAGGTTCTAGTGCAATTTTATCAAGAGCGATTGCAGGGACCATTCAAAATAAAGTTGTTTTTTCCACTCCAGGATCAACGGGAGCGGTACGACTTGCGATGAACAAACTAATTCTCCCTGAATTAAGCCATGTAGTCAGTGAATTACATAAATAGAAGATAATGATGGTCAACAATAACTCAAGTAAGAGTATTTGTTGACCTTTTTTAATGGAGTGAAACATAGTACATCTTTTTTAGAAGTGTGATGTATAAAAATATGCATAAATCAGAAGGTGTAATACAAGGTTTATTAATATAAATGGCTAATTAATAAGCTATTAGTGAAAAATGAGGTAATTATATTTGTATAAAAATTAAATTATTTATATTTTTATAAGAAATCTATTGAATTTATTAGGAAAAGTTGTTAAAGTGATAAATATAGTTTTTGAATAAAAATATAAATAAATGAATATTTATTCGAATATAGGAGGAATTAGGTAATGGCAAATCCAAAGGTAGTATTAGCATATTCAGGTGGATTAGATACATCTGTAGCAATAAAATGGTTACAGGATCAAAATTATGATGTAGTCGCATGCTGCTTAGATGTTGGTGAAGGAAAAGACTTGACCTTCATTCAGCAAAAGGCATTATCTGTTGGAGCAGTTCAATCTTACGTAATTGACGCAAAAGAAGAATTCGCACAGGATTTTGCACTTACTGCTATGCAGGCACATACGCTTTATGAAGGAAAATACCCGCTTGTTTCTGCCTTATCAAGACCTTTAATCTCAAAAAAATTAGTTGAAGTGGCAGAAAAGGAAAATGCAATCGCAGTCGCACATGGATGTACGGGAAAAGGAAATGACCAAGTGCGTTTTGAAGTTTCTATACAAGCATTGAATCCAAATTTAAAAGTACTAGCACCCGTTCGCGAATGGGGATGGTCTCGTGAGGAAGAAATTGCTTATGCAAAAGAAAAAAATATTCCGATACCTGTTAACTTAGATAGCCCATTTTCTATTGACCAAAATCTATGGGGAAGAAGCAATGAATGTGGTATTTTAGAAGATCCTTGGGCTGCTCCTCCAGAAGAAGCATACGACTTAACGGTAAGTCTTGAAAATGCACCTGATCAAGCAGATATTATTGAAATTGAATTTAAAGAAGGCGTTCCAGTTAGCATTGACGGCATCTCTTATTCTTTATCGGAGTTAATCCTTGAGTTAAATAAAATCGCTGGAAAACATGGAGTTGGCAGAATAGATCATGTGGAAAATAGATTAGTAGGAATAAAGTCTAGAGAAGTGTATGAATGTCCAGGCGCATTAACACTTATTAAAGCACATAAAGAATTAGAGGATATAACACTTGTCAAAGAAGTAGCCCATTTCAAGCCAGTGATTGAAAAGAAAATCACAGAGGTTATTTATGAGGGGCTTTGGTTCTCACCAATAACAAAAGCATTACAAGCATTTTTACAAGAAACACAAAAAAATGTAACAGGTACTGTTCGTGTGAAATTATTTAAAGGGCATGCGATTGTAGAAGGGAGAAAATCGCCAAATTCTCTATATGATGAGAAACTTGCTACGTATACTTCGGATGACGAGTTTGATCACGCTGCAGCGGTTGGTTTCATCAAGTTATGGGGACTACCAACAAAAGTACAAAGCATTGTGGAAAACGGCAAGAAGGTGACTGTGTGAAGAAATTATGGGGAGGCAGATTTACAAAATCTGCAGAGGAATGGGTCGACGAATTCGGTGCGTCCATTTCTTTTGATCAAGAGCTAGTGTTAGAAGATATCGAAGGGAGCATTGCCCATGTGGCTATGCTCTCTAAAACAGGAATATTGTCAGTAGAAGAGGCGGAGAAAATCAAAAGTGGTTTACTGACTCTCCAAAATCAAGCAGAAAATGATGAATTAACGTTTTCTGTAAAGTTAGAAGATATTCATCTTAATTTAGAAAGTCAATTAACCGATTTAATAGGTCCTGTAGGTGGAAAGCTTCATACTGGAAGAAGTAGAAATGATCAGGTTGCAACAGATATGCATCTTTATTTAAGAAGACAAGTGAAGTTAATTATTCAATTGTTGAATGATTTACAAATCGCTCTGTTGGAAAAAGCTGAAAGTCATATTGAAACAGTAATGCCTGGCTACACTCATCTTCAACGGGCACAACCTGTTTCATTTGCACATCATTTAATGGCCTATTTTTGGATGTTTGAAAGAGACAAACAAAGATATCAGGAAAATCTAACGAGAATTAATGTATCACCTCTTGGTTCCGGTGCTTTAGCAGGAACAACCTTCCCAATTGATCGTGCGTATAGTGCTGACTTACTTGGGTTTGATTCCATATATGAAAATAGTATGGATGCAGTTAGTGATCGTGATTTTATTCTGGAATTTTTATCGACTAGTTCCATTTTAATGATGCACCTTTCCCGTTTTAGCGAAGAAATTATTCTTTGGTCTTCTCAAGAATTTAAATTTATCGAATTAGACGATAGTTTTTCAACGGGAAGTAGTATCATGCCTCAAAAGAAAAACCCAGATATGGCTGAATTAATCAGAGGAAAAACGGGGCGGGTATATGGTAATTTAATGGGGTTATTAACTGTGTTGAAAGGTTTGCCTCTTTCCTACAATAAAGACATGCAGGAAGACAAAGAGGGGATGTTTGATACAGTGAAAACAGTTGTTGGATCTTTACGCATCTTCGCAGGGATGATTCAAACAATGAAGGTTAATGAGCAAGGAATGGAAAATGCTACAAAAAATGATTTTTCTAATGCGACAGAATTAGCCGATTATTTATCAGATAAAGGCATGCCGTTTAGAGAAGCTCATGAAGTAGTCGGGAAATTGGTTCTATATTGTGTAAATAAAAAATGTTATTTACAGGATTTAAGTATGGAAGAACTAAAAGCGGCAAATAGCTTATTTGAAGAAGATATTTATCATGTATTAAATCCAAGAACCGCAGTGGAAAGACGAAATAGTGCAGGTGGAACAGGATTTAAACAAATAGAACTAGCAATTGAAAAAGCTAAGCTTTGTGTGTTTGAAAAAGAAGAAGTGAAATAAAAGAAGAATATTCTATTTTTGAGTGCAAAGTTGCAATCAAATAATAGAATATTCTTCTTTACACTTTAGCTGACACTTAACGGACAGTATTAACTATTTCTAACAACTAAAACATCACAAGGGGCGTTTCTTGTTATTCCTTCAGATACACTTCCTATAATAAATCGCTCAACTGCATTTAATCCTGTAGCTCCACAAACAATTAAATCTGCTTTATATTTAGTTGCGATTTCTCGAGGAACTACTGAGCGTGGAGAACCAAATTCAATTGCTTTTACTACATTTTGAATACCTGCAGTAGTTGCTTCCGCTACATATTTATCTAATAACTCATTTGCGAACTCATCCGATTTAGCGGCTATGGACTGATCATATGCAGCTACTGTTGCAAAAGACCTTGTATCAATAACGTGAGCAATGACAAGCTTGGAATTGTTTTCTTTTGCTATCGAAATCGCTTTCTTTATTGCGTTATCTGCTTCTTCTGAACCATCTACTGCAACAATAATGTTTTGATAGTTTACGTTCATCAGTGTTCACTCCTTTAGTTTATCTACTTATATTATATACCCAATTCATGCATAAGTTTAACTTTTCATTCAGATAATAGGTAAGAATTTAAGAAAGGGAGGAATTAAGATGGACAAACAAAATGGAAGTAAACAGAATGAGTTTCAATTTGATGAAAAAGGAAGCGAAGAGGTAACAGCACAAGTAATGGATTCATATAATGCTGGTGCGATTGATACTATTTTAAGTGAAGAAAAGAAACAGCCGAAACAGTAAATATATATAGTTCCATGAGGCTGGGGCATAACGAAATAGATACTCTTTAAAGACGAATAATCCCTAATTTAGCTATTAAATAATGGCTACTTTCGGATACTTGGTTATTTGTGTTTTTACATGTAGTCATATGTAAGAACCAGTTCGTTCCATTGCGCTACAGACACTCGTTTTCCGCGGCTCAGCGCAAGCCCCACGGAAAGCGAAGTGTATTCAGACTGCTGAGTAATAACAGCAAACTTCATAGAACATCCTTTGTAAAAGCAAAGAAAAAATTCCTAAACAATTATACGAATCTTTCAATAGATTGTTTCGGAAATTTAAGAATGAGTATATAGATTAATAATGGCCTGGAACGTAGTAAGGGTGTTGATAAGCTGGTTGTTGCGGATAAATGTTAGTTGGATAATGCTGTTGTCGTGGATCGCCTCTATGGATAGATGGTCCAAGAATCGTGGTTTTATTAATTGGCGATATGGTAGATTTCCACTTATTTACGTCCATTGAATAAGTATGTGCCATTAAATCAGGAGGAGTGAGGCGTAGTAAATCAGATCCAAAGATTGCTTCAGGTGTTGGTGCATTAAATATAGCTAATAAATGAGTATTGTTTGTATTAGCGATTTCATAATGCCACCATCCTTGGGGAACATTTGCTACTTGGCCAGGTGTAATTGTATAGTTTTGGATTTTTTTCGTAAACGGATTTAATAGCGAAACAGTGGCAGATCCGGATATACAATAAACGAGTTCAGCTGCGTTTTGGTGAACATGTGGCTCCACTACAATATCTTTGCTCAAATAGATATCCAGTAATGACACGTTTTCCAGCGAATTTAACTGTTGTTCGCCTAAAACATTAATATAATTTTGACTATCTCTTTTGAAAAAATTGCTCTTATTTACATCGAAACTATATTTTATTTTTGGATCTGTATAATCCACATATTTAACCATTCTTTTCTTCTCCTTCTTCCCCTTTAAAGTCTAGTTATTTTATGTGGGATTTTTAATTAGGTGCAAGTACATGAAGGAAATAGATTAGAAGTTTATATGTATTCGAAGTTAATAATGAACCAAACAAAAAAGAAAGTATCGATGGTCATTTACCGATACTCTCTTAATTATTTTTACTTATTGGATGATTTGAAGTTCTTTTGGGAATTTTGTTAAAATCTCTACCCCATCTTTCGTCACGTAGATATCATCTTCGATTCGAACTCCTGCCACATTCGGTACGTAAATTCCAGGCTCGATCGTATATACCATGCCTTCTTGTAAAACAAGCGAATTTGTTTCCGTTAAGGAAGGGAATTCATGAACACTAATACCTAATCCATGACCTAAACGATGTGGAAAAAATTCTCCATATCCCGCATCTTTTATCGTGTTACGAGCAGCTAGGTCAACAGTAGCACATGAAACGCCTGGCTTAGAGGCTTCGATTGCTGTAAGCTGCGCTTTTAAAACAGTGTCATAAATATCCTTTTGTTTTTCGTTAATGTCTCCAAAAGCAACTGTTCTAGTAATATCAGAGCAGTACCCATCAACCACTACCCCTAAATCAAATAATACTAAGTCTCCTTTTCTT
>Ga0209463_1000545_pt1 | contig 28162 bp, 22 predicted proteins | sample AgamicMgSfrz_FD_187169 | JGI IMG/M metagenome (GOLD analysis project Ga0209463, IMG submission 187169) | Agave microbial communities from Guanajuato, Mexico - Mg.Sf.rz (SPAdes) (version 2) | ecosystem: Host-associated > Plants > Phyllosphere > Phylloplane/Leaf | place: Guanajuato, Mexico... | reverse complement strand
AAGATATAAAGTAACAGATTCTGATCTGAAGATATTAACTTTGAAAGGGTTGGAAGTTAAAACTGGAGGCCAGCCGTTAACTCCAAATGACAGTAATAAGATATACAAAGAGTTTGAGAATTTATCAAATATTCGTAAGAATGGGGAACTGTATACTATAGTATTTGAAATATTTATTTTAACTAATTTGAGGATAGGCCAAATATTGAATCTTAGGAGAGAATGTATCGTAAATGAGTATAGTGATGGCACGGGAGATATATCTTATGTCTCTAAAAACAGTAATAAAGAGTATGTAACACAAAGAGTAACGTCTAATATAATTAATTTAATAAAAAAAGCTATTAGGATTACCCAGCCAGTAGTTCAGCCTAACCGTATAATATCTAACTATATTTTTATAGAAGAATATCAGTCTTCAAGAATTAAGCATAATAAGCGTATTAATTTCTCTAAGTGCTTTAGTGACATTATAGAAAAATTAAAGCCAACCTTAGAAGTTAAAGAAGGTTATCATCCTTATAATGTTCGCCATACTTTTATTGATAATGCTTATAAAGAAGGAATCAAAAAGAACTTATCCATCAGTGAAATTGCTTTAATTACTGGAAATAGTTACAAGACTGCAAACCACTATTACCGAAAGCACAACGATATTGACCTTTATGTTGAAGCAATGGCAAAAGTAACTTTTTCAGATGTGGATATAAAGGGAAATATATTGTTAGAAGAAACAGAGCAAATACAAAATCTGGTTAAGGGGAATTTAGGGCAATGCGAAAGCAGTACCTGTATTTTTGAGATAGGAGAATGTTTATTGTGCAAGCACTTTGTTACATTCGTCAATAGAATTCCGAATTTTGAAAACTTGATTCAGAAATATAATAGTGATATTGAAAATACCAATAATTATTTAGAGATAGAAGAACTAAATATACAAAAAAAACTATTAGGAAAATACCTTTCCGAAATGTATAAAATAAAATTGGGTTAGAGGTTGAGCTTTATGAGATTAACTACAACTATTTACAAGTTTGAACAAGATTTAGTTAGAAACTTAAATGAATTAAAAAGTAATAGATACAAGAAAGATCCAAATTTTAGAATTACTTCGGATATTTGGTTTAGAGATACTATATGGGATTTTAAAAACCTTAATAAATTAAATAGGTCTCCAGAAATTTATAGGTATGATTTTAACAAAATCCCTTCTGCGTATCATTTATACGTAAAAACAGTCATTTTAAATCAGTTACTAATTAACAAGAACAGGTTTGGTAGCATTCATCCAACTTTTTCTACATTAAAATCAATCATCAAATATCTTGAACATAAAAACATTCATGATATTAGGTTATTAGATTTAAAAATAATCAAAGGTTTTTTTGAGGAGAAAAAAGCTTATTGCACTAATAATTATATTGAGACTCTAAAATTAGCCTATTATAAGCTTATTACAGCCATAGAAGATATTGATTCTATAGATGTGAAACCTATAAAAACCTATTTAGACGAAATTACAAAAGAATGTTATAAGGCAAAAACAACTACTGCAAAAAATCAGTACATACCAAATGCCTTTTTAAACCAAATTGTATCTATAGCTTTAAGTGATATTGAAGATATTAATCTTAATAAAGATAGACGTATTGTTGCAGCTTTAATTATCCTGTTAGCCGAAACAGGCATGAGACTAGAAGAAGCAACCATGTTAGAAACCAATAAATTAGAAGAAATAGTTTTAGGGGAAAAAAAGCATTATTATTTGAAGTTTAGGACTTTTAAGATTCAAGAAGGAACTTTTGAATCAAAAGAAACAGTTACTTGGTTAAGTGACAAAGCTGTTAAAACATATAAGATTGCAGAAACTTTAGTTAATGAAATAATAGATTCTTTGAGTGAAAGTACGAAGAATCGAGTAATGCTAACATTACGTAAAAAAGGAGCTTTAAAACCAAGGTTAAACAATAGTAAAATTAAAAGCTTAAATAAAGACATTGATGATAAAGAACTTAAATTGTTAGATAAACAGGCGAGAAAATATTTATTTATTAGTGAGAAATACGGATTAAAAAAACATGGAACAAGACTTTTAAGAGATGATATTCAAAGGTTCTTTTTCATCCATGAACAAGATTTTAACATAAATAAAGTTCCATCAGCTGAAATCCATAATTTAAAGACGTTTAAGATTACAAGTGAATCTAAGTACAATAAATTCGTCAATGTTGAAGAAAGAAAAAAAGTGACCTATGAAGAGATTCAAAAGAGAAAATATTGGTATGTAAATCCTCATATGTTTCGTGTGACAGTTTGTACAAAATTATTTTTACAGGGGGTCCATTTAGATTTCATTGTAAAACATATGAATCACCTTTCAGAAGATATGACCACTTACTATGATAAAAGTGAAGAATTTCAAGATAAATTAAATGAGAGTATACAAATATTATCTTCAATTTCTAACGAAAAGGGGTTGATTGAAACAGACCTTGCAAAAGTACAAGATTCATTCTTACACTCGGAACTTCAAAATGAAAACTTTACCAATAATATAAAAAAGATTAATGATTTTTTAAGTGAGAATAATCTTAATATCGAGAAAGATATGGACAAGGTATTAAAACTCTTAAAGAGGACTCAATCACCATTAACTGAGAACGAATTTGGAGTATGTATGAGAAGCGTCATTCACGGTATTTGTGAAAGAAGAAAGTATTTTAGTTCAAGCGCAGATTATTATCACATTGGAGTTCAGTTACCTACATTTAAGTTTATTCGCTATTCCTATGAGCGTTTTAAACAAAAAAAGCAAATAGTTGAACATAATAAGGTCATTGCAACTCAAAATAACAAATTCACCTCTGAATATGAACGAGAAGTAAAAGCATTGAAGCATTTTTCAAAGAAAACATTAAAGACAGAAATAGAATTACTAGAAGAATATATTGAAGAAAAAGGGAAAGAAGCTGCTATTAGAGATTTTCCAGATACTCTTCATATAGTTAATCAGTTAGAGTCTGTGAAAGAGGAGATTAAACAATGGATCAAGTGAAAGGAAAAGTGACAGAAAAATTATTAGAAATTGATCAGATTTCTTTTGATGATTTGGAGGAGAAAACCAAAGAAAGACTAATAGAAGTGGAGAAATTTATACAAGATAGAGAGAGAGAAGCAAAAGAGCTGGTTAAAAATATTCAGGAATTAAAAATTACAAAAACCTCTATTACTAACTCACATTCTACTACTTTTACAAGGAAAACTTTATACAACGACCTAATTTTAAAAGATTACGTTGATTATTCTATAAAACATGCTCAAGATTATTTTAACGAAAAAAAAATAATACATTTGAGACAGAAAGTTAATGATATTCAAGGTCAATATGAGAAAGTTTTGTTTCATACTACGAGAGAAAGTGTAATAGAGCTTCAAAATGAAAAATTAAAAGAAGACTTAAAATATGCATTAGATAGAAATGACAAGCTCCAAAAAATATTAATTGAAAAAGAGATAACAATTAAAACGTTAAAAGAAAAAAATGTTCATAAAAACATATCCTTCTTATCAGGAGAAAAATAGGTATATAAAGAAAAATAAGTAAATTTAAAGTGTATAATTATAGTAGTGGAATTAAAGCAATTTAAAAAGGTGATGTTAATGTCTAAAATTAATGAAATTCAATCGAAAATTAGTGAACTCAACGGTGGAGAGTTTCAAAAGATGATGGATGTATATTTTTCAAAAACAATCCAAGGAGAAGTTTATTCTATAGGTTCTGTATTAGGAAATAATAATACCAGAACAGGAACACCTGATACTTTAATTAAACTCAGGGAAGGAGGTTATATTTTTATAGAATATACAGTTCAAAAGAACAACATCTTTAAGAAATTTGAAGATGATCTTAATAAATGTTTAGATGAGGGTAAGACTAATATTGCTTTAGACGAAATTAATAAAATAATATGTTGCTGTACAGGAAAACTCACAACAGATGAAATTTCGAGTCTACATACACAATGTGCAACTTATGGCATCAATTTAGAGCTAATAACAGTAGATGCGCTATCATTTAAGATTTATAATAACCCTTCAATCGCAAAAGAATTTTTAGGAGTTTCATTAGATACAGAGCAAATATTAGATAAAGAAGATTTTGTGAAAATCTATAACAGAAGTAAATTATCTACACCACTAAATACTACATTATATGCTCGTGAGAGAGAAAAAAAGTTGATTGTGGAATCTATAGCCCAAAATGAAATTTCTGTACTAACTGGAAAACCAGGTGTAGGGAAAACACGTTTAGCTATAGAGTGTATAGAAATTTTTAAAGATAAATATCCAGACTATAAGGTGAAATGTTTAAGAAATAACGGACAAAACTTATATGAAGATTTAAAAGCTAATTTTAGTAAGCCAGGTTACTATTTAATATTTATTGATGATGCTAATCAAATCACTCAACTTAATTTGGTTTTAGAGTATTTAAATATAGATACTGAAAGAATCCATGTTAAATTGATATTATCAGTAAGAGAATACGCAGAACGTAATTTAATTGATAAACTTTCGAAATTTAAAATTCATACTATAAAAGTTGATGTTTTGGAAAACGATGTAATAAAAACTTTATGCTGTGAAGAGTATAATATACACAATTCCATCTACATTGAGAGGATTTTAGAGATTGCACAAGGAAATGCAAGGATAGCTGTAATGGCTTGTGAGACTGCTATTAAACAAAATACTCTAGAAAGTATTAGGAACGTTATTGAATTAATAGAAGAATATTATAAAAGTATTAAGGCAGATTTTGAATCAGAATTAGAAAATAATAATTTACTTAAAGTCGCAACAATGTATAGCTTTTTAAGTTATGTAAATTTAAAGGATTTCGATAATTTAAGAGTTATGTGTGAAATAACAAATCTAACTGAGGTTGATTTTTTAAGCCTTACAGACAGACTTCATGCTATGGAAGTTGTAGATATCTATGAAGATGAAGTTGTTAAAGTTTCTGATCAAATTTTGGGAACTTACCTCTTCTATCACTCAGTTTTTAATAAAAAACTATTAGCATACTCTTCTTTAATTAAGGCTTATTTTCCTAAAATCACTACACGTATAATTGAAAATATAAATGGAGTATTTTCTTATTTTTATCATGAAGATATATATAACCTTGTAAAGAGAGAAATAAAACAAGTATTTAATGAAATGAAAGAATCTAACGATAAAAATCAAGAAGATTTTATGTATTCTTTTTGGTTTGCTATGGAAATTGAAACTCTAGTCTATATTGATCAAGAAATTGATGAATACCCTGTAGCCGATTTCTCAGAAGTATTAAGTTATGATATTTCTAGGAACAGTTCTCGCCTTCCTAAAATTCTAAGAACACTTATGAACTATAGTCAGACACAATATTATGAAGAAGCGTTACAATTAATTTTTAAATATTTTTTAAAAAAACCCGAGGAGTTTTTAGAAGTTTATTCTGCTCTTACTGAAGGATTTGGGTTTAAAGATTTATCTGAGAGACAAGGTTATGCTATTCAAAAAAGTTTAATTGATTGTTCTATAAAAACATATGATCAAGAAAAAAGTATGGCTTCAAAAATGCTTTTAATTAGACTTTTAGAGTATTATTTGAATTTTAGCTTTCATATTACAGAGATGGTAGGAAAAAACACAATAAGATACTATGATCTTATTCTAAGAGGTAATGAGGATATATACGAAATAAGAAAAGTTGTTTGGGAAAAACTTATTAGTTTATATTTGGATCATACTGTTGCTGAACACATTGAAGATATATTATTTAACTTTGGTTACGAAAATGCTAAGGAAATAGATAAGGAATTATTGAGGTTTGACCTTAAGTTCATATCTCAACTCCTAAGCAATATAGATGAGTTCTCTCTAAAACAAAATGTTATTTTTAATAGGATAAATAACATTTTGCTTAGATATGATTTAAACCTGGAAAATAAATTGCTTTCAAAGTTAGATTCCAATGAATATAAAATTTATAATGCAATGTCAAAAGAGGCTACAGGTATTAATTATGAAGAAGAAGAATTTGATAAAAAGCAAAATTTAATTAATATGGCTACTAATTTTAGTCTTAGTGATTTTAAATCCGTTTTTGAAGTATGTATTGAAATCAACAGAAGTAATATCTTTAAAAGTTCAATATACAACATAGAAAATAGCCTCTCTATTCTCTTGGAAAATGCAAAAGAAGAAATCTTTGTAGATGTGATAAAGGGCTATCTATCTACTGATTTACCAATGAATGTATACCCAATGGCTGTTATTAGAAGGTTAAATGCAATTCTTAGCTTTGATGAGACAGAGAACTTGCTTACCTCTATTTCCTATTTCAATCAAAGTTATTGGATGTACTGCTTGTTAGTAAATGAATCAGAAAAAGGTGCAAATACAAAGATATTAAAAAAAATATATATTTATTTTGACAAAACTGATGATAAAATCAGTGGTTATTCAAGAGGTCTAGAATTCCTACAGCCCTATCTTGAATTAGACTCTGACGTTTATGCTAACGTTATTCAGAAAATCTTAAATAAGGATGATGAGGTAGTAATTAGAGATCTAAGATCTTTATTTAATGCATATTCACAAATGAATAAGAGATTGTTTTTTATTTTTGAAAATAATCTAAATACTTTAAAGAACGCATACCTGCGTTTGTTGAAAATAGATAGAAATCATGACCCTGGTTTTACAACATTAAAAAAATATATAAATGTTGATAATATGATAGTAGAAGAAGTAATAACTTTCTTAATTAAGGAAGACGATAGTTTCTCAAGACTTAACAAGGGCGGCTTTTCGTTTATTTGGGAACATGAAAATTACGAAATAATAGTAAATAGATTGGTAGAAAATTTAGAAGCTCAACACCAACAACATTACCTTCGTGTTTCAACTGTTTTGAAGAGTTTATTCACTAACAAAGAAACAAATGAAATATTAATCCTTGAGAGGCAAAATAGCTGGATTAAAAATCAAATATCTATGCATTTCCAAGATGAAAACAGAATTGTATTTTTATTTAGAGCTATAGCACACTTAAATAATAGAAAAAAATCTGAATATATATTAGATCTATTAAAATATAATAAATCATTTGATTTATTTATTAAATTACCTTTTGAACAACACACATATTCGTGGAGTGGAAGTGAAGTGCCATTCCTAGAAAAAAGAAAAGAGTTATTCGAAATATTGCTTTTAAATTTAAAAGGAATTGAATTGTTGCGGCATAAAAAGTCGGTTCAAGAAAGAATAGAATACTTTAATGAACTTATTAGAGATACAAAAATTAGAGAGTTCATGGAGGATATATAAGAATATTTAGCAGTATATTAAATTGTTGAATATTTAATTATTAAAAGTAGAGAGCAGAGTCCATTAATTTGGCCAAATGCTTTCTACTTTTTAATTTTTCTGTAAAAGCCTTTCTATTTCTAGAATTATCTTGTGAGGTTCTACCCTTAACACGCTTGAAATAGAAAATAAGGTGTTAACTGTAGGTCTTCTTTTTCCTCGCTCTAAAAGGCTTATAAAAGTACGATCTAAGTCTGCTTCAAGAGCTAACTTCTCTTGACTCATAGAAAGTTCCACACGATATTTTTTTATAATAATTCCAAAAGCCTGTTCAATATCCAGGAAACCACGCTCCTAAAAGTCTATATGACTATTTTTAAAGAGCAATGATTTTTGTTCTACAGACTATAGTCTACGAAGATAGATTTTAATAAAATAAAAATAAGAAGGGAGAGTTGGATATGGACAATACATATAGAGGGATGAAAGCAATTAATAAGAGTTTACAAAAAAAACTAGAATTTGAGAGGAATTATCAAGGAGGTCTTGAGATTTTATTAGAGGACTTAGAAGAGCAGCTCGATCAAGAGAAGTGGATAAATAAAATGATTCAAAAAAGAATAGACTTCATAGACAGGAAATGTACTAATATATTAAACCAGGTGAAATTAAAACATAAAAAAATTCAACTGTTAGAAGAAAAATTAGCTACTGTTACTGAGGTTAACAATAAAGTAGTAAAAGCAAATGACGCACTTAAGCGAGATATTAACAACCAAATAAGAGAAATAAAAAAACTAAATAGTCTAGTGAGTTATTATAGTTTTCATAAAAAAGAATTTTCTTTTCAAGATAAGCAAAATACTGAATCGCTTTTGAATGCAATAAACTTATCTATAAAGAAACTTTTATTAATGGGAAATCAAAAAGTAAGAAGAGTAAACCTTATCTGTAAATTAAGAAAAGAATTTGGTAAATACGAAGATTTTTTTTAAGGATATTTTAAATATTTTTGCCAATCAAAAATAAAAGCATTCTTACGCAAGGTTTCCCTGGATATATTCTGAAGTTTGAAATATATATTTATTAGGTACAATTATTAGAGTAGTTTTTAAAGAAAATTTGATAATATTTTATATATAACCGTTAGAATTTAATCGCATAGAAAAGCCTTTACTAAGTTGTAATCCTAAAGACAAGAACGCTTTGACTTCCTTATCAATATCTGAATTAGTAAGATTATATAACTCATCACTAAATTTTCCATGTAGAGAACAATTTGCTCTAAAACTACCTTTGTTGAATTTCAGGAAAATAGTTCTACAATATGGTAAAAGTAAACAGTACTTAAATATTTCGTAAATTTCTTTATCTATATCGGCTTGGTTAGACTTTGGATTCCTAGATTGAAATACAAATCTAACATTGCTATTCTTTAATCTAATAGCTAGATAGAATTTGTCATGAATACCCTTAATTCCTTTTCCAGTTTTTAAATCTTTTAATACTAGTTCTTTTAATACTAAATCTAAATGCTGCTTTGACTCGTCCCACTCAAAATTACTGTGACCAATCCTTTTAGCAATTGCTAATAAAAAATATCGATGCAAAGGTCTTTCTAAATTGTTTTCAGCTATATATTTCTGAGTAGAAGAATATAGGGTTTTTGTCATTTTAATAGATTTTTGATAGCTACATGCACCAAGATCCTTAAAAACATTAGGAAATGCTCCATGATTGTTGCAAAATTCATGGTACGCAAAAACTAATTTCTCAACCATCTTTAAGTAATCGAATAAAGGATTTTGGGTCTTAACAGCTCTTTTTGGCAAGTACTTTATTAAAAGTTTTCCCAATTTTTCATAGCTTAGAGGTGTCCATCTACTATCTGATGGGGTATCTTCGACAAGTGAAAGGTAGCCAAAATGAACCAATTTACTTTTGGAATTTCCTAAGAAAGATTTGCTATTGCTAATTTCGTCATAGTACTTTTTTAATTGCTTTTCTCTTTCAGTAGATTTTATCTTATTTTCAATTACAAATATCCTTTTATTGGTTTTAATTATTATATCTATACCATGATATTCTGTGTAGGCCTCAAAATCATATAATTCACCCATCCTCTGATGGCCAAACCAATCCCGCAATAGCTTAGTTTTCTTTTCATTAGACAGTATATCTGGATTGTTAAAAATCCACTTTATTATTTTAGAATGAAACAGTTCAACTGAAGAAAATCCACTATCTTTAAAAAAATTACTCATTTGCTAAACTCCTATCAAATACTGCTTGGTTATTAAATAAACATTTTAAAATAGATATTTTTCCCTATCATCATAATAAGCAGAGTCTTTATATGGTATAATTTTCATTGTACAGTTGATAGGTTAAAAGAATCAATAAAGATATTTAATGAAGGTATATTGTGCTATGTGTTAAAAGAAATTAAATTGTAGGTGAGTTAATGTATCTAGAAAAGTTGAAAATATGGAATTTTAGAAAATATGGTTCCAGTGGAGATAATGGAGAAAGTCCAGGTGTTATAGTCCCATTTCATAAGCATTTTAACTTATTAATTGGGGAAAATGATGCGGGGAAAACAGCTATTATAGATGCCATAAAAATAGTAACGGGAACATCAAGTGATGATAATTATAAAATAACCGATGAGGATTTTCACATAGATAATAATGGGAATATTAGTAAAGAGATAAAGATTGAATGTATATTTAAAGAACTAACAGAAGAAGAGGCCGGTATTTTCCTTGACTGGTTAACTTTCGATAGTGCAAACAACTATGAACTAAAAGTTAGAATGGTTGCTACTAAGACAAAAAATGATTATCTAGGAGAGAGAATTGAAAAAAGTATTAAAGCAGGGGATGAGAATTTTGATAAAAGGTTAGAGGGAGTTGCAAAAGATTTAATTAAAGCTACATACCTAAAACCTTTAAGAGATGCTGAAAATGAATTAAAACCTGGATATCGTTCTAGGTTAGCTCAGATTTTAAAAAACCATCAAGCCTTTCGAAAAAAAGGTGAAAAAGACTTACATAAGTTAGAAGAAATTATTGGAGAGGCAAACAGCAGGGTGAAAGAATATTTTGATGAAGCTTATGATAATGATAAGACAATAAAGTCGGATTTGATGAATTACTTAGAAAAATTCTTTCATACGCCTATAGGTGATGAACAAGGATATAACCCAAGCTTTAATGTGGTACAGGCTAAGTTGAACGATATTTTAAAACGATTAAGTCTTGATCTAGATAAAAAACCTTCTGGTTTAGGAAGCTTAAATCTATTATTTATAGCTACAGAGTTGCTTTTATATAATGAGGGACAAGATATCGGCACAAAGTTAACATTAATCGAAGAAATTGAAGCCCACTTGCATCCCCAAGCTCAACTAAGGTTAATTAAATATTTACAGAATAGAAGTAATAAGGAATCTGTCAAAGGGCAGTTTATTTTAACAACACATAGTACGGCATTAGCAGCCTCTGTTAGTTTAAAACACCTTATACTCTTAAATAATGGTATAGCCTATCCGATGGGACCTAAATATACAAAACTTGATGAGTCAGATTATAAATTTTTAGAGCGATTTCTTGATTCAACAAAATCAAACTTATTTTTTGCAAAAGGAGTAATTTTTGTAGAAGGAGATGCGGAAAACTTAATACTTCCAACCATTGCAGAAGCTCTAGGACGTCCTTTGCACAGTTATGGAGTGTCTATTGTAAATATTAGAAACACTGCTTTTAAAAGGTATGCAAAGATTTATTACAGATCAGATGAATGGCTAAAAGCTTTTAAACCCTTAGGTATTCCTGTGTCGATTGTAACGGATGTAGATGTAAGACCTTTAATGTATTATTTTCAGAATGAAAAGGTAAATGACGAGTGTTATGTTATCCAAAGTGAAGAACAAATCACGGAAATTTCGAAGAAGTTAGAGATTGATGTTATAGAAATAAATAATCTACTAAATAGGGCTTTTGATACAAAAAAAGAATTAAAAGAAACATTAGAATCATATGGTTTAAGGGTAACTGAAAAGAAAAAGAATGAAATTGCAGATTTGATTAGAGCAAAGTTAAATGCAGATATCATTAATTCACTAAAAGAACGTAAATTAAAAAATATTGAGGATGAATTAAGAGATAAAGATTCAAATGTAGAAACTTTTGTAGCACCAAATTGGACATTGGAATACGAACTTGCCCTTAGCCAATTAAGAACTTATTTAGCGATAGCGATTCATAATTCAAGGCACATTGACCCTTATGAGCCAAAGAACAAAAAAAGAATAGATGCAATTATTCAAGAAATTGATAACAATCCAGATAAAGAAACTGTAGCTTATGAAATATACAAGCCTTTATTGAACGGTACCGTTTCAAAAGCACAAACTGCACAAGAATTAGCTGCGTTAATAAAATCTCAGCTTGAATATGAGGAAATATTTGAGATGGAAGAGTTAACATCCCTCATCAGGGAAGATCCGCATCTAAAATACTTAAGAGACGCTATATACCATGTTACGGGTGGTGAAGGACCAGATGATGAATATTGAACTAGCAGATGTCAAACGCATCGAATCTGTACTCTTATCTCAGGGCGGGAAATTTAGTGATGAGCAAGTTAATGTCATAATGTCTAAAAATAGTGCAGACATAGAAGCCTGTCCTGGAAGTGGAAAAACAACTGTTCTAATAGCAAAGTTAGCTTTGCTATTAGAACAGTATAAAGAAAAAGAAATAAATAGTAATGGCATATGTGTTATAACACATACTAACGTAGCTGTAAAAGAAATAAAAGATAAATTAAAAAAAGTTGGTATTGAATCGATAGACTATCCACATTTTATAGGAACAATTCATGATTTCTTAAATCACTTTTTGTCAATTAAGGCCTATTCTAAAGTATTTAATCATAGTAACGTAACTTTCCTAGATGATGAAGAATATAAAGTGCTTTTTATAAATGAATTTAATAATATAAAACCAACATGGTGGAAAAGTAATATATCTTACAATATTGATGTAAGTTTTGATAAAGAAGGGGAAATGCATTTACTTGGATTTGAAGACAAAACACAAACATATAGAGATTTGCTTTCTGAAACGGCTAAACGACTGTTTCAGAAAGGGATTCTTAGACATATACATACGCTCACTCTGGCTAAATGGTATTTGTCAAATTACGAATTAAAATTGAAAGATGCTTTTAAAAATAGGTTTCACATTGTATTTATTGATGAAACGCAAGATACAAGTATAGCTCAGTATAATCTACTGACATCAATATTTAATAAAAAAGAAACCATAGTTCAGTGCTTTGGAGATCCTTATCAAGCGCTTTACAATATATATAATGGAGAAGAAGATGCATGGGTTCCAGAAGATCAATATTCTATGCAAATAGCTAACAGTAATAGATTTGGAGAAAGCATTGCTAAAGTTTTAAGGACTACATGTATAAAAAAATATGATCACTTAACAGGACACCCAGATAAAGTTTCTTTTCCTCCGCATTTTTTTGTTTACAATGACAATAATATTACGGAATTGCTAGCAGTGTACGCAAGAGTGTTAAGTTCTTACGAAAAAGAAAACCCTTTTTTAAAAAAAGAACCATCAAGTATACATGCTATTTGTCAACATCATGATGAGTTAAAAAGATTTGAATTTAATTATATTAGGAGACAAGGAGATCATAAGGAAGACTCTGTTGTTCATATGTATCGTCGCTGTTTAATAGGTGTATTAATTTTTTATTTAAGAACATATTCCAAAAAGAAAACCCACATCCCTACCTTTTCTAGTTTAAAAGCATTAGAAGAATACATAAAAAAAATTGATGAAAAAGAATATAGACAATATAAATTAAAACTGGCAAATTGGATCAAAAAGCTAAACAGCGTTCAAAGTGAAGGGATTACTGAGATTATAAAAGATATTAAAGGATATTTTATTCGAATTATTCGAGTGATTTTCTTAATTGAAGATGAAAATATTAATTTAAAGAAAGAATTAGAGTGGCTAAAAACGGCTATCGAAGAAATTAAAAGTATTTCTAATAAAGGTAATGAAGATGCAACAGCGCTTAATATGTTCACTGCAGCAGAAGTAGGTATTAAGCTCAATACAATACATTCTGTTAAGGGAGAGACACATAAAGCAACACTAGTGCTCGATTCTTCTAAAGGTTATGAAGAAAATCAATCAGACCTTTCAAGCATATATAAGTTCTTGTTTGGAGAGTATGATGAAAGCTTAGTTTCAAATTTAAAAATAAAGCGAGCATTAAAGTTAGCATACGTTGGGTTAAGTCGTCCAACTTATTTTGCAGGGGTGGCGATTAATGAAAAGAACTTTGAGGATGTAGAAGAAGCAATTAAATTAGCTAAAAACAACAATTGGAAGGTAATTGAAATAGATCAATATATATTAGAATGCCAACCAAAAAAAAAGGCAGGTTCTCTATAACATCTTTTAGACAATAGTACATATATGCATATACAAAAATAAGAATAAATAAAAAGAACAGCATTGAGTTAGTCTATTAAGTTTGTATAGTACAGCGTGAAAAAGTTGCGGCACTCACCTAAAAAACACTTCCTTACTTAACTAAAAGGAAATAAGTTTGATGCTAATTTAAGGTATGAAAAAAACTCTGATAATGAGTACTTTAGCTGGAAGATGGAGTTTGATAAATAGTGATATCTTTAGCAGCTTCATAAAACCTGGATTTGTTAAGGGGATTTTTATAATATAAGCAGCCTGCTTCATGTATACCTGAAGCAGGCTGCTTATGTTTTTTGAAATTTGCGAAAACATTAATTATTCTATTGCTCAAATTAGTTTGCAATTGACCTCTAAATAAGGAATTAGTGACAATCATATTTTTAAAAAAAGAAAATATAATATATAATCTTTTAAAAAATTTCATAGTTGACTTTTAATAAATAATAAATATCTAATTAATATTTTGGCTAGTAGTATTTAATAAGCTATTAGTATTTAATAATACGTAGAATTGTTCATTCCATGAAAGGTGGAATAGTATGGTATCTATTATATGCTGTACGAAAAGGCAAGACTTTATGGAGAACGTAATTCAAAATTATCGAAACCAAACATGGAAAAATAAAGAATTAATTATTATCTTAAATCAAAATAATATGGATATAAAGAAATGGAAAAGAAAAATAGAAAATGTCCCAAATGTATTTGTATATCAATTGGAGGAAGAAAAGACTTTAGGAGAATGTTTGAACTTTGCAATAAAGAAAGCAAGACATGATTTTATTGCAAAATTCGACGATGACGATTATTATTCAGGGAATTACATTAAAGACTCAATAGCAGTGTTTGATAGGTTGAATGTAGATGTAGTGGGTAAGAGAACAATCTATATGTACTTTAATCATGAGAAAATCCTTGCATTACATAAGCCAGGTAAAGAAAACAGGTATGTCACACAGGGTCTAAAAGGAGCAACTCTAGTATTTAAAAAGGAAATTAGTGAGAAAATATTATTCCCAAAATTAAATTTAGGAGAAGATACTATTTTTATAAGGGAATGTGTTAGAAATGGATTCAAATTATACTCTATGGATAGAAATAACTATGTGTGCTTAAGATTAGGGAAAGATGGGCACCATACATGGAATATTGATAATAATATCCTTCTAAAGAAATCCTCTATTATATGCAAAACTATTGATTACAAGTCATTTATTCAAGCTTAAGTAGCTCTAAATCTTTGGTGTTAAAGGTAAAAAAATCTTCAGATACATGTGTAGTATATATGTGCATAAATAAAAACAAACTTATGTAGTCTGGCTTTAACAAGCTAGACCGATTATAAAGGTTTCATAGGATATTAATGTAAAATTACTGTATATTGTTAATTTGTTCTAACCTTTAGTTATTCAGCATCTAATATAAATAGAAAATCTATTATATAAGTGTTATGGATTAGGAAGGAGTATAAAATGACAAAAAAGGCAAAAAAAAGAACTTATCTTAAAAATACGTACAGTGAAACAAGTGATAAGAGAGGGAGGAGGGTGAAGATAACAACTGGTCCATTTCTTGTGCCTTTAGAAGTGGATTCGGAAATACAAGTAGGCAGAGAAAATGATAGATTAATTATTATCCTTGAAAATCCTAGTTCTAAGAAAAAGCTGAAAGCCTCAATTAAACTTAGTATATGCTTACAACCTGAAAGCGACGATAGTATCTGTGAGGATATTCTTATATTTGAGGATATGCCAGAAATTGAAATCGACCTAGGTACATACGTATTAAAGCCCCATACATGCACAAGAATTGAAAGAATTGTTCCAGGCGAAGTTGGGTATGGAACAGATGAAAGGAATGCCATTTATCGTGTTACAGCAAAAGGACACTTTAATATTTGTAAAAAAAATTGTCAACCAATGGGTGGTCTTCTTGAAATGTCAGTAATTGTTGGTAGTATTTTTAATCCTCTAGAGCCAGGGCTCGAACAGGCTGATTCGGCTACATTTTTTCGCTATAAAGATTTGTTTTTTATCGAAGAGTAGTAAGACAATAACATGAAGGTTTTTATTAATATATCTTGTCGTGAAATAATAATTAAAAAAATCCGAATTGTGAATATACGGTAAAGTTTTTTGTTTCATTATTAAAGAATTTTCTACAAATGATTTGGTGAAATTCTTTTTAATTGCAAATGCACCAAAAATATAGCCTATATTCAGACTCTCAATTTTTATAGTTTTCTAACAAATAATAAATTATCATATATCGTAACAAATTCGTAAGCTTTATTATTACACAGCTCATCTACCGCCCTAAGAACTCCTGGGAATTGCTCTGAATAGTCATGAAAAACCATGAGCCCTCCTTTTACGATTCTCGGTGCATAAGACATAATATCATGTTTAACACTAGTATATTCGTGGTCACTATCGATAAAAAGTGCGGCAATAAGTTGAGGGCAATCATCATAAGCCTGTGTGCTAAGTTTCTTAATTGGAATCACAAAATTCTCAAGCTGGTGATACTTTATATTTGCCCAAAAGGAATAATAATAAGAGTCATTGAATGGGTCAATAGCATAGATGGGACGTTTTTGAGTGCTCATTATAGCACTCCCAAGAGCTAGTGCTGTCGTACTCTTTCCTTTATATGAACCGATTTCGACTATGGCTCCAGGCAAGTGATCAACCATTGAAGGTAAATGTAGAAGCCCAAATTGTTCATATTTAGATAACCAGCCTTCAGTGTATTCTACAATTGCTAGTAGTTCATATATACATCTTATAGTTTTCATCTTATAGTCATCGTTCCTTATTAATTATTTTAAATATCATATACTTATGGATTATTTTATGTTGATATCTGATAACTTGTATAATAAAGAGGCCTAGTTTTATTAAATTTTTTAATACTCTTATACTTCTGTTTAATTTATGTATTTAAACACTATGAAAAAAACTCATATTTTATTGGACAAGTTTTCGAAAAGCATAAAGAAATAAATAAGATGAATAATAAGATTGATTGGTTATTATATAGAAATTAATTATATTTGGTATGGACTATATATAGTCCATACTATTTTTTATGTGTAGACTTAATGTAAGATGTACTACATACTGGAGAAATAGTGAGGCTATATCATAGAAAGGTTTTAAAACGAAAAAGAAACTTTTATATCATAAAACTATATGGTCTATCATATTCGTAATGATATTCCCTCTAACACATAATCCCACGAGGAGTCACAACCTTGCCATTTAGTTGAAAGTGTATTGGGGATTTCTGCATTACAAACGTTCGGAATTCCCCAGTTGGATGTATTCACTTTCTGATTAGATGAGAAATTTATTACAAGAATTGTATAATTCTTTTTTACAACCCCTTTTAATATAGAATTAAGCTTAATTACCTCGTAAGGAAAAGCCTCCATCCTAATAAATAATAAGGATTCACAAGAGCTACATTTTTCTAAAAAATTGTTAGTTTGGTTAATTAGCTTGTTTTTATATAGTGAATAATTATGTAAGGGGTTTTTTTGGTCTTTAGTAATAGCAAAATCATGGTAAGATTCAATATTATATAGGTTATCTTTTACTATATAAGTATCTATATTTGCAGATCCCTCTACTGTTAAATTTTGATAGTCCATAAACCCTTTAAACCTGTTTTCTAACAAACGATTAACATTAGATAGAGAAGGAGATAACATCCAATCAATGGGTCCAGAAAAGTTCTTTAATTTTTTTCTTTCTAGCTGATAAGCTATTTGACAAAAAGAACCTAAGCTAATTATTGTATCGTAAGAAGATTTAATCATCTCGAACTTCAAAATGAACCAACTCCTTTATAATAAAAAATCATCTTAAACTCTCAATAAAAATCCACAAAAACCATAGAAGTTAGATGATGTAGAAATATGAAGTCAAATTAATAAATTAAAGATTAACTATATTTATTTAATACTTAACTTAAAATATGCTGGATTCTTTAGTATGAAGTTCACTTAATTGCCGTTCTATTTTTTTTGCTATAGCTTTCCAAGAATAAAGGTGATTCACATATTTTTTTCCGTTATGAGAAACTTTTTGTAATAATCCTCTATCTTTAGAAACTTCATTTAAGACTTTTGCAAAATTTTCTCTAGTAGCATGAAAATAGTGTGATCCTTTGATAAGCCGCATTCCTTTTACACCGATTCCTGTTGAAACTAATGGGATTCCCGCAGAAAGAAACTCTAAAGTTTTTATTTTAGTTCCTGTACCAAAAAATGCAGGGTTAATTGCAATATCTACTTCTGAAAATAATTTCAATTTTTGTTCTTTATTAATCTCACCTAGAAATTTAATATTTTGTTTAAAGTTACTAGAGCAGTTATTACTACATTGACCTGCTATTAAAAAATCAAAATTCGGACACTTTTCTCCCAAATCCGAAACAATATAATTTACTATATCAATATTTGGCTGGTGCATGCTACCTATAAAAAAGACTTTCAATCTTGAATCATAAGTTGTTGTATTTGCTCTAGGTTTCCATTCTTCTGGTAGGATACCATTCGGTGCAAGTTTTATTTTACTAGGATCAGCATTGAAGGTATTTATAAAGTTTTCTTTTTCTTCCCTAGAGGTAGCAAATACAAGTGTAGCATTCCGAACTAAAGCTTCTTCTAAATTTGTTACTAGCTCAATGTATTCATGCGAATTTCTGCCACTCCAAATATGTCTTGCAAATTCTGATTCAAGGTTATGGCTGTTATAGATTCTCGGCTTGTTATCAGATCCAAAAAAAATATCATAATTAAGTAAGAAGGGGGATTCATGTATGAGAATATCACTTCTTTTATAAAATTGATTATAATATTTAAGAAATAAAGAGGGAGGCTTGTTCATCAAGGCGCAACTTAAGGCAGCATGAGTAGAGAACCGAGGTTCTATGTTATCACTTAGTAACTTTTTATCAATTTCATGTTGAGCATCGTCTGTAGGGATTTTAAATTCTCGAAACGTTTTAGAGTAATTAATTATTTCAATTTCGGGAGTATATTTCTGTGATAAAAGTGTGATATCGTAAAATTTACTGAGTTGATTATAAAGATGAAAATATCTCAATACCCCGCCAGTATTTGGTGGGTAAATGGTTGGGAAATGATTCATTACTAAAATTTTAATCATAAAAAACACCTCTCACTAAAAAATAATTGCAGTTACATTCATTTTTTAAAAAAAGACCTTTTATGCTTCCTACAGTATGATATTTTTCAAAAAATTTTTTATGCTAATGAAGTTTTTTAATTAGCAATATCAGGGTATTTTCTAACATGTTTTTTGGATAAAAGCATATGGATAGCTTAGAAAGAAGTATCTGTATTAAATAGAAATATTTCTTTTCTACATGAAGTATTTTTAAGGCACTTCGAATAGCTTAATAGTAATAGATTTAATAGCTAGTCTTAAAAACCATTTTACTCTTTATAAAGAGATATTACTGTATTGGACACTAATTAAAGAGGTGGTAAATGGATGGAGAGTACCCCGGAAACAATTAAACAATTATTTAAAGATATTGTACCTTTGAAGTCTCAGAGAGAAGAAAGGAAAAAAATATCAGAACTATTGGCGGTTCCTGAGTACAGCAAATGTTTCTTGAGAGGATTACGTGAGAAATATTCCCATATAAAAAAAGAGCACGTTTCCATAGTTACTTGTACGAATAAGCCGCAGTTTATAAAGAATATATTTCAAAATTACCGAAGTCAAGCCTATGAAAAAAAAGAGCTTATCATTATTTTAAATAGAGATGATATGGATATTAATAGATGGAGAATGAGGGCAGAAAAAGAAAAGAACATTTTTGTTTATCAACTTCCAGAACAGGTCTCTTTGGGACATTGTTATAACTACGCTGTAGATAAGGCTAATTATGACTTTGTTGCAACATTTGATGATGATGATTATTATGCTCCAAATTATTTAAGCGATTTAATGCAGGCATTTATATACACAGATGCAGATATTGTTGGAAAACTTACATATTTCCTGTACCTAGAAGAAAAAAATATTTTAGCAATTAGAAATCGCGCACAAGAATATAAATACTTAGATAGAAGTTTGTTTCTAGATGGCGGAAAAAAGATTGTCAAGAGAAAAGTATTTGATTCTGTTCAATATAGGGATGTTACGCTGCTTGAAGATGTATATTTTTGCGAGGATAGTATTGACAAAGGTTTCAAAATATTTTCAGCAGACAAATATAATTTAGCGTATTTAAGAAGAAACAATAAGAACAATCATACATGGAAGGAAGAAGATCGAAAGTTGTTAAAATGGTGTACAGTGGTAGAGCGTACCAATAGATATAAAACAAGCGTAATACTTTAGAAAGTTAAATTATTAAATAATATGAATAAAGATAACTATGTTTATATGTATTTTTCTTCCTGTTAATTTTAGGTAACTAGCAGGAAGAAAAGTATTTGTGGATAAACAGTTTTAAACCATAGGTTTTTTAAGTATATATATAAGTTATAGGCATCTCTATATAAATTCCACTACTTGTAAGTATAAATTATTCCGAAAGTAAATCATTAACCCTTTTGATGTATTGATCTGGTATTTCCATGCCAGTTGTTTTTAATTTCCAGTCCTGAGTCACGTTGTGGTGATAATGAAGGAAGTAAGGATGAAGTTTATCAGCCCAACTTTGATGAGAACCGTTTATATGGATATGAAATTCCGAAGGTAATAGATCTCTTTCTATTCCTTTATCTACATAAGCTAAAGAAAGGGCAAACGGTTCAGTAAACCATATATGTTTACGTAATTTAGTCCATTGGTTGCCAGAGTAAAATGCTTTACCTACTAAATCACAATAGTGTAGCCAAATGTTTCTTAATGTTTCTACGTGTTGTTTTGGAATAAAGAGAACTGAGCTATTCGCATGAATCTTTCTTTCATTTTCTGGAATAGGAAGATTGAAGTAATCATATACATATTCCCACTCACTGAGAGTTAGGGGATCTATTAAGGAATCACATACACGGATTTTATCAGTAGACACCTCAGAAGAAAAATCTCTAGTTACAGCAATGTCACAATCTAATGCAACTAAAATATCGTACTCTTCATCAATTTCAAGCATTCTAATTTTATTGCAGTTCCTCTGAAAGTTTTCTCCATAAGGTTCCTTTACGCTTACTGTGACCCCCATGCTGTTTAATTGTTCAGCTACTTCTTTTTCTACATCGTCAATAAAAATGGCTGCTAATTTAGCTTTAGCTAAGTCCCCTCCAAATTTATGAATAGTTTTAAATAGAGTAATTGTTCTAAAGTGAAACTCTTCAGTATTTTCCGCCACGCAAGCAATTAATAATTTTGTCACTGCTTTCCCTCCTAAATTATAAAAACTACACATAATATTATGAAGGAAAGTTTAAAAGAAGAACTCCATTGGTAATGTTCAAATAGGATGTCTTTATTCATGTTGATATGAAGTGTAGGGCTCTAAGGGATTGGTAGCATTTAATGAAACAAGACATTTTTAAAGTATACTGTTTACTCGCTTTATATATTGGTCAGGCACAATCATACCAGTTGTTTTTAGTTTCCAGTTTTCAGTTACATTATGATGATAGCTAAGTATATAGGGATGAAGGTGGTTTGCCCAATTAGAATAGGAGTCATTGATGTGAATATTAAACTCAGCAGGTAGCAGCTCTACATTTATCCGTTGATGGGCAAGTGCTAATGAAAGCGCGAATTGATCAGTGAAGTACTTGTGATGTCCAATTTCCTTCCAGTTATCGTTAGAGTAAAAGCAATCGTTAACCATATAAGAATAATATAACCAAGCATCTCTTAAATCTTTAACATATTTTTGGGGAATAAAAAGGATTGCACTGTTCGCATGGATTTCATTTTCAGAAAGTGGCATTGCTAGATTAAAATAATTGTACAAATATTCCCATTGGTGAATTTTGAGAGGATCTAAAAGCGAGTCGCAACGACGTATATTATTGGTGGATATTTCAGAAGAAAAATCCCTAGTCACAGCAGTATCACAATCTAATGCAATTAATACATCATATTCTTCATCAATTTCAAGCATTCTAATTTTATTACAATGACGCTGAAGCCTTTTATCGTAAGGTTTAACTATACGTACAGAAACCCCCATGTTTTTAAGTTGTATATAAATTTTTGGATCTATATTATTAACGAAGTTTGCTATTAATTTAGCAGTGGCTAAACTCCCTCCAAATTTTTGCAAAGTTTTAAATAGAGTAATTACTCTAAAATGAAATTCTGGATTATTCTCTGCAACGCAAGTAATTAATAATTTTGTCATCTTTTTCTCTCCCAAAACAAAAAAATAAGAAATAAAAGATATTTAAGATTTTAATGTAAAAAAACATTCTGAAATATTTATCGTAAATTAATTCAAATAAAATGAAGAAGGTTCATTCTCGTTTTGTTTGTGTCAGATTAATTTAATTACTTTATATCATAATGTATGCAAGGGTTTAGAAGAGGTAGTATGTCCAAAAAAATTAGGCTGGCTTATATTCCAAATATGCATTTTGAAGACCAAATGCTCAAATGGGGATTTTGAATAAACCCAGCCTAATTTGTTCATGGAAAATAGACTTGTTTGAATTTAATAATATTATATATCTTTATTCTTTAAAAAGTTGTACACCAATTTTAACTTCAATAAATTCTAAGTCAGTAATAGCTTTTATATTATATGCTTCTTTAGAAGGAATCTGTAAGGTATCACCTGCCTGTACGTTCTTGACTTTATTATTAAGTGTAAACAGACCTATTCCACGAACAATTATCCATGTTAATTGGAAATGATAATGTTTTTGGAAGCCAGGGCTTTTGCCTTTTAAAATACCAATACGTTTAGTAAGAGCTTCATGACTATTATGAGAGTCATTGTAGTCTAGTACACGATACCAGCCCCAACTTCGTTCATCGTACATAGTGCGTTGTTCAAACTCATTTGCAATTTCTTTAATTCGTGGACTTGCTTTTTTATCTGATACTAGGATACCATCAGGGCTTACTGCCACTATAAGATTGGAAAGCCCTAACACTGATACAGGAATATCTAATTCATTAATAACGTGCACATTTTTACATTCCGGACTAATAGTTCCTTTCCCAAGTAAAGGTGTAGCCATTTCTTCTGTAAGAGTATTCCACGTTCCAAGATCTTTCCAGGGTCCTTTATAAGGTGTTACTGCAATATTTTTAGTCTGTTCAACTACTTCATAATCGAAGCTAGTGTTGGGTAAGGTGTCGTATTGTTTTACCATTTCATCGTAATTTAATAACCATCCTTTTTTTTCTATATGATTAAGCATAAATTTAAGTTTGAAAGCAAATATACCACTATTCCATAATGCTCCTTCCTTAAGTAGCATTTTAGCTTTTTCTAGATTTGGCTTTTCTACAAAACGGTTGACACCTTGATAACTTTTATTAATGTTGGATGGTTGAGAGGAAATAGGTACAATATAGCCATACTTTTCGGAGGGAAATGTAGGCTCAATGCCAATTAACGAAAGACTAGCATTTGAGTCCAGCACAACTTGTTCTAAATGATTCACTTGATCAAAAAATTCCTTTTCTACGTATGAATCAACGGGCATAACTATAACTACCTCATCCGTTGATACTTTTTTTACAGAATATAAGTATACACATGCTAATACTATGGCAGGGTAAGTATCACGCCGGCTTGGTTCAACAATTAAAGGTATATTAGAACCTAGCTGACTATCAATAATATCGACTTGTGATTTACTTGTAGATATAACCACATGTTTAGTAAGCTCAGTTTTTTGAAGTTGTTGCCAAATACGCTGAATCATAGATATTTTTTGGGTAGAAGAGTGTTCATTAGCTAATAACTTTAGAAATTGTTTTGAGCGTGAGTTGTTTGATAAAGGCCATAAACGCTTTCCTGACCCTCCAGATAATAGAATAAGTTGCATAGCTTTCATTCCTCCTAACTTGTCCAAAAAGGTTATAATATGTATATTGATTTCATCGATATACAGATACACGGTCCAATAATTAAAATATATGGTGAACATATATAGAAAAGAAGAGGAATATTAGAAGAGGTAATAAAGAACAAATACATTATAATTTATTAATTATCTTTTGAGACATATGTTTTAAGTTTAAATCCCTTATATTTTAAGGATTTTATAATAATACTCTTGATTTACAGACCACTACGCTATTATCCCAACCGAGCAAGTAACAGATCCGTCTAAGATGACAGCAGACGAAGAAAAAATTTATACCCTTATTGTAAAAAGACTAATTGCTGCTCATTACGAAAAAGCAATTTTCGATTATACAACCATTAATACATTGGTTGATGGAAGAGCAACTTTTATTTCTAAAGGAAAAGAACAAATTCAAGAAGGTTGGCGTAAAGTTATTTATGGCAATAAGAAAGAGCAAGAAGTTGATGAAGATGAGCAGGATTTGCCTTCTCTCGACGATGGAGAAAAAGGTACTGTACAAGATGTAAAAGTTAAAGAAGGGAAAACTCAACCTCCTAAGCGATATACTGAAGGTCAATTGATTACTTTGATGAAGACTGCAGGAAAACATTTAGAAGATAGCGAGCTAGTTAAGGTTTTAAATAAAACCCAAGGTCTAGGCACAGAAGCTACACGTGCTGGAATTATTGATGTTCTAAGAAACCGAAAGTATATAGACGTGAAAAAGAATCAAGTGTTTGCTACTAATAAGGGGAAATTATTAATTCAATCCATAGGTTCGAGTATTTTAGCTTCTCCGGAAATGACGGCTAAATGGGAACAACGTTTAAATGAAATAGGAGAAGGTAAAGCCTCTTCTTAGGAATTTATGGAGCAAGCTAAAAAGCTTTCGCTTAAATTAATAGAAAATGCTAAGAAACAAAGTGAGAATTGGTCTTTTGAAAAGTTTGATCTTAGTGAATTTAAAAAAGAAAGAGATAAAGGACGCGGGAAAGGTAAGACAATGGGAACGAAAGTTGGAAAGTGTAAAAATTGCGATGGAGATGTAGTAGATAAAGGTACTTTTTATGGCTGTTCTAATTACTCTACCAATAAATGCGATTTTACTATTTCTAAGAAAATTCTGGGTAAAACGATTTCTCAGATTAACGCTAAGAAATTATTTAAAGACGGTAAGACAGATACAATTAAAGGGTTTAAAAAAGGAGAAAAGACATTTGACGCTAAATTAAAATACACTGAAGGTAAAATTCAATTTTTATTTGAAAAATAATATTTTAAGTTTAAATTATTTCAAAAAGAACTTTCTAAAATGAAGGTTCTTTTTTATTTGGAAGAAATTTCACCTTCGAATTCTAGAGTTTAATAGAGCCAAATAAAAAATATGATTTTAGGTTCAAATAAATAGAAAACATTTCCGTAGGATTTATATACAAAATTTACTTTGAAGTGATATTATAGGTCTTAAATAACGAGTAAAATTACACAATTAAATATTCAAGAGGAAAGTTTATACATTAAAGTCACGAAATATGTTAGGAGATTATTACTAGTGAGTGAAAGAGTACAAACTATAGTGAACAGTATAGATAACGTAACCTCGTTGATAAAGTTGAAAGCTGAAAAAGATATAAAAAAAGAGAGTGAAGTAAGCTTTTTTAACGAGATGTTAGTTAATAAAACGGTGGAAGAAATACAACAAAGTTTGAAAGATGAGATTAATTCTGATTCTGTAGCTGATTTTTTAACTTTAGAAGAGACAGAAGATAATGGAGGAATTATTGCTTTATCAGGTTTTTACTTTCAATTTATGGTATCCATAGATTATTTAATAGATTTAATTGAAGGAAAGTGGGATTATCTATTAATTGATCATCATCAAGATGTGGTAGTTTTTAATAAAGAAAAAATTAGGTTTATTCAAGCAAAAACTAAAAATAAAGAATACAGCGATGTTACAAAAACAGGGTTGTATAAAGACTGGATACAAAAGTTGTTTGAATTAGATAAATTATTTTCTCATTCTACTTCTTATAAGACAGAATTTGAATTAGTTACTAATTTCACAGTTCGAAATTCCCCTAATATTCCGGTTGAAATATATTACAGTAATGAAAATTATGACATGAATATTAAAAGAAGCCCATTTTTTAATAAAGTTGAAGAGTACTCTAGGAAAGGGAATTATGAGGGGTTAGAGGGAGAATATTTAGAAAAATTATTATCTAAATTTAAGATGAGTAAAAAAGATACTAATCGATATTTAAACGAATTAGAAGTGAAAATTGGTAATTTATTCAATAGTAGATTCAAAGCTGTAAAAGAGGACATCGACTTTCTAATCGGGTATATTTGTTCCAAATGCTATTACCCATCAAACCCAAGAATACAATTCATAGATAAACAGCAAGCACTTGAAATAAAAGAACAGCTTAAAAGTCGATTTAATGGAGAGGCGAGGGTATATCTTGAAGAGAATGATTCATTATATCATATCGATAAATATATTGTTAAACTACATCAATCATTTTCGTCTACCACAACCCTTTACTCAGGTCTAGAAAGATATATAAATGATTTTGAATCAGAATTAAAAGATCATATTAGTCAGGGAGGAAGTCTCTTTAGTATAATTAGCCGTTATACAGAAAGAAGCTTCTCTTCAGCAAAAGTAAATCTATCTCTAGATGAAGAAATGATTACTTCTATAAAAGAATTATTGGATATAACGTTTTTTATCAAGCTGATAAATGAGGGTTATTTAACTATTGACAATAATCATAAAATATTACTGTTAAAAAAATTCGGGGAAGAAAAATTTAGCTTTTTTAATCTACTTGACACTGATGATTTTTCATTAGCTATAAAAAAAATAAAGGATGTTATTGATTTATTGGATTTTTCCGATAAATTAAATGTGTTTAAAGAAGGTCCCTTAAAAATCATCTTTTCCGGTGAATTTGATGAAGATGGTTTTGAGAATGAATCTTTCGTAGAAATAAAAAGTTCCAATTCACTTTCAGGTAATCAGTTAAAAGAAAATGTAAAAGAAGAATTAAAAACAGTGATTGAAGGTTCTATAGTTGAAGTTCCATACGAAATTTTGGTTATAAATGGAAACAACAACCAGGTAAGGAAGTTTTTTCGACAAAGAAACAAAATTAATGAAGTTGAAGCGTATAAAACTTATATAAAGAAGCAACTCAATAGGGAGTGAAACAATTGGATCAAAGTAAAATTCTTAGTAATTTACATGAACATAATTTTATAGTTCAAAATTCTGAGATGTTTTTAGAAAATAGTGGATTAATCTACTGTTATAACGAAGTTTTAAATATTGGATTTATAGTTAAAGAATATCCTGATTATTGTTTAGAAAACATAATGTCAGACGTTATAGCAGCACGATCAATATTAAGAAATTTAAATATTAATATATGGAATACTTATTTTATTATTTTATTAAATATTGCATATTCAGATAAGGATAACTATAGGGAGTTTTATCAAATAGAACGTAACTCTAAAGGTTTACGAAAGTACTTAATTCTTGAAGAATCAGATTTATATAGAATACCATTTATAGAAAACCATGAGAAAGAGGAAACTAGTTTAAATTTTGCTGCCAACTTTAATGAAATTTTGAAAACAAAAGATGAAGAAGTTGATGAACTAATAAAATGGATTTTTAAAGAGGACGGGGAGTATAAAGAGATACAGAAAAAGAATATAAAGGCAAAGATCAATGAAATATTAATACTGGAGAATTAACTATGAAAATTGATAGACTGGAAATCAAAAACTTTAGAAATTATTTAGGTAGACATGTATTTAAGCTAAACAAAAATATAACAATTCTTTACGGAGAAAACGGGAATGGGAAAAGTTCTTTTTTTGATGCATTAGAATGGGGATTGACTGGAAACATTGCTAGGTTTAATGGTAGCAAAGCACCTAAAGAAGCTCTTGCCAATAAAAAAACTTCTTTAGGTGAAGAGTGTTACGTAGAAATCTATTTTGCAAACTTATGTATAAAGAGAACCTTTTATTATAATGAAGAAGGTTTTGGTAACATAGAGTTTTCTTTAAATACTGTAAAAGAAACAGATGGATTAGTGAAAATTACTTCTGGTGAAGATAACGTGGATCTGGCACTAAGGGAGAAGTTTCAAGAGCAAGGAGTTAATTTTAAAGATTTGAAATATAAAGTAGGGGAAATAATAAAAAAGGCATATATTTT
>Ga0209463_1000544_pt1 | contig 28187 bp, 25 predicted proteins | sample AgamicMgSfrz_FD_187169 | JGI IMG/M metagenome (GOLD analysis project Ga0209463, IMG submission 187169) | Agave microbial communities from Guanajuato, Mexico - Mg.Sf.rz (SPAdes) (version 2) | ecosystem: Host-associated > Plants > Phyllosphere > Phylloplane/Leaf | place: Guanajuato, Mexico... | reverse complement strand
TCTTTATCTACTGCAATAACACTATGCATAGCTGAACTAAAAGAAACACATAGAACATTGGTTGAATTAATTCCACTTTTCCTCATAGTTTGCTTAATAGAATTTATAACAGCTCGAAATATTTCTTCTGGATCTTGTTCCGCCACTTCTGGTGTAGGAGAAAATAAAGGATATTCAATTCCATGGCTAGCAATTACACTTCCATCAACTGAAAATAAAACAGCCTTTGTACTAGTTGTTCCAATATCTACACCCATCACATATTTTAAATTCATTTTTTTCCTCCATATTAAAAGTACTTTAATTCTGTCCAAATGATAAAAAAGGCACGGACTAAACTTAAACTTCTTTTTAAACAAACATATTAATGATTAAAGCGCATCCAAAAGCAAGAAATGAAAGCAATGTCTCTAATACCGTCCAGGTTTTAAATGTCTCTTTCACGCTTAACCCTAAATATTCTTTTACCATCCAGAAACCTGCATCATTTACATGTGAAAACATCAATGATCCTGCTCCTGTTACAATGACAAGCAATTCTAAGTTCACACCAGACATATGCTCTATAATAGGTGAAACAATACCTGCTGCGGTCGTTAGTGCCACTGTTGCAGAACCTGTTGCAATTCGAATAAGTCCAGAGATTATAAAGGCTAAAACGAGTGGCGATAGAGATAGAGTTTCAGACATTTGTCCAATTGTCGTGCCTACTCCACTATCAATTAAGATTTGTTTGAATCCACCACCAGCACCAATAATTAAGATTATTGAACCTACTGGGAGAAGGCATTCATCTGTTAATTTTTTGATTAGATTTTTGTCCATTCCTCTCCGAATTCCAAGAAAATAAAATGCTACAAAGCAAGCAATTAAAAGAGCAATAACAGGACTCCCGATAAAAGTGAAGAATTTCATTAAACTATTAGATAATGAAATATAAGGTGCCACTGCAGCAAAAATCATTAAAATGACAGGTAACAAAATAATAAAGAACGAGATGCCTGTACCTGGCAATGTTTTGGAGGTTGTATTTATACGAATTAATTCAGGTTGCCCTTCTGGGATTACACGTTTATGCACCCACTTGGCAAATAAGGGGCCTGCGATGATAACCGAGGGAATGGCAACAATAAGTGAATAAAGCAATACTTTTCCTACATTGGCATTATAGATACTAATCGCAGCCATTGCTCCAGGATGTGGTGGCACAAGTCCATGTACCACGGATAGTCCCGCAATAACAGGTAATGCAATTAATAAAATGTTTTGTTTTGTTGTTTTATGAATGGAAATAACTAAAGGCAATAAAATCAGAATACCAGCTTCAAAAAAGACAGGAATTCCGATGATAAATCCTGAAAATAACATAGCCCAAGGCAGTCTCTTTATACCAAAGACTCGGATAAAGAAATCTGCTACCTGCATACCAGCACCGGAATCCGCCATCATTTTTCCTAAAATGGTTCCTAAAGCTAAAATACCGACTAAATGACCTAAAACTCCTCCTACACCAGTTTCATAAGCACTCACAATTTTATCCATCGATAATCCGGACATAATGGCTAAAAAGAGACTGGCAACAGTCAAGCTTATGAATGCATGCCATTTCCACCAAGATACACCTAGCACAACTAGTAAAATTGATAACAGAGTTATGATTAACAAATATATATCTTTATCCATAATCCACCTCACCTTTCTCACATGAGAGTTTCTTTTAAGTTTGATATCGTTTACATTACTATTTATTAATAATGGTTGAAAGCATTTCTAATGACAATAAAAGTACACCCTTATCAGATCCATTATTAAATCCATTTCACTGATAAGAGCTCCATGCTGTTATTTCGATAAACGTTTCATTAATTCGGCCTTTTCTGTTTCAAACCCGGGCTTACCTAGTAAAGCAAACATATTCTTTTTGTATGCTTCAACCCCAGGTTGATCAAAAGGATTAACGCCTAACAATAGGCCACTAATTCCACAAGCCTTCTCAAAGAAGTAAACCATTTCACCAAATGTAAATGCATTTAGTTGATCCAATTCCACCACTAGATTAGGGACGCCCCCGTCTACATGAGCTAATACCGTTCCTTGAAAAGCTTTCTTATTGACTTCATCCATTGTTTTTCCAGCCAAGAAATTTAACCCGTCAATATCAGCAGGATCTTCTTGAATGGTAAGATCAATTTGAGGTTTTTTAATTTGTACCACTGTTTCAATTAAATCACGGCGTCCTTCTTGTACATATTGTCCCATAGAATGAAGATCGGTTGTGAAATCAACAGAAGCAGGGAAAAGACCCTTTTGATCTTTACCTTCACTTTCTCCAAACAATTGCTTCCACCATTCAGACACGTAGTGAAGAGAAGGTTCGTAGTTCACTAATAACTCAATCGATTTCCCTTTACGATAAAGGGCATTTCGAACAGCCGCGTATTGGTAGCTTTCATTTGTTAAAAGATCAGGATTATTATACTTGTGAGCTGCCGCAGCTGCCCCTTCCATCATTTGATCAATATTAATTCCAGCTGTAGCAATAGGTAACAGGCCTACTGCAGTGAGAACAGAGTATCTTCCACCTACATCATCCGGAATAACAAAGGTTTCATATCCTTCTTCGTCCGCGAGTTGTTTTAATGCTCCTTTTGCTTGATCAGTGGTTGCATAAATCCGTTTTTTTGCTTCTTCTTTTCCATACTTTTTCTCCATGTAATCACGGAAGATACGGAAAGCAACAGCAGGTTCTGTGGTAGTACCTGATTTAGAAATGACATTAACAGATATATCTTTTCCCTCTAATAATTCCAACAAGTGCGATACATAAGTAGAGCTAATATTTTGACCTGCGAAGTACACTTGAGTTGTGTTGTCCATTTGATTGTGGAATGTATGAGACAACGCTTCAATCGCAGCACGAGCGCCTAGATAAGAACCACCAATACCGATTACAACTAAAGCCTCGGAATTACTACGAATGCGTTCAGCTGCTTTTTTAATTCTTGAAAATTCCTCTTTATCATATTCTTGCGGTAAATCCACCCAACCAAGAAAATCAGAACCTGGTCCTTTTTTTTCGTGAAGCATATTATGCGCTACTTTTACAAATTCACTTAAGTTATCTACTTCATCTTGCTTCATAAACGATTTTGTGTTTGAATAGTCAAAAGAAATAGTCATGTAATCTTTCTCCTTTACATTAATTGTTATTTGTCATACAAAAAATATAAATTTAGATATAAGAGTGTGTTTGTATTCCACTTATTAAGTACGTAATCATAGATAATTGATCTATATTGTTCTCACTTAAAAGAAAACAGGCTTTTCTATGAGAGCCTTTTCAATATCCATTGTTTTTAGTTCTAATAATTTCTTTAAGAACATCTTTGTTTTCTTAACACGTTGGTTTTCTTCTATTTTCGTGTTATTTTGTTCAATTTCATTAAGGTATCGAGTAATTGCTTTTTTATAAGCAATTGTTTGGATTAACCACTCACCTAAAAGCTGTTTAGTGGCTTCTCGCTCCTCTTCATTTTTAACACCAAATAAACTTTGCATTTCAGATTCCTTTAATGTAATTAAACTGAGGTTTTCGTTCATAACTATCCAAAAATAATTTTGTTGATAATCATAATATCTATGTTCTTCTAATAAAAGATAATCAATTTCAAACTTAACCTCATAGAATGGGTTAGTTACAGTTGGGATACTAAGTTCTTTAATATTAACGTTTTTTATTAAATCTACATATAGTTCAAAACCATGGGTAGTCTTAATTCCTTTGGCATTTAACAAATCCATCATACTTAAACCTCTAATCATATTAAAATAAATGCTATCCATTTAAGATAGAGGAACGTTAGCATTTCCCAAGAAGCTAACGTTCTTTTCCATCTAAATTAATGGTTTTCAGTTAAAAGATTTTAGTTTTTAACAGCCTTTTTCCAATCAGCTGCAAATTTTTCAATTCCTTGTTCTGTTAAAGGATGTTTCACAAGCTGTTCGATTACTGAATACGGAATTGTTGCAATATGAGCTCCGGCAAGCGCTACACGTGTCACATGATCCGGATGTCTGACAGAGGCCGCAATAATTTGTGAGTCAATGTTCTGTACGCGGAACAGTTCTGCAATCTTAGAGACCAGGTGGACCCCGTCTTCTGAAATATCATCTAAACGTCCTAAGAATGGAGATACATAAGTCGCACCTGCACGAGCTGCTAGAAGTGCCTGGTTTACAGTAAAGATGAGTGTTACGTTGGTTTTCACTCCTTTTTTTGCAAGATAGCGTGTTGCTTCTAGGCCAGTGATTGTCATTGGAAGTTTAATGGTAATATTTTTGTCGCCACCGTTAATTTTAATTAATTCTTCTGCCTGCGCAATCATTTCTTCTGCTGTTTCAGCATCTGGAGTCACTTCTGCCGAAACTGATTCTACTTCAGGTACTGTTTTTAGAATTTCTTCAATGCGGTCTTCAAATTTTACTCCTTCTTTTGCCACTAAAGATGGATTGGTTGTCACACCAGATAAAACGCCTACTTTATATGCTTTCTTAATATCCTCAAGGTTTGCAGTATCAATAAAGAATTTCATGATTTTATTCCTCCATTAGATTATTTTTTTACTATATCCACTATTATCCCAGTTATTTTTTTTCTACAGCATGTCCGCCAAATTCATTACGAAGAGCTGACACAACTTTTCCTGTGAATGTATCATTTTCTAATGAGCGATAACGCATTAACAGAGACATTGCAATAACCGGTGTAGCTGTTTGAAGATCTAGCGCTTCTTCCACTGTCCATTTTCCTTCACCAGAAGAATGCATAATACCTTTGATCTCGTCTAGTTTTGCATCTTTAGAGAAAGCACGTTCTATTAATTCCATCAGCCATGAGCGAACGACTGATCCATTATTCCAGACTCTTGCTACTTTTTCATAGTCGTAATCAAATTCACTTTTTTCTAACACTTCAAAGCCTTCGCCTATTGCAGCCATCATTCCATATTCGATTCCATTATGAACCATTTTTAAGAAATGCCCACTTCCTGCCTTTCCGGCATAGAAGTATCCATTTTCTACAGCAGTATCACGGAAAATAGGTTCAACATTTTCCCATGCTTCAGGATCTCCGCCAATCATATAACAAGCTCCATGGCGGGCCCCTTCCATTCCACCTGAAGTTCCCACATCCATAAAGTGAACCCCTTTTTCTTTTAATTCGTTATAACGACGAATGGATTCTTTATAGTGAGAGTTACCAGCTTCAATTACAATATCTCCCTTTCCTAACAAAGGAGTAACTTCACCAATAACTGAATCTACAACCGTATGGGGAACCATGATCCAAAGAACTCTGGGTGTTTCCAATGAATGAACAAGTTCTTTTAAACTAGATGTGCCTGTAGCTCCATACTTTCTCATTTCTTCAACAGCATTTGGATTCACATCGAATGCGACAACTTCATGATGTTGATCTAGTAGATTCTGTCCTAAATTTACGCCCATTTTTCCTAAACCAATTAATCCGACTCTCATATTCATTGCCTCCTACAACTAGTATTTCTACAGATAAAAGTTAATTTTCACAAAATATCCCTTATATTTTCATCTCTAACTACATGATAATGGGGGAAACATGAGATTGTATCTGTCCTCCCCCATATCTTTTATTTAAGCGTTTAATACACTTTTAGTAAGTTGAACAACATTTTCTGTCGTAAACCCAAATAATTTCATGACCTCTGCTCCCGTTCCTGACGCACCGAATGTGTCAATAGATACTATTTTCCCCTCAGGTCCTACATAACGTTCCCATCCTAGAGAAATCCCCATTTCTAATGACACACGCTTCGTTAAGGAAGAAGGAAGAATTTGCTCTTGATAATCTTTTGATTGATGACTGAAAAGTTCCCAGCTTGGCATAGCCACAACACGAACGGAAACACTTTCTTTCTCCAGTTCAGTTTTTACATTTGTGGCTAAAGAGACTTCAGAACCTGTTGCAATCAAAATCATATCTGGCTTTTCATTTGTTTGTGTTAATACATAAGCACCTTTAGAAAGATTCTCTAAGTTTCCTTTTGTCTCCTCAAACACGGGTAAGTTCTGGCGACTAAGAACTAAGGCAACTGGGCCCTCGGTTTGTTGTAAGGCATAAGCCCAAGCACTGGCTGTTTCATTTGCGTCAGATGGACGAATGACAGTAAGCCCAGGTATAGCACGAAGAGCTGCTAGATGTTCAACGGGTTCATGAGTAGGACCGTCTTCCCCAACAGCGATCGAATCATGAGTAAATACGTAAGTAATTGGTAGCTTCTGCAAAGCTGCTAAACGAATAGATGGACGAAGGTAGTCATTGAACACAAAGAATGTACTTACAAAAGGCTTTACTCCTCCATGAAGAGCCATCCCATTTCCTGCAGCCCCCATAGCATGTTCTCGAACTCCGAAGTAAACGTTTCGACCGCCGAATGACTCTACTGCATAAGCTTTTTCCCCTTTAATATCTGTCATCGTAGAATGAGAAAGATCAGCACTACCTCCAAAAATAGAAGGAACTGATTTTACAAAATGATTAATTGCCTCTCCACTTGCTACACGAGTTGAAATAGCTTTTTCTGTATCGAATGTTAAAATATCTTTTGCATTTATTAATACTTTTCCTTCTATAGCATCTTCTAACTCTTTTGCCAATGAAGAATGAGCTTCTCTATAAGAGTTAAATAATTCTTTCCATTCTTTTTCTTTTTCAATCCCTTTTTGTTTTAGTTCTTCAAAATGAGATTTTACTTCTTCTGGAACAAAGAAATCTTCCCCATAATTCCACCCGTACACTTGCTTAGTTGCCTGTGCCTCTTCTATTCCAAGTGGATTACCATGGGCTTTATTTGATCCAGCTACTTTCGGACTACCAAAACCGATAATCGTTCTAACTTCGATAAGAGTTGGTTGATCCGTATTTTGTTTACCTAACTCGATCGCCTTTGTGATATCATTTACATCATTACCCTCTTCCACTCTTAAATATTGCCAGTGAGCAGATTCAGCTCGTTTTTTAATATCTTCAGCAAAGGAAAGGTTTAGTTCCCCATCCAAAGAAATATCATTTGAATCATATAATACAATCAGCTTGCCAAGCTTCATATGGCCAGCCATCGACATCGCCTCGTAAGAGATTCCTTCCATTAAATCTCCATCTCCAACTAGGGCATACGTATAGTGATTAATCATAGGAAATTCTTCTTTATTAAATTTTGCAGCTAAATGTGCTTCTGCCATGGCCATTCCTACTGCATTGGCAATCCCTTGTCCTAAAGGACCTGTAGTAGCCTCCACACCATCGGTGTGGCCAAACTCAGGATGACCTGGTGTTTTACTGTTTAATTTTCGGAAACTCTTCAAATCTTCTATAGACACGTCATACCCACTTAAATGCAACATACTGTATAACAAGCTAGAACCATGGCCAGCAGAAAGAACGAAGCGATCTCGATTAAACCATTTTGCATTTTGAGGATTATGTGTTAAATGATTTGCCCATAAAGCATACGTCATTGGCGCGGCTCCCATAGGAAGACCCGGATGACCAGAGTTGGCCTGATTGACGGCATCAATAGATAATGTTCGAATGGTATTTATAGCAAGTGTTTCAATGTTAGTATTCATAGATGTTATTATCTCCTAGTAATTTTATTATTTTGTATTAAACTGGAACAACTAATTTTGAAGGCTTCAGATTTTCTTCATCTAGCCACCATTTAAACCCATCTTCCTTCAGCAAACTATTAGCTGCATCTGGACCATAGGAACCAGATGGGTACAAATAAAGAGGTAAAAGATTTTCTTCAAAGGCCTCTAGTACAGGTTGTACCCATTCCCAAGCTAATTCAACTTCATTCCAATGAGCGAAGAATGTTGAATCTCCTGTTAAAGCATCAAAGATTAGACGTTCATATGCTTCAGGTACGCCCTTTTGCTCGGTCGCAAACTCCACTCTAACCGGTTCAATTTTTCCGTTCTTCAATGGATTTTTACTATTCAACTGTAAGGACACATTTTCATTTGGATTAATTTCAATAATTAAAAGATTTGGTTCAACTTTCTCATTTTTATTTTTGTAAAGTTCTTTTAAAGAATCTTTGAATTCAATGACAATTCGAGTTGACTTCTCTTTCATTCTTTTACCTGTACGAATGTAAAATGGGACTCCATCCCAGAAAGAATTATCAATCCATAAGCGCGCAGCTACAAACGTGTCATTTTGAGAAGCAGAATTAATTTTAGGTTCATCGATGTATTTTACAACGGGCTGACCATGAATTTCCCCTGCATCATATTGACCACGAATAACCTGCAAGTCTACATCTTCTTTCTTTATCGGACGAAGTGATTCCATCACTTTTCTCTTTTCATCACGAATTTCTTCTGAACTAATTTTTTTTGGAAGGTGCATAGCAGTCATCATTAAAAGTTGTAACATATGATTTTGAACCATATCTCGAATTGCACCTGCTTGGTCATAATAGCCAGCTCTTTCTTCTACTCCGACCGTTTCACTTGCTGTAATTTGGACATTAGAAATATATTGATTATTCCATAATGATTGAAGAATAGGGTTCGCAAATTCTAAAGCTTCCAAGTTTTGTACCATAGACTTTCCAAGATAATGATCAATTCGATAAATTTCATCTTCTTTGAACGCTTGACTTAACTTTTTATTTAAATCTCGCGCAGATGTCAAATCATGTCCAAATGGTTTTTCAATAATGAGACGCTTCCAACCTTTTGTAGAACCTAGTCCACTTTCTTTGATGTTTAACGTAATGAGATCAAAAAAATCCGGTGCCACTGATAGGTAGAACATCCGATTTTCTGGAATGCTTAGCTCTTTTTCACGACGTTGAACAAGATTTAATAAATCTTTATAGTCTTCCTCATTTATCGCATCCAAGGCTCTGTAGCAGAAAAAATTTATGAAGTCTTCCATTTTAGAATGATCATTTGTCAATCGTCTGGAAAAGGTTTCTACTGATTGTCTCACCTGGTTTTGAAAATCTACATCAGAAATCTCTTCTCTACCTGATCCAATAATAGAAATTGTTTGAGGTATTTTTTGATCTAAGAATAAATTATAAAGAGCAGGGAAAATTTTTCTTTTAGCTAAATCCCCTGTCGCCCCAAATAAAACAAAAGTCATTGAGTCCATTTTACAAACCTCCTTTTAGCAAAATTATTAATTGGAATTTACATTGAGTAATCTTACGCCTATTTTACGCTTACGTCAACGTTAATGTTCAGTCCTTTTTATGACAGCATACCAAAAAGATGAGGAATAAAGTTCCCTTGATTTTAGGAATTCATTTCATCCCGAAAAGTTTGCCCTTTTTTTCATCAAACATGTGTACAATTATTAAAGTATGAGCAATAGATAATTTCTGTACTTAGATTATCTGTATCAAATCACACTATACAGCAATGTTTACACATTTTTGTACTACTTGAACTTTCATAGCAAGACTATGCAAAAATCATTATTCCATATGGAATATCATATAAAGAAACAAAGCATTCTTAGAAAGAATGCTTTGTTTCTTTATTTTTCTCCTTGTTCAAATTGAATTATTGCTTTTTGAGCACGATCCCGAAGTGAAAGTAAATCAGCTTCTACTTTTAGAATATTATTCTTTTTTTGCTCGATTAATCTTAACTCCTCCTCTACAGTGTGAAGAACCTTTTCTAGCTTTTTCTTTTGTTGACTTGTTCCCTTTACCTGTCTATAATCCAACCTTTGAAGTTCTAATGTTTCGCTAAGTTTGAGGAATTCTTGTAATTCTTGAAGGGAAAATCCCATTACTTCTTTAGCATTTATAACTTTCTTTAAAAACTCAACATCCTTTTCTGTATATAGCCTATACCCGCCCTCGCTACGTGTAGGCGAAGGTAAAAGCCCAATTTGCTCATAATAGCGAATGGCACGCTTTGTTAATCCACTTCTTCTGGCCACATCATCTATTCTTAATTCATTCATAAATAAGCTCCTTTTTAAAAATTTATAAATTTACTAGTAGATAAAAAGTTAGTTTATATTGTACAGCATTTCCAAACTTTTCTCTAAAAGTTAAAAAATAAGTTCTATAAAGAAAATAGAAGCCAATAAAAAAATTTGTATAAAACAACTCAAAACTTACGTTGACGTAAACGTTAAATAGGATTATAATTTATTCGTACAATAAATGGAATCATATATAGGGTTTTAGATGAAAATAAGAAGTAAATAGGATGACCGAGATTTCTCTCATTCTATTCTGATTTTTAAACAGCTCTTTCAAGAGATGAGAAGCTTGTAATCAACAAATTATATAAGGAGTTTTTAAGTTATGAATGAAGAAAAACTGAATGCCCAAAGTCAGTCAAGTAAGCAACCTCTTGTCGTTTGGGTCATATTCTTTGCAACGATCATTTCCTTCATGGGTTTAGGTCTTGTCGATCCTATTTTACCTGCCATTGCAAGTCAGCTTCATGCTACTCCTAGCCAGGTTTCGTTATTATTCTCAAGTTATAATTTAATAACAGGTGTAGCTATGCTGATAACAGGTGTAGTTTCTAGTCGAATAGGAATTAAATGGACGTTATTAACGGGTATCTTATTCACTATTGTTTTCTCTGCACTTGCTGGGTCGTCTAATGGGATATGGCAAATTGTAAGTTTCCGCGGTGGTTGGGGACTTGGTAATTCATTATTTATTGCTACAGCATTATCTGCTATCGTTGGCCTATCTCTAGGAGGGACAGCCAAGGCTATTATTTTATATGAAGCTGCCATTGGATTAGGTATTTCAGTAGGTCCATTACTTGGTGGTGAATTAGGTTCTATTTCATGGCGTGGTCCTTTTTATGGTGTTAGTGTCTTGATGATTGTAGCATTTTTAGCACTTCTACTAAAAATGCCGCAAGTAGCCAAACCAAAGGTTAAAAGCTCTGTACTAGATCCTATTAAAGCATTGAAATTTCCTGGTTTATTTAGACTCGGACTTACAGCTTTCCTTTATAACATTGGTTTCTTTACATTAATGGCATATTCTCCATTTGTTATGAATTTAGATGAGCATGGATTAGGTTATGTTTTTCTTGGATGGGGACTTTGTTTAGCCATCACTTCGGTGTTTGTCGCTCCAAAACTACAAGTAAGATTTGGAACGATTAAATCTATGTGTACAATGCTCATTTTATTTGCATTAACCTTACTAGCGATGGGAATTTGGACAGATTCTCCAACAGTTGTCATTATTTCGGTTATTGTTGCTGGTCTCTTCTTAGGTACAAATAATACTCTCATTACAACAGCCGTTATGGAGGTTGCACCCGTGGAACGAGCAACAGCTTCCGCCGCATATAGTTTTGTTCGTTTTATTGGAGGAGCAATCGGTCCATGGCTAGCTAATAAGTTAGCTGAAACCTATTCTCCACATGTTCCATTTATAACAGGAGCTATTTTTGTTCTTTTAGCTATGCTTGTCGTTGCATTTGGGCGCAAACATCTATTGCACGTTGATAAAATTACTCATTAAGAAAACTTAACAGGGCCAATGAATATAGCTCTTCAAATTTAAATGACATCTAAAAATAAATGCTCTTTCTACTAACGATTAAGGGAAAAAGTCCACCTTGAAAGGAGTACCTTATATGTACAAAAAAATTTTAGTAGCATTTGATGGTTCAAAGCCCTCTGTTTCTGCCCTGAAACATGGAGCAAGACTAGCCAAAACGATGGGCTCAGAACGAATAACAGTCGTGCATATTAATCAAGAACTTCCCCTACAGGAACCCGTTCTTAATATTGATGTAGATAAATTAATTGATGACGAAGATCAACAGCTTTTATCTTCAGTCGTTCAATTTCTTTCCGAATCAAACGTTGAGTATGACGTGCATGCTTTTCATGGAGATCCTTCAACTATAATTACATCGTATGCAGAGAAAGAAGGTTACGATGTAATTATAGTAGGAAACACGGGAAAAGGTATGATAAAAGAAGCGTTGCTGGGAAGCGTAAGCCATAAAGTCGCACATTCTGCTGACTGTCCAGTGATCATTGTAAAGTAAATTTTTATATAGTTTCTAAATGGTCTTTCATAAGAGCATAAAGGATTTTCTGCAGGTTGTACTTTAATAAATAAAAATATAGAATGATTGATTTAACTTTTCTTAGTAGAAAGAAGCTGAACTAACATCTGTTGGCGTTTCTTTTTATCAGAAAAGGATGACTCAACTAATTTACATGTGGAGTGAGAGCGAATGGATAAAGATCTCGTTAAACTAATAAGAAAAAGTTACAACATGAATCAACGTGATTTTGCCAAAGCAGTTAATTGTAGTTTTTCGCTAATTGCTTTAGTTGAAGTTGGAAAAAGAAGAGTAACAAAGGATCTTGAGAATAAAATTAAAGTTGCCTTTAATCTTGACGATCTAACACAACCTACCTTTGTAGATGATTTTTTTGAAAAAACTAGTTAATTTATACTTTTAGCATAAGCAGTTTGTTTTTATTAAAAACCTTTTAAATTGAAAAGCCTTTGCCTATAATGGCAAAGGCTTTTTTGACGAGTTTCTTCTATTATATAGTATTTTTATCAAGATAAAGATTTAAGTTCCTCTGTTAAAAGCAAAAAAGCTTTTTTATCTTTCTTTTTTAAGGAATGATCAATTTTCTCAAGGATCTTACTTTTTTTGAAATTTTTCATCATCTGTTCCAAAAACAATTCAGCCAACATTTCATCACGTAAATTTGGATCGACTCGATCCATTTCATTAAGAACATTATTTTCCATAAAACGTCAACCCCTTTTGCAAACAGTATGCCCTTTTGCCCTCTTTTTATGCAAGGTTGATAGATGAAGTGAGATATAGAATAATATGCATAATTACACGCCTATTTGCTTTCAGATATTTTTCATATATCTTCAATTAGATAAAAACTAACTTTTAAAGATCAAGGTTTTATTAATTACAATCATTGGCGACAAATGACAATTTCCACTTCATATCCTATACTAATCTATGTTCTACTTCTCTTTTAAGAAATTAACATATTCATGTTAACTAAACATAAAGTATATAAGTACTTACCGTTAATGTATTTTTAATAAAATAAATTTAGTAAAAAACACAAAATAAACTTACTTTATACTCAACGGTAAATAAATAAACTATATTTTAAAAATCTAAGTTTTATCATTTACTCTTAATGACGGCAAATATGGGCTTTTTCTACAAGTCGAGTAACGGATAATATACTTATAGGTAAAATACGTTATCTATTACTCTAATAAAATCAATAAAAATCAATAAAAATCAATTGTTCTTACAGACTTTATATATTAGATTTTTAAATCATACTTTATATGACCACTTAAATATTCCTAACATACAAATGAGAGTGAAATATAAATAGATATCAGTTAATACATAATAATGAATTTTAAATTTTTGAAGTATATATACATTTGATAAATAAATTAATTTCTTCCACTTAATTACAACACAATCATAAAGATAATTGGCAAAGTAGCTAGGCTTAGAGACGTGCTGATAAGAGTGGTACTTGAAACAAACTCTGGCTCTGTATTAAATTGAAGAGCGTACATAGTAGTATTTGCAGCCGTTGGCATGGCGGCTGTAATAATCATAATCTGTTTAACCATATTATCAACCGGTAGGAATAGTGTAAATAAATAGGCAATGATAGGTGAAATAACAAGTTTAATAATAAGTGAGAAGGAGACTTTACCCTTAGCTAAATTTTTAATTGATATTTTAGCTAGCTGCATACCCAATACAATCATAACAGTTGGTATGGCTGCATTTGCAACTAAATCAATTGCTTCTAATACCGAGTTTCCTAGTGGAACATTTAGAAATTGAAAACATCCCCCTAAAAAGGCGCCATATATAGCTGGCATACGTTGAACTGCACGAATAGCTGAACGTACACCATTTCCTTCAGGGCTTCCTTTTGCCGCATAATACACGCCCACTGTACACATAACAAGTTGTTGAATTACCATCAAAATAATGGCAGATTTAAGCCCAGTTGCTCCAAATAGCAATAAAATTACTGGGGTACCATAGTTTCCATTATTCATAAAAGAAGAGGCTAATATCATTCCACATGTTTCTACCCTAGAATATTTTTGAATAAATGCAACAATATATACAATTATAATTAAGATAAAACAAAGGGCAAATGTATAAAAAGTAAGGTATAAATAGTCCAAATCAAATTTAGTTGTATAGAACGTTCTAAACACCAATACGGGAGACATTAAATAAAGTGCCATTGTTGAAATAGTTTTTGTATCAAATCCTATTTTCTTTTGTCCAATATACCCCAATGCAAAAATTCCGAAAATAGGTAGTAGAACAGTTAGAAACTCCACTTTAATCACCTTCATTACTTTTTATCTTTTACAAGCAACTATTGAAAGACCTAGATTTTCAGTTTTCTAGGCCTTTCAGTTTCTTTAACTTTTGTAACAAGTAACATGCTTTAAGGCTTGCCCATTTATAAAGGTATCTAAAGGAGAAAAGAGCTATTACCTCAATTCCTTTATCTTATAATCAAGAATCAATCTAGGGAGCGATAATTCTAAATTAATAGTTCAGAGTTTTACATAAAAACTCCTATAGTTGCGATAGTACTTGATATTAATAAAACATATCTATAATCGATTTTTATACTTACTGATTTCTTGTTCGTACAAATCCTTACCATAAGCATCGTAAGCTACTAAAAGGGGGAATTCTTTTATTTCTAGTTCACGTATCGCTTCTGGTCCTAAATCTTCATAAGCTACAACTTTTACAGCCTGAATACATTTACTTAATATCGCGGATAATCCTCCTATTGCTGCAAAGGACACAGTGTTATATTTTTCACATGATGCTTTCACTGTGTCTCCCCTTGGCCCTTTGCCTATGGTTCCTTTCACTCCATATTCATACATAGCTGATGCATAAGGATCCATACGATATGCTGTTGTAGGAGCAGTTGGACCAATCACTTGTCCTGGTTTTGGAGGGCACGGTCCGGCGTAAAAAATAATTTGATCACGTAAGTCTACAGGTAGTGGCTTATTTTCTTCCAATAAACCAACCATTCTTTTATGAGCTGCATCTCTTGCCATATAAATAGTCCCCGTTAAAAAAACTTGATCTCCAACATGAAGCTTTTCTATTTGTTCATTAGTTAAAGGTGTTGTCCAATGATATTCAGCCATTCTAATCCCCCCCATTTAGATAATTGCTGTTTTTTTACGTGCAGCATGACATTGAATATTAACTGCTACTGGTAAGGCAGTGATATGACAAGCATAAGTTTCTATAGCTACTGATAAAGCTGTATTGATTCCTCCTAATCCTTGTGGGCCAATTCCTGTTTTATTAATATCTTCCAACAGCTCTTTTTCTAATTGGGCAATATGAGGTTCATGATGATAAACACCTACTTCGCGCATAATAGCTTCCTTAGCTATTCCCGTAACCTTATCAAAGCTACCACCTATTCCCACTCCTACCATTATAGGTGGACATGCTTTTCCTCCTGCGGCTTCAATTGTCTCGAGAACAAATTTTTTAACACCCTCTACACCTTCACCTGGTAAGAGAAATTTCATAGCACTCATATTCTCACTTCCTCCACCTTTTGGTAAGACAGTAATTTTCACTTGATCTCCGGGAACAATATCAGTATGAATGATTGCTGGGGTGTTTGTATTAGTATTTACTCGAAGCAAAGGATCCCCTACGACTGACTTTCTTAGAAATCCTTCACTATATCCTTTTTTAACCCCTTCATGAATGGAGTCTTGAAATGTACCACCTATAAAATGGACGTCCTGTCCCACTTCCACGTATATAATGGCTAACCCAGTATCATGACAATATGGCATATGTTCAGTGGCTGCCACTTCTGCATTCTCAATTAGTTGGTTTAAAATAGATTTTCCGAGAGGAGAAATTTCTTTTTCTTCTGCCTTTTTAAATCCATTTATAACATCATCCGGTAGATAATAACAAGCTTCCCAACATAGATTTGCTACAGTATCTTTTATTTCATTTACATGGATTGTACGCATTCATCACCACTCCTTTTAGTACTAGTGTTGCTTGATAGTTTATTTAAAAGAAAATACTATTAATCTTGTTTCGTATCTAATCAATCTCTTAAAACATTTAAAACATTAAGTAATATAAAAGTAATTTTATTAGCTATAGAATGAAAGCAACCTATTATTGATCATAGGCTGCTTTCTTTTTGACTTGTATGGAATTCTCGATTGAACAAAAGCTGAATTATACAGCAGTTTAATTCATATATGTCCCGCCATTAATATTGATGGATTCTCCTGTTATAAAATCGGACATACTTGATGCCAGAAATAAAACACTCTCTCCAATATCTTGAGGAGTCCCTAACTTATTTAATGGAATTCTCTTTGTTACTTCTTTACGATATTCATCCGTCCATTGGTTACTCATATCTGTTTCTACAGGACCTGGACATACAGCATTCACATAAATATTATGGGGTGCCATTTCTAATGCCAAATGCATAGTGAGATAATTAACAGCAGCCTTTGAAGCCCCATAAGATGGAGCAGCATTTTTATGGGCAGTTTTTGCTGTTGTAGAACTTACATTAATAATTTTTCCGTAGTTTTGTTCGACCATATAAGGTAAAACGGCTTTGCAAAAATACAAAGTTCCATTTAAATTAACATCTAACACCTTTTTCCAATCATCAAATGTCATTTCTAATGTTGAACTTCGCATATTAATACCAGCGTTATTTACTAGAATATCGACTCTTCCAAAGTTATCTACGGCAGCTTTTACAACATCTATTGCAACATCTGGATTAGCGACGTCTCCAGCTTTTACAATACACTTTTGCCCTAGCTCCTCAATTTGTAGAGCCAATTCATCCAATAGCTTAGTGTTTGTTCCATGAATGACTAATGAGGCACCATTTTCAGCTAGTGTTAATGCAATAGATTTCCCAATTCCTCTACTAGCACCTGTGACTATCGCGGTTTTACCCCCTAATAACATGTTTACTCCTCCGGTTTATAAACTTAAAAAACTATTAAGCTTTTATAAATTCTTCTAAAATACACACATATTTAATTGCTTATCTGAAATAAGTGAAAGCGATGTGAATTTTGCCATCTGGACTTTGTTTAATAGATGGATAAGAATATTCTCTATTTAGTTTTTCTTTAGAGTTGTTTGTCATAGCATATCCATCGCCTACTTCAATATCCTTTATATACGGCCATGTTTTTCCGCCATCCTCCGAGATTGCAACTGTCATTGGTGCTCTAAGTGCTCCCCAAAATGCAGTTCTTCCCTCTCCACTTTTGTTTTCTTCTCCAGGAATACCCTGATCATTAGAGAGAATTTCACCATCTTCTCCATCTTCTCCATCTTCAATTTCGTCGTATAGTGAAACTCTACGTTCGGTACAATTATCAGCATTCATATTATTAAAAACCAACGCTAAATGACCATTATTTAGTTTTGCAAACTGGATAGAGGAATTATTATTAGGTAATTCGGTAGGAATTGGATCACTCCACGTTCTTCCACCATCTGTTGAATGACTACTGTAGATACTATCAGCCCAACGACTGCGGAATAATGCTAAAAGTGATCCATCATCTAATTTTTTAATATTCATGTGAACACAACCTAAACTATTAGGTACCTCATATTCCTTTCATAACCCAAATAAGAACCTAACAGCCAACCAAATTATACATATTCGGCTATTTAAAATAACATTACAGCAGACTTTTGATGTTTTTGCGGATTAAAATTTCACGGTTATCCTTCTATCACTTTATTAATGGAACATAAGACTAGCACCTACACACAGTGCAATAATACGGACTAGGTACATAGGTACTGAGAACAGCCAGAACTGTGGAAGCTTATATTTACCCATGCCTAAGATCATAGCAGGCATACCATCAATTGGCATGTAACCGCCGTTCCATCCAGAGACTACAACTGCAGTTGCGGCAGCAGCAGGGTTAAGTCCCAAACTCATGCTGGTTGCAATAGCGATTGGTGCAAAGATGAATACAGCACCCATATTTGAACCAGTAAAAGTAGCACAGGTACTAGTTAGAAGTGCGAAAATCAAGATAAGAAGGAATGGATTGATATTAGTACCCAATGCATCAGCTACAACCTTTCCGATCATAGCTGTAAAACCGGAGTTAGCCACAGCGTCCGCAACGCCAATAACTCCAGCCGTCATAAGAATTACAGGGGCATTCATATTATCCCGGACTTCCTTGAAGTCAAGCACGTTGATGATCAGCAAAAATGCTCCTGCAATGCCAGGAATTACAAAAGCAGCATTGCCCAACTTGTCCATAAGCATCATACCAACAACACTGATGATAAATGCAGCGATGGTACAGTATTCTTTCCATGCAGGCATAGTGAAGGCCTCAATTGAAGCCGCCACCTCATCATATGCAGAATCCTCTTCCTTAATTGGATGATCCGGCAGAAGACGATAAGCAACCAAACTCCACACCAAGAAACCAAGAGAAAGGATAAAATTCACTATTGCAAATTTTGTCATTGAAAGCCCGCCTGTATAACCTGCTGTTTGCAGTACACTATAAGTAACACCATAGAGGAGTGCTACGTTGAAGGGAACCAAAGGGTGGTTAGTAGCAAATCCTAAAGGCATCATTAGTTTGGACGTAGGCATTTTTTTATTGTAAGGGATAGTAGAGATCAAAGATAGAATCAGTACATAGTAACCAGTGGAACCTGTACCAACTAAACTGGCACCAAGCATAACTACCACGACCAAAAAAGCATAACTCTTATAACCGCCCTTATTTACCAAAGCGAGCATTGAGGACTGAACTTTACTAATCAAACCAGTCTTCATTATTCCCGCCATCACAACCATAAAACCAGCGATCATGATAACGGTTGGGTTTACGAAGCCTGCGAAAGCCTCCTGTACAGAGGAAAGGCCGGTGACTACCAGCAAAAGGCAGGCAAAGATTGGTGGTGCGCCGAAGGCAAATTTGTCGGACATGATCATGATAATCATTAGGAGCAAGATACCAAGGGCAAGAATCATGTGCAATGTCATTTTTTTCTCCTCACTTTATAATCAAGTTAACTGGATATTTTTTAACTTAGGGTTTATCCCAAAGCCCTATCAAACTATAATGATATGAAACTTAATATCTAAGCTATTTCTCCAGATGTAGGATTGTAAACCCCTTCATTTTCACGTTTTTCACCATATATATCTTCAATTGAAAAACTATTATACTTTACACATATTCTATTCTTATATGCGTATACTAAATGTAAGCGTCCTCCCGCATCTTGATAAATAGTAGGATATTCAAATTGTGAATTATTCGTTTTATTCTCTGCTCCAATGAAACCTTCTGCGTGTTCAATAATTCGACCGATTGGCCAAGTATTTCCGCCGTCTTCAGACACTGAAACCACTACCGGGTTTCTTAATCCGGGCCAGGCTACTTTACCTTTTTCAGGATTATTGGCAGCGCTTGCATTATATGCAATAGCAATGGCACCGTTATCCAATTTGATTGCACTTATACTCGCATTATTGTTTGGTAAGATAGTTGGCTCAGGCACTGTCCAAGAATCTCCAAAATCTTTTGACTCACTTCTATAAATATAATCCGCAAATCTACTTCTCATAAATGCTACTAAATGACCATCTTCTAATTCGATAACATTGGCATGTACTCGTCCGTTACTATCAGGCATGCGTACTTCTTTCCATGTTAGTCCTTCATCATCTGATACTTGAAATACAGTAGGATCGTTTGTAAGACCTAATTCTGAATCTTCACATACCCACGTGCTAAATATCCATCTTCCATTACTTAATACTTGAATAGCTTGTCGAACAAATGTACCAGGCTGGCTAAATAATACTTCCGGTTCTGTCCAATTCTCACCATTGTCGTATGTTTTCTGATATTTAATAATTGACGTAAACTGCATATTATCTTTACCTGGTTGTCGACCTTCCTGAGAAGTATAGATTAACCATATTGAATTATCAGGTGCTTGGAAGAATGATGGGTTTTGCTCACTACGCGTATCATCCTGCGAGACAATTTTCGGTTCATTCCACTCTTGAGTTTCATGATTAAACTTTGATAATACAATAGAAATATCTGGACTACCTTCGAATGAACCTGCAAACCATGCACATAATAAATCTCCATCTTCTAACATAATAATAGTTGGTGCATGTGCGGTTGAAAAAGGACCAGATGGAATTAAAGAAAAATCAATATTTGTATAATCATCATGAACTAATTTACCGTTTGGAATCGACCTGTTAATGACTAAGTTATTGTTACTCATACTAATCACCCTATCTTTCTATTAAATTTCTATCTTAATTATCGCTTTCTTATATTTCGTCGCTTGATTTATATGTTTTAACGCTTTATGTCCATCGTGAGGCAGACAAATATAGGCCATACCTTTATTGATTTTCATAATTTCTTTTGGACTACCGTTAAATCGAACCACATCCTTTTCCGCATTATATTCTATATCTACTACTAATTGATTAATGGGGACCCAGGCTACGTATTCCGATCCGTCCAAAACAATTTGAATATCCATATATTTTTTATGTGCTTCAAAGGTTCCTTCATCTATAGGATTCGTAGTTCCTTCCTGAAAGAACAAATAACCACCATCAAAATCAAATCGCTTATTATAATCTATTTCGACTCCGTTTAATTTCTCTAAACCTATGGATAATTTTGGATTTATTGATCTATATTCATCTAAATTTTCTATTAAATCTATTATCACACAATTCACTTCGTTTCTTAATTAGCATTATTTTCTATCCTCACAGCGTAATCAAATGACATCCATTGCTCCCCATTCATACAATCCATCTTCCGGTGAAGTAATGACATTTACTTTCAAATTAATCTCTGGGAACGACCAAAATCTTAGGGGACTTTAAATAGAAGTGTAAAATAGTCCCCATTATAAATATAGCTTTAAAAAATTATGCATGAAGTGCCTTATATTTTATTTGCTAGTCCCTTAAGACTTATTATTATTTACTTTAAAGCTTCTTTAGGAGATAACTCGGCAGCCGATTGAATAGCTGCCAACATGCTTCTCTCATCAGCAATGCCTTTACCTGCAATATCAAATGCTGTACCGTGATCGACAGAAGTACGAATTATTCCTCCATTTAGACCAACTGTGATATTGACTCCTTCTTCTAAACCTAATACTTTAATAGGTACATGTCCTTGATCATGATAACAAGCAATTACGATATCAAAATCCCCACGAACGGCACGGAAAAATAATGTATCAGCAGGATATGGGCCTGTAACATTTATTCCTTCAGAAGTAGCTATTTCAATACCGGGAATTAGTTTTTCTTCTTCTTCGCCTTCCCCAAATAAACCATTCTCCCCCGCGTGCGGATTAATACCACAAACAGCAATTCGCGGATTATCATAACCTGCACGAGTTAATGTTTCATGGGCAAGATTAATCACCGTATGTGTTCGTTCTGGTGTGATGGAATCAATCGCCTTTTTTAACCCTACATGAGTAGTGAGATGAATGACTTTTAACTTTGGAGAAGAAAGCATCATAGAATAATCTTTCGTGCCGGTAAGCTCTGCTAAGATTTCTGTATGCCCCGGGTAGGTATATCCTCCTTTGTGTAGTGCTTCTTTGTTCAGAGGTGCTGTACAGATAGCCTGTAATTCCTTATTTTTTGCTAGTTCAATTGCTGTTTCAATAAATTTAAATGCTGCGCTTCCAGCTGATGGAGAGATTTCTCCAACAGGAAGATCCGCCGGTAACAGATCCAAGTGGATACAGTCAATTACACCATGAACATATTGTCCTTCACTGATCTGTTCAATCTGATTAAGGGTTACTGATGATTGTGTAATTTCAATTGCTCTTTCCAAGATTTTAGTGTCTCCTATAACAACTGGACGACAAATCTGATAAACAGACGAATGTGCTAATGCTTTTACAATAACTTCTGGACCTACTCCTGCCGCATCTCCCATTGTAATTCCAATAACAGGTCTCATAATAACTCTCCTTTAAAAGTGCTTTATACGTTCTCTTAAACATTATTATTATTTAACTAAGCTTACAGATTGTTCTTTGTACTCTCTTCCCTGGAGCTTACATTTTGATTTGATCATAGCCAAATTTGTACCAAAGCTTCCTGCCTTTGTTACAGCGAAGATCTCTCGAGTATGTTCTAACTTTCCAAGTGGAATTCCTGACTCCACCTCATCAAGCAAGTAAAATTCACTTACACCTAGTTGACTTAATACTTGTTGAGCTGTATCTCCTCCGGTAAGAAAGAGATTATTAATATCACAGTAATTAATTAGATGTACAGCTATTTCACCTAGCGTCATTGAAATGTAATTACTAATCTCAACAGGACTATAGCCGTGTCTTGCCCCTATTTTTTGTGTTTCTTTTACTTTATTTGATGAAAATAATGCAACACTCTTTTCTTTACGTAAAGAATTTATTGCTTCTTTTATTACTCGATTTATTTCATTTTGTTTAGATGCAATGTCTAGAAATAGCTTTTCTGACTTTACCTCTAAACCAACTGTGTCAGAGTTTATTAATAATTGATTTAACTGGTTTCTCCCTATTTTGCTGACACTGCCTATAACAAATAAAACCGGTTTCTCATTTTTTTGTAATTCAATTACTTTTTTGCTTTTCTTCAATCCATAAGCTTGCGGCAAATAATTGATTAATCCAGTTGAACCAGCATATATGACAGAAAATTCAGTATATTTAACAATGTCAACAAGACACTTCAGGTCTGATTCATGAACCGAATCTACCGTGATATATGAAATATTTTGCTTTTTGAATGCTACTAATTTCTTAAAGACAGTTTCATATCCTTTATGAAGATCTTTATAAGAAAGATGGCCAACTTCTCTTCCGGATTGATCTTTAATTAGTCGTGAAATAAGAGAATCCTTTACTGGAGTTTTAGGATCATTTGCCACTTCTGTTTCATGTAATTGTTTTTGATTTAGAAAATGCACTCCATGAATTACTTGTCGTCCAGCCTCTGGAAATGCTGGCGCAATAAAAACAAAGTCTGGATGAAAGGTATCATAAATGGCATTAATTTCTTGTCCGATATTACCCCTCATCGTAGAATCAATTTTTTTATAGATCATATCAAACGATCCACTTTTAACCCATTCACTAACTTTTTTTACTCGTTCATAGGCTTCTTTTGCTGGAACAGAGCGACTATCAGTATTAAAAATGAGAGCTTCTTTTTCTTTCCTATTACTATTTTGACTTTGTATAACTACAGAAACATCTAATCCATATCGAACTAATTGTCCTCCGCAATCACTTGCACCAGTTAAATCATCAGAAATAACGCATACCTTCATAACATCTCATCACCTTTATTTTAAACAAGTAACTTACGATAAATTGCTTCCATATCCTCTAAACTTACTTCTTTAGGGTTGTTATTTAATAGACGTGTGACTTTTGCAGCCGAGATAGCTAATTCTGGAATATCATCTTCTGTTACTCCATACTCTTTTAAATTTTGTGGGATTTCTAAAACATTTGTCCATTCTACAATACGATCTACTACTTTTTGTGCTACTTCAGCTTTAGAGTATCCTTGTACGCTAATACCCATAGGCTCAGCTACGAGAAACAGACGATCTGTAATTGCATCCATATTAAACTCCATTACATGAGGTAAAAGCATTGAATTTGCTACACCGTGAGGAATTTTGAATTTTCCACCTAGTGGGTAAGCTAGTGCATGAACAGCAGCTGTACCTGCGCTTGTTAAGGCCATTCCACCATACATTGAACCAACGAGCATTTTTTCTCTTGCCTCAACAGAATCTCCATTTTGATAAGCCTCTACAATACTTGATGAGATAAGACGAATAGATTCTAAGGCAACCATGTCACTAATTAAATTTGCTTTATTTGAAATAAACGACTCTAGTGAATGAGTAAATGCATCCATTCCTGTTGCAGCTGTAATAGGTCTTGGCAAACCTAGAGTTAACATTGGATCAAGAATTACAATTTTCGGAAGAAGGTGTTTACTTACTATTCCAATTTTCAACTCCTCATCTGGTAAGGTAACAATGGCATTAGGTGTTACTTCAGATCCTGTACCAGAAGTAGTAGGAATTAAAATTGTTGGAACACCAGGATGTTCAACTAAATCTGTACCTAATAGCCCTCGCACAGATTTATCATTTGTTCTCAACACCGATAGAATCTTTGTTGTATCAAGGACGCTTCCCCCACCAATACCAATTAATACATCATACTGTTCATTAGCACTACTTTGAAATACTTCTTCAATATTCTCAACGGTTGGTTCAGGAAGAATATTCATGTTAATATCTGTTTTGATTCCTTTAGTAGATAGTTGATTTGTAACCTTATCCACAAAGCCTAAATCTTTCATTGGTGGCTGTGTAATGATAAGTGCAGATTTTACTTCTGTACCTATTAATCGAAGTTGTTCTCCTAAACTCTCAAGAGAGTTTGGTCCTGAAATGATATGATCTGCTGTTTGAAATTGATATAAAGTTGACATAAATTTAGCCTCTTTCCTTTTTTTAATTCTGCTTACTGAAATATTTACTGTTTAAATTACATTTTGCTTTTTATACCCCTCAACCATTTGTTTCACTTTTTCAAGTTCTTCTCCAGATAATTCAGATACTGGTAACTTAGGGGGACCCACTGGAATACCGTATAGCTCTACAGCTTTTTTCAAAGCTGCTGGAAGTGTTCCATATTGGAATGTATCGCGAAGAGGTTTTAATTTTCCTTGTGCCTCTTCTGCTTCTTGGTTATTTTCATTCAACCAGTTATTATAAATATCTAGGACGATATCTGGAATCATGTTTGCTGTTGAAGCAACTGCTCCTACTCCACCTGCTTTTAAAGTCTTGAGAATTAAAGAATCTGTTCCCGCAAATACAGAGAAGTCTTTACCTTTAGTTACTTCAATATATTGTTTAATATTTTCAAAGTTACCACTACTATCTTTGATTCCTACAATATTAGGAACTTCTGCTAGTTTTGCAACACTTTCCGCTTCTAAACTCATTCCCGTTTTTGAAGGAATATTATATAGAAGAACTGGTAGCGATGTTTCTTCTGCTATTCTTTGAAAATGAACAATTACTTCTTCTTGTGTTGGTGTGACAAAGTAAGGTGTAATAACAGAGAGAGCATCTGCACCGATATCTTCCATACGTTTTGATAACTCTATGACTTCCTCTGTGCTATTTCCTCCTGTACCAATAAGGACAGGAACACGTCCATTAATCTCATCAATAACTATTTGGGCAATTTTTACTTTTTCCTCTGTATTAAATAAATGAAATTCTCCATTTGTTCCTAGAGCAAATATACCGTGAACTCCTGATTCAATAAGATGATTAGTTAATTGGCGTAATACTCTTTCATTGACCGTCTGTGTCTTTGTCAACGGTGTTAATAATGCCGGCATAATTCCTTTTAATTCCACTAATATTCCTCCCTAGTTCAAATCCTATATAATTGATTGTTTATTTTTGCAACACTTTTTTATTTATTAATGTTTTAAAACGTTTACAATTTGAATTATATATATAAACGTTTAATTTATCAACCTATAATAATAAAAAAATATTATTATTTTTAAAATTGTTTAAAAATTAAACAACAAAATCCACTTTATCCCTAAAAACATTTAGATAAAGTGGATTTTTTAAATACCATATAAAAATTCGATCCTCAGAAATATTCTTTATTTTAACTTTCTCCACAAAGTAGTTCGATTTATACCTAATCGTTCAGCTGTTTTAGTCTGATTCATCCCTTCTTCTAACCATACCTTTTTAATAATTCTTCGCTCAATTTCTTCTAGACTTCCTCTTAAATCTATTCCATTGATTTCACTTATAGTTGATTTATCTTTCATCACTTTCTTGATGTCAGTTAACTCTAAGAAAGGACCGTCTGCTAACAAAACACTCTCCTGAATAAACTGTTTTAATTGATTTATATTACCAGGCCATTCGATATTTTCTAATTCCTGTTTTGCATTATTACGAATTCCTACAATTTGCTTACCAAATTTTATATTGAGTTCCCCAATAAACAAGAGTGCTAAACTTTCTATATCCTCCTTCCTTTCAACTAAAGAAGGGAGGACCAAGGTTAAACTCGCTAATAGATAATATAATTCTTGATGGAAATTTTCTTTCATTAGAGATTCAACACTTTTACGCGAAGAAACTATAAATCGATATTTATTTGAACATTCTCTTAAAAAGTTAGTTAGCTTTTTTTGAACTTCAAAACTTAAAGCATCAATATTCTTTAAAAACACACTTCCATTTGGATTATAAGATATTAAACCTTGATGTGAATCCTTGTCTAATAAACAATCCCATTTAGCTTTTGGAATCATTGCACAATCCATAACTAACAATGGATATTCACGTCTTATACTATTGAAATGGATAAATTGGGCTAGACGTTCTTTCCCAGTTCCTTCTTCTCCACTGATCCATATAGATTCTTCTGTGTCAGAGTAGATTGTTGCATTTTTCAATACCTTTTTCATACTTTCACTTTTTGTGATTATATTATTATTCAAAGTAAGCTCATTTGGGAAAGAGATAATTGAAATTCCTTCTGAATCTTGATTTTCCTTTGAAATATGCTTATTAATACGAAATACAACCAATTTTTTCTCTGAATCGTGAAGAGGGTAAGCCTTTATTCTCCAAAATACATTATTTATGCTGATAATTGTTTTAAATATCCCTGTATTTAATGCTTTATTTAATGCTTCTTTTAAATTAAGTTTTTGTTCAAATAGCCCATTTAATTTTTCTTTAAAATATGGATTAGAAAAAATTAATTGGAAAGTTGAATCATAAACAACGACTCCCTCAGTTTCGTCTTGAATAATATTATGAGAAATTAAATAGTTTTTCTTTAAAGAAGAAATAAATTGGTGCACTTTCTTTGCATATTGAAATGATTTTAAAACGCTTTCTTTTCCAGAGGTAAGTAATATGCCATTAAGACCAAGATTTTCTGCTTTTTTCACCGTAACAGCATCACCAATAATATTCATATAGCCTTCTCGATGTAATTGAACTAAAATTGGTTGAATCTCTTCTTCCTCTCTAACTTTATAAGAAGACATATTAATATCGAGTATTTCACAAATAGTAGATGCTCCTTCTGAAATTGGTGAAAAACCAACAATTGCTGTTTTCCCTGGATAATCTTTTACAAGGGTAAGAACACGTAGCATATCGTATCCTGAGACTTCAATCTCAATAACCGGTATTGAAACCTCTCTTTGAATAAGTTCTGCCGTCCCTCCACGACTAATAATGACATCTATACCTTTTTTTAATGCCTCTTTAGCAAGAGTAACACCTTCTTGTAAATCTCCTATTTCTACCTGTAACTCAAATTCTTCATACTCTCCCAAGTTGATCATTAGCTCTTTCAAACCATTGTAAGGAGCAATAGCCATCACTTTCATCTAATCACCTTCTGTTGCAATTTTAAACACATCTATAATATACCAAAAAAATATAACGATGCAAATTGAATCACACTCACGACCTAATAAAATATTATGAAACAAAGACTAATTACTAAACGTTTAACAAATTATGCATATTACATTTAAAATTCTTGTAAACCATGGAGGTTTTACATCAAAGAAATCCATTTACTAAGGGCTTTTTTAGTTAAGTCTATTTATAAAAAAAAGAAAGCTACCCCATCAGGGGCTGCCCCCTGTTTTTGAGACAGGGATCAAAACACCTTTAGCCAATATTGGGTGTATGTACATAGATCCAAAAGGTATTCTAGGCCATCATCAAGCTCCTATTTCACAACTATTTGTTGTTGTTCAAGGTGAAGGGTGGGTAACTGGAGCAGATCAAAAACAAATTAATATTAAAGCTGGCGAAGCAGCTTTTTGGGAAAAGGGAGAATGGCACACTTCAGGAAGCAATAGTGGTATGACAGCAATT
>Ga0209463_1000542_pt1 | contig 28229 bp, 29 predicted proteins | sample AgamicMgSfrz_FD_187169 | JGI IMG/M metagenome (GOLD analysis project Ga0209463, IMG submission 187169) | Agave microbial communities from Guanajuato, Mexico - Mg.Sf.rz (SPAdes) (version 2) | ecosystem: Host-associated > Plants > Phyllosphere > Phylloplane/Leaf | place: Guanajuato, Mexico... | reverse complement strand
ACTGCTGTTGCTACACTATAATGGTTTGACTCTTCGTTATGGTAGCCTATTATTTCACTAGAAGGAATATTGTTTATGCGGAGCTGTTCATCAAGCAGAATTCGAGCTCCTGAACCTTTCTCTCGATTAACTATTTTAATGTTTTTACTTTTTAAATCAGTCCAGTTCTTTAGATTTAAAGGATTCCCTTTTTGAACGTAAAAGCCAGCTGTTCTTGTTAAGAGATTTAGTAAAATATAGGGACGCCCCACTAATACTTTTTTTAGATAAGGAACATTATATTCTCCTGTATCTCCGTCAAACATATGTAAACTAACAATATCGCCTTTGCCATTGTACATGGAAATAAGGCTGTTTAAACTTCCTGTATATGAACGTAAGGCATGATAAACTGAGTTTTTCTCTATGTATTTACTAAGAATATCAAGAACCATGTCTTGTCCGCTTATTACAATGGTATTAGAATCGTTTCCTTTAAATACCGGCACAGATGGAGAAAAGTTAGCTGCTTGTTTTGTTTTATGGTTTTTTATATAAGCATCTAAATCTCTTGCGTCAATCCTCATTTGTCTCCCGACACGGAATACTGGAATATCTCCTTTTTTTACCATGTCATATAAGGTTAGCTTTGAGACTTTCAATAGTTGAGATACCTCTTCAATCGTATAAGAAAACTCTGTAGACATTCGGACCCCTCCATTTGTATTTTAATTTTAACGCAATAGTTTAAAAAATAATCAATAAAAAGGAAATTTCTAAAAGTTTTCACAATTTCCGACTTACCTATTAGTTATAATTAGATATAATCAATTATAACTAATTATAAGGAGAAGAAAAAAGTGAAAAAATACTATCGTTCATTATCAAGTTTGCTTTTACTATTAATCATCCTTAGCGGATGTTCAGCGAACAACCAAAAGACTGCTGAAGATAGTAATAAACAAGACATTAGTCAAAATAAAGTAGAATTGACGGTTTCTGCAGCTGCGAGTTTGCAAGATGCATTGACTGATATTAAAGCAGATTTTGAAACGGAAAACCCAAACATAATCCTTAATTTTAATTTTGGAGGATCTGGGGCATTGCAGCAACAAATTTCTCAGGGAGCACCTGTTGACGTTTTTGTTTCAGCTGCAGAAGATAAATTTCAAGTTTTAGTAGATGATGGACTTATTGATAAGAATGACGGAACAAATTTAGTTGGCAATGAACTTGTATTGGTTGTCCCTAAAGATTCAAATATTGGAATCAATGGTTTTGAAGATTTAGCAAAAGCCGGAAAGATAGCACTAGGTACGCCAGAGTCTGTTCCAGCAGGACAATATGGTAAGGACACATTAAAAAGTTTAAATCTCTGGAACACGGTTGAGGATAAAGTCATATACGCCAAAGATGTGCGCCAAGTACTTACATATGTTGAAACAAATAATGTGGACGCAGGGATTGTCTATAAAACAGATGCACTAACTTCAGATAAAGTTGAAATAGCTGCAACTGCGGAAGAAAATACGCATGACCCGATTGTTTATCCAGCAGGTATAATTAAGGATAGTACTCACTATTCCGAAGCAAAGACTTTCTATGACTATTTGCAAATGGATGCCGCGATACAAACTTTAGAACAATATGGATTCAGGAGGTCTTAAGTAATAAACATGACTGCTGACTTTTGGACACCTGTTCAACTATCAATTGAAATTGCATCTGTCTCAACACTATTTGTTATTGTTTTTGGAATTATTTTTGGGAAGCTGATGGCAGGCAGAAGATTTAAAGGAAAAGTGTTAATTGATACGCTTATGCTTTTACCATTAGTTTTGCCGCCAACAGTAGTAGGTTTTTTATTAATTATCATTTTTGGCCGGAACAATCCGGTTGGACAATTGATGGAATGGATTTTTAATCAGCCGGTAATGTTTTCTTGGTGGGCTGCAGTCATTGCATCAACTGTCGTAGCATTTCCCCTTATGTATCAGTCTTCCAGAACAGGATTTGAAGCAGTTGATACGGATATTGAGAATGCGGCACGTGTCGATGGAGCTGGTGAATTTCGCCTGATGATGTTTGTATCCATTCCCCTGGCATTAAAGTCAATTGTTTCGGGAGCAATTTTGAGTTTTGCGAGAGCATTAGGGGAATTCGGAGCAACTTTAATGTTTGCAGGTAATATCCCAGGGAAAACACAAACCATTCCAACAGCCATATATGTTGCTATGGATTCAGGAAATATGGAAATGGCTTGGCTGTGGGTAACAAGCATAATAGTTATTTCGTTCCTTATGTTGATAGTTGTATATTTTATTAGGTCTTAAACATAAAGTAGGATCATTTGACTTTCACCTATTTGTGGAGGTTTTTTCTATTCGTATTGAAGCAGATTATGTGATATCAGCATAAGATAAACAAACAGGAAGGAGGAATTATTATGCATCCGAGTATCATTACTGGACTAAATGGTACTATCTATCAAAATTTTCCTAAACCAACGTATGGAGCTTGGAATCAAAAGCTGATTGGAACCCCGCCTTACCATTACATGTTAGGAGGCCATCAATATAATATTGCACCAAGACCTCCAGGAACCCAGCTGTTTTTTCCTTACTTAGGACCAAATGTTCCAGTAACATTTAGAAGATAATCAATCAGTTGGTAAAAACTAACTGATTTTTTCAATTATTAGTCTACAAACCTTTTATTTTTATTTATAATTATGTATAATAATACATATAAACGGACGTAAGAAGCGATCTTTAAGTTGAAAGAAGTGTTTATGTGAGTTTATACTTTGCTTATGTAATGGTGGGACTTGCTATTGCAATGCCAGTCGGAGCGATTACAGTTGAGATGACAAAGCAGGGAATGAAAAATGGTTTTATGCATGGTTGGGCTGTAGGTATTGGTGGAATGACGGTTGATCTAATACTAATACTAGCTCTGTATTTTGGTTTAGCGAAAGTGTTGGCAATTCCCTTTATTCAAATGCCATTATGGGTTGTCGGTGCAATATTTTTATTTTTCCTAGCATATGATTCTATAAAAAATGCGGATAAAGATATTACTTTGGCAGGTGAGAAAGCTAATAAATCGCTCTTTAAAACATATCGAAATGGTCTGCTTGTTGCTGTTTCTCCAGGGAATTTAGTGTTTTGGATTTCCGTGTTTGGAGCTGTTTTAGCAGATTCATATGAAGGCAGTGATTCTAACAGCTTTATCATTGTAGCGTTGGGAATTATCTCAGGTATTTTATTACACGATATTGGCTTGCTAACAATTGTGTCTTTAACAAGAAAAATAATGAACCGCCAAATGATCAAGTGGACTTCTATCATTGCTGGCATTTTATTATTTGGATTCGGTTTTTATTTCTTATACGAGTTCTACATAGGTATCCAATCACTTTTTTCATAAGAAATTGGAAGGCAGCTGCATTTTATTGCAGCTGTCTTTTTAATGTTTTAAGTCATTTTTAGTTAGCTTCGCAAATAAAGATATATTAATTACACTTGCTTTGAGAGTTTTAGGCAATCATTTAAGAGGATTTTGATAACGCCTTTTTAAGAAATAGTGGATAATTTTATTAATGATTAGTTGAGATGAGTTGTTAAAAGAGGGGGATACACATGAAAAAGACGTTATATTTAATGAGACATGGTCAAACATTATTTAATTTAAGAAGGAAAGTTCAAGGCTGGTGTGATTCACCGCTTACAGAATTAGGGATTAAACAGGCGGAGGCAGCTGCTGCTTATTTTAAAGCGCATCATATTGCATTCGATCATGCATATTGCTCCACCTCTGAAAGAGCAAGTGACACGTTAGAGATTATAACAGATATCCCCTATACAAGATTAAAAGGTTTGAAGGAATGGAATTTTGGAACGTTTGAGGGAGAAAGTGAAGATTTAAATCCGCCCTTGCCTTACAAAGATTTCTTTGTGCAGTACGGCGGAGAAGATCAGACGGAAGTACAACAAAGAATGGCTGAAGCTTGTCTAAAAATAATGGAAGATGATAATGAAGTGGTTTTAGCTGTATCGCATGGAGGAGCTTGCCGAAACTTTATGCGAGTTTGGGAACATACAAGCACAATCAATCAGCAACAGAAGATTGGGAATTGCTGCATTATGAAGTTTGAATACGAAAACAAGGAATTTAAGCTAGTGGAAATTATCAACCAAAATGTTAGTGATCTAAAAGGTGAATTTCCAGTTGTTTCTTAATCGTTGAGTTCAGACACCCTAAAGCGAAGGGTGTCTATTTTGTGATTTACAATAGAACTTTAAACTTCTGATAACTGTCTCGATGGATGCCAAAGATAATTACTGACTATAAGATGTATTGTACCCCGATTCCTGATAGGAAAAGACCAGCAACGGCAATTTCAATTGGTTATTCCTGGGTTACCTCCTGACAGAACCAAGCCGTAAGCAAAATCAGGAGCTGTCAATGTCATTAAATATTGATTAATTATACTGCCCACGGAAAATAAGATAGCCTATACGATGATGGTAATAATCATGATATCAGCAAACTTGCTTAGCCACATAAAAATAATACGGTATTTAATGTGTTGCCAGTTATATTCGTGATACTGTGATACTCCCAAGATAAGCAGCTATGAAACTATTTAACCTGTTTTGCGGATTCCCTTGGGCAATATATGAATCTAAATGATTACCACTAATAACAAAAAGTCTAACTATGTGGCCCTTTTGAAATCTGCGTAGACATGTAAAGATATTAACAAGTAGTGACGATGATAGGCAGTTTTTCCAATCTATTGTTTTAAGTTTTTAGATGATAAAGGGGAGTGAAATGGGTGGCGATAAGAAAAGCACAAGTTGAAGATTGGCAAGCGATAGGTGAATTATTAAACCAATTAGATTATCCGAATGCTGAGCTTGTACTTAAAGGTAAGTTAGAAAAATTAGTGAAACATCCAGATGAAGAATTATTGGTATATGAGGAGGATGGCAATGTACTGGCTTTTATCTCCATGCATTATATTCCTCAATTAGCGGTGAATGGTGATTTTGCAAGAATCAGTTATTTTGCAGTCAAAACAACAGTCAGAAACAAGGGGATTGGACTTGAAATGGAAGATTTTTGTACTAATTTAGCAATAAAACGAAACTGTAACAGAATGGAAGTTCATTGTCATTCAAGAAGATTAGCTGCTCATCGGTTTTATTCTCGTCAAGGTTATGAAGAATCTCCGAAGTATTTTATAAAAATGATAAATTGACTGTTAGAATAATACAGATTTAGAAGGAACCTTAAATCTTGCCAAATCAAAATTTTAAGGTTCCTTTAGCTTTATTTTCTTTATGGGAAGAGGGGGTTAGTGTTTATGTGACCAATACATAGGAGCATTCTCCCTTAATGTACCGCTTACCTCGCCGCCTTCTTTTCGCCAGTATTCAAGTCCGCCTAATAATTCCTTTACTTGAAACCCTAATTTTGACAGCTTTGCACATGCTCTTGTTGCACCATTGCAAGCTGGTCCCCAACAATATACAACGATAACTTGTTCTTTGGACAATGTACCAACCGTACTTTCGGATATTTTATTTCCAGGTAAAGAAACCGCTTCGGGAATATGACATTCTCGATAGGCTAATTCGTCTCTAACGTCTATGACAGTAAGGCCTTGATATCCTTTTTTTAAATCGATTAACAAATCCGCTACATCAGCTTCAAAAGACAGCCTTTTTGTAAAATGCTCATATGCTGCTTCTGTTTCACTTGGTTGAATGTCCAAGGTTAATGAATATTTAGGTTCTTTTTTCAAAATAATTCCTCCCTTATTAATCTCCACTTCAGTATAAATGGAAAAAGGATTAACGAATCAGATAGTTATTGATATATACTATCAATAATACTGATAGTTAGGGTGTGAAAAAGGATGGAGCTGCTATACTTCAAAACCTTTGTTCAAGTTGTAAAAAGCGGGAATTATACTCGTGCTGCGTATGTGCTGGACTATGCGCAATCAAGTATTACAGCACATATTCAAAAGCTGGAAGCTCTTTATGGAGGTGCCCGCTTATTAGAAAGACACGGGAAATTAATGAAATTAACACCCTCTGGTGAGCTTCTTTATAGCTATGCAGAGAAAATGCTCGCATTATATGAAGAATCTCAGCAAAGATTACACAACCAAGAAGTAAAAACAGTAAGGATTGGTTCCATTGAATCGTTAGCTATTTATGAGCTACCCGCAATATTAGCCGAATTTAAGAAGCAATATCCTGATGTAATGGTCCAAATCATTCCTGATACAGAGGCAGTAATAATTGAAAAAATTTATAATAAAGAACTAGATTTTGGACTTATAATAGATAAACCTTTTGTGTCAGAAAGAATTAACAGTCTTTCTATAAAAAAACAAAAAATGAGAGTGGTTGTACCAGCAGATCATATTTATACAGAAAAATTAGCCTTTACACTTGAAGACTTTAAAGATGAAACTATTATTCTAACAGAGGAAGGCTGTACATACAGAGCTTACTTATTGAATCAATTACAAAAAAATTATATTGAATATACCCTGTCTATGGAGCTAAGCAGTATAGAAACAATAAAAAAAGCAGTGCACAATAAATGGGGAATCGGCTTTTTACCTGAATTTAGTATAGAAGAACATGATCAAGTTACAGGAATTCCTTATCAGGATGAAGATTTCAATTTTTATAGTCAATTGCTTTACCGGAAAAGCAATTCTGAAATTCCCATCTATCAATACTTAATAAATCTCTTTTCAAAAAATGCAAGGCATCTTTAGTTTGTCAATAATACGTGTTTTTTTCTGAAACTTAATAAGACACTAGACGTAGATTTGTTAGTAACTACTACATAATTATGGTGAGTATTACAATTCATAAGCTATTTACCATTTCTATTAAGTTACAAACGGAGCAGTACCGATAGCTTGGAAATGCTTTTATCTAACGCTGTAGACATAGCAGATATATAGGAATTAGCGAATGGGAGGATGTATATGAAACTACTAAGCGCAGTCATATCGCTTTGCTGCAGCTTCTGGATGATAATTTATCTATACGGATTAAGGGAAGTGAGTTCTGCAAAATATAATTCTGTTTTTCAATTACTGCCGCTAGTGTTAATTGCTATATCCATTTACTGTTTTTATGCTTATGCGAAAGAAAAGAATAAATAATGCGAAATTTGAATGAAAGTATTGTTTATCATTGAAGAAACCAGTGCGGAGCACAACACAAATAATACTTCACCATAAGGAAAAACTGCATGGACATTATAATGTAGGTGATTTTTTATTAGTGAGGAATGCTAGTGATAAATTATGTATACCGAATCTTGACGAATATAGCTAATCCTCTAGATGAAGCTGTTGATAGCTTAAAAAAGAGATAGGATGATTACACACTGCCTCTAAATTATTCCAGAAACAAATAAACTATAAATGTAAAATGCATACTAACAGCAGATTGTCATGGTGCGAAAAAATTATCTGAATCAAAAAGAGATTTATGGTTTGAAACTTTAGAACAATTACGGTTTGACGATTCATAATCAAATCAAACCTCAGGAATTTCTAAAAATAAGTGGTACGTAAATTATAAAATGGGGAAGTCTTCTTTGTTAAGATTGCTTCTACATTTAAGGAGGAAGTAAAACTGAAACTTCCTAATGGCGTTACTGGTTTTTATGAAAAACAAAACGAACCTCCATTGACTAATGGAAAAGAGTTTAAATTACTATGTTACAATATCATAAAAAGTAAGGGAGGAAGGATTTTAGAATTTAATGAACCAACTGCTACAAGTAATTTTTATGATATAAAAGTTAACGTTTTCAATAAAAAATTTCACATTTTATTAAATGCACATTATCCTTTATTAGCTTTTGCTGCTTTTGTAGAAAAGGGAGACATTGATTTTGTGGATAATCTTGATTTAAAAGAAGAGTTTAATTCTTATTATAATATGCTGGATATGAATGAATTGAACGTACCTATAACTATTAAACCTAGTTCAAAGGAGTTTACGGTAGAAAATGAAAATGATTTGAACAAGGCTGAATTGAAGCAATTAGCATATTGGAAACCTGACAGAATGGGAGAAGTAATTTTTAATAGTTGGGATTGATTTTTGTATAGATTAACAAGTTATCTGGTTGTGATTTTTCTGTGTTCAAAAGACAGAATAATTCAATAAATGACTTCAAATAACTAGCAACATTTGGTAAAATATATGAAAGATGTAAAGAAAGGGGAATCTATACTGCATATGTGGAGAACTTTGAAATGATTAGCTAATTGGATAGAGAGGCAACGACGATACTTAATTGTTATATATGCCTATCTGTAATCATTCAAGGGATTCATGGTGTGGACAATTTCATTCCCTGACAAAGCAGATAATTTTTATATCTGCTTTTATTTATGGGTAAAAATACATCTTAATTGGCACAATCATAGCATCCCTTTAGGGGGTACCTAAATGACAAATCAATTTGAAAAAGAAGAAATGTTAGCAGGTGGAAATATCTCAAACGTATATCGTACGGGGGATTCTGTTCGCCGAGAATTAAAGAAAGACAGTGCCAAAATCCATAAACTATTGAAGCATTTAGAAAGCAAAGGATTTAAATATGCACCAAAGCTATTAGGAATAGATGACAAAGGAAGAGAAATATTAACATATATTGAAGGAGAAGCCGGTAACTATCCTTTGAAGGAATACATGTGGTCCAACAATGTATTAGCAAACATAGCTAAAATGCTTCGCCGATATCATGATGCTGTAAGTGATTTTCCATATTCTGATGAATGGGTACCAATGGTTAATACTCCCTATGAAGCGGAAGTTATTTGTCACAATGATTTTGCTATATACAACATCATTTTTAAAGATAACAAGCCAGTAGGCATAATTGATTTTGATGTTGCTGCACCTGGTCCGAGACTTTGGGACATAGCTTATACTCTTTACACATGCGTTCCGTTAAGCAGGCTTAAACATAACCCAAAGGGTGAAGAAATTCATTATGATACCTTAACGGATGCCAACTATATAAAAGATAGAGTGAAATTGTTTTTTGAATCATACGGGATGGATGGAGAAAATTTTTTAGAGATGGTATTGCTAAGATTAGAAGGTTTATGTAAATACATGATAAAAATGGCACGTGATGGTGACGTTGCTTTTCAAACTATGATTGAACAAGGGCATCTTGAACATTATCAAAAAGACATTACATTCATTCAAGATAATGGAAAAGATTGGATATAACTAAGTGATTTTCTTTAAAATAGCGTCAGGTCTTGACGCTATTTTTTTACTAATCAAAATGACAGGGGGAAGATTAAAGTGACACTTCATATTTCAAAAAAGTTAAATAAAGCGGATAAACGATATATTGAGGAGGAGCTTTATAAGTATAATTTAACCCACTTTCCAAAAGACTTAGAAGGAAGATATGAAGAAATTTGTTTGTATCTTAAGGACAATAATGGAACTGTCCGCGGTGGCATCCTAAGTGAAATATGTTGGAATTGGTTAGAAATACATACTTTTATGATTGATGAAGATATAAGAAATTCTGGTTATGGCACGAAATTATTAGCAAAAATTGAAGAAATAGCAGTTGAAAAAGATTGTGATTTTATAAAAGTAGATACTTTGAGCTTTCAAGCATTAGATTTCTATAAAAAGAATGGTTATCAAGTGTACGGTAGTATAGATAATGTGGGCAGAGATCATACGCATTATTATTTAAAGAAGGATTTAGCTTAGCCAGCAGGTAAGTTCCAATGTAGAGTAACAATTTTGATGAAATGTTAGTTTGTTTATTATAGTGCATTCCTATAATACCATGAACGGGAAAAAGATATATTAATAAAATTAAGGAGTGAAGACAAATGTTAAAGGTGGATAAGCCTGGACAAATTGTAATCCTTAATGGGGCGCCGAGATCTGGGAAATCTAGTATTGCCAAGGTAATCCAAAATTCATTTGAAGGTATATGGATGAACTTAGGGGTGGACAGATTCATGGAAATGACACCTGAGAAATATCAACCCGGGCTAGGATTGAGACCTGGAGGCGAACGCCCGGATCTCGAACCAGTCGTTAATATTATGTACCGTGCACTGTATGAGACGATTGCAATAAATTGCAGATTAGGACTAAATATTGTAGTGGATGTTGGACACCATGAAGGGCACTCCATTCCATTGGGAATTCTACCAAATAGCGCACGAATATTAACTGGTCTTCCTGTTTTGTTTGTTGGAGTCCTTTGTCCGATTGAAGTCGTTATGGAACGTCGACTTCAAACGGGATATCCTTCATACACTTTAGAAGGCAAGGTGCCAAATGCAGTAAGTTTATGGCAGCAACTGGTTCATTTACCAGGGGTATATGACTTGGAAGTCGATACATCATTGCTTACTCCGGAAGAGTGTGCTCACTTGATTCGCCAGCGGCTCAAGGACGGGCCACCTCCGATAGCGTTCCAGAACATAGAGAATATGTAAACTATGAATTTGAAGGAATGCACCTAAATTGATTGGAGGGGTGATACAGTGGAAAAAAATATAATAATTCGTATTGCCAATAATAAGGGTAACAATAACTTTTCAGGAACAGTTCTTGTTGAGGATGACTATAAAATTTTGGAAGAGTTTAGTAATGGTTATGCTAATCGTTCTGAGATCATATTTAATTTCTGAAGTTCGATTAACTTGGTTACTATAATCGTTATTCAGAAATTCAGCATTTATAGTATTTACGTTATTGTCTAAGAACAGCTCATGCTTGATATCTTCAACAAATAAACCTTTCCTATCTTCACTTCTGATATAACCTTCAGCCAGAAGTTGCTGATATGCAGCATTAACAGTGTTTCTGCTTAGGGGAAGAATATTTTCTGATTGTCTTTCTTTTTTAAGATAACGATAAAGTTGTATATAAAACGGGATTCTCTTTTTGAGGATCTAAAATAGGAGTTATTTCTAACAAGAGTTACTGACCTCTATCAAACTGGTACCTGAATATTTATAAAAACTGACTCTTTCAAAGGCTCCAGATTCTTTACTATAATTAGTTTACAATGCGCCTTTGGAAAAATAAAGGTTAATAAATACATACTCAAACTATTGGAGGGAAATTATGAAAACTGGTACTAATCGAGTAAAACGTGGGATGGCTGAAATGCAAAAAGGCGGCGTTATTATGGACGTAATCAACGCAGAACAAGCAAAAATTGCCGAAGAGGCTGGAGCAGTAGCAGTAATGGCTCTTGAAAGAGTACCTTCTGACATTCGTGCTGCAGGTGGAGTAGCACGAATGGCTGACCCTACAATTGTAGAGGAAGTAATGAATGCAGTATCTATCCCTGTTATGGCTAAAGCACGTATTGGTCATATTGTGGAAGCAAGAGTGCTTGAAGCAATGGGCGTTGATTATATCGATGAAAGTGAAGTGTTAACTCCTGCAGATGAAGAATATCATCTCAATAAAAATGAATATACAGTACCATTTGTTTGTGGTTGCCGTGATCTTGGGGAAGCGGCAAGACGGATAGGAGAAGGTGCTTCGATGCTTCGCACAAAAGGAGAACCGGGAACAGGCAATATAGTGGAAGCAGTTCGACACATTAGAAAAGTCAATGCACAGGTTCGTAAAGTAGTTTATATGAATGAAGATGAGCTAATGACAGAAGCAAAATTATTAGGTGCCCCATACGAGCTTTTACTAGAAATTAAAAACTTAGGTCGCCTGCCGGTAGTTAACTTTGCAGCAGGAGGAGTTGCAACACCTGCAGATGCAGCATTGATGATGCAATTAGGAGCAGATGGAGTATTTGTAGGCTCTGGAATTTTTAAATCAGATAATCCTGCTAAATTTGCTAGAGCAATAGTGGAAGCAACTACTCATTATCAAGATTATCAATTAATTGCCGAAATCTCTAAAAATCTGGGAACAGCAATGAAAGGAATCGAAATTTCTAGCCTTGCTCCAGAAGCTCGAATGCAAGAGCGTGGATGGTAGGGTACTTTCTTTAATAGAGGGATGACAATTATTAAGGGGAAATTGGAGTATAATGGTTTTGTCTAGTAACATGACGCTTGGACATAAATATTTAGTCTAAGATAAAACCAAACTATTATGCGAATTTCTATTAAACATTCGCTTGATAGTTCAGTTTTTTTATTTGCTGTTTCTATCTGAACATATTTGTCGTCCTATCTTTCCTTAAGATTTCCCTTCTTAAATCATACGGTAGTTTAATTTTTTTTAGAGTAGAGTATTCCACCATCCCTGATTAAAAGTTTGTATAAAGGGTAATATACCTCTATAAACAAAAATGAGGTGATGGAAATGTCTAACATGATGAAACAGGAAGAAATGGAAACATTAAGAGAGTTAATCAAAGACGTAGACACAGCCATGCTTACTACGGTAACGGAAGAAGGGCTTGTTTCTCGTCCTATGAAAACACAAGAAGTAGAATTTGATGGTGACTTATGGTTTTTCACTAAAAAAGAGACTGATAAGTATGATGAGATTTTACATGATCAAGATGTTAATGTGGCATATGCAGGTAAATCCTATGTTTCTGTCCGGGGAAGAGCAGAAATTGTCGAGGACTTAAACAAGAAAAAGGAATTATGGAGCAAGGCATATGAAAAAATTATGCAAACTTCTTATGATGATCCTAATATTGTTCTAATAAAGGTAAACGCAGAAGCAGCTGAGTATTGGGAAACTGGTAATTTCACGAAAAAAATTGCGTTTTTCTATCAACGCATGACAGGGCAAAGTTCTAAATCTACAGATATTAATGAAACAGTGGAGTTGAATAAATAACAGCAAAAAATGGATTGTCCGGTTTTAGGGCAATCCATTTTACTTTTTTGAAATCTTAGGAGAAAAAAGTAATGGATAAATTCTATCAAGCATTAACATATCTAAATGAAGTATTTTATGAACCATATCATATCCTTTCATTATAAAAGCTAGTCAAGAGGAAGTTCATAACTTAGATTATGATGATGGTATATTTGAGCTTAACTCCAAATCGGTTAGGTTTAGAGTGGCAAAACTAAAATAGTACAGATTGTTTGTTTTTGAATGGTAAAATACCCGAGATTTTAGTTAGTACAACAGTTATTTAGCTTTTAAAATGTTAAGCTAGTCCATATTATACGTGTGACATTTTAGGGAAATGGTAATAAAAACAGTTAATTAGTAGGTTTATAACCTGCTTTACTTTACTGGTTATCCCATGTTATGGTAAATATAATAAATTTTATATTATTTGGGGTCCTACCAGACTTTTATTAGTCACCTTCCCTTTATAATGGGGAAGGGGGACACTAAATGTCTTTAGACCATACAAAAACGATGCTGACAACACTAAGGCAGTATCATACATCTGAGATTAACTTGATTTTAAACGGTAATGATGACACACCAATACTTGCAATATGTTATAAAGATGGTTGTTATGAACTAAAAAATTTAAATACCTCCGTTATTGAAATTTGTGACGACATAGAAACTACACTCCGTTCCATTAATAATTTAATAAATGTTCTACAAAAAAACTAATAGTATACCGAAAAAATATGCTCCCGATAAGGTCAAACAGAAAATAATGTTTGTCTTTATCGGGAGTTTTTTGTCCACTAAATTTTATGAAACTCCGTTTAAGAATGCAGTCTTGAAGGCATCCACAATCAATGAATATCAATTAAGGAGTTAGAGATTACTCCCGATAAAAATAAATTGCGAAAAATTCACGAAAAGTGGTTTAAGCAAGACTGTGTTAGGGTAATTAAAAATGGTGAATATTAATAGATTGACAACATTTACTTATCAATTGATAATTAATGTGTTTCATCAGTCACCTTATCAACTGATAAGGATATTTTTTGTATTTATCTTATCAATTGATAAGTACATCTTTTCACATTCTGCTTATCGATCGATAAGCTTAAGGTTGGTTTATCAACAATAAATCCTAACTAACTGAATTTTTTTCTAATTTTACAATAAATAGGGGGAGACTTCCAATAATGAAGACAAAAGTGGTAATTATTGGTGCAGGTGTTGCAGGGTTAGCTAGTGCAATCCGTTTGCAACATGCTGGATACCAAGTGGAAATATATGAAAAAGAAGCGTTGCCAGGCGGGAAAATGCATCGCATCGAAAAGGATGGCTTTCAATTTGACCTAGGGCCATCTATTGTTATGATGCCAGAGATATACAGGGAGATATTTGAACTGGTTGGACGTAATCCAGATGATTATATTCCAATGGAAAGATTAGATCCAATGTATTCTGTTTACTTTGAAAGTGGGAAGGAAGCTTATTATGAAGTTTCCTCTGACTTAGTTGACTTAATGAGAACATTTGAAAATATCAGTGAAAAAGATGCAGAAGGCTTTTTAAAATACTTGCAGTTAATATATGAACGCTTTCAGGTAGCCAAAACTCATTTCCTACAGCGTCCTTTCCGAAATAAATGGGATTTCTACAATCCAGCAACTTTATATCAAGCGTTAAAGTTAAAGACATTTGATAGTGCGGACAATTTTATTAGTAAATATGTGAAGAATGAACAATTAAAGCAAATGATTAGTTTTCAAACTTTATATATCGGAGTTTCTCCTTATAATGGTCCCTCTTTGTATACCATGATTCCCATGATTGAGTTCTTCTATGGAGTTTGGTTTATAAAAGGTGGAATGTATACAATGGCTAAGTCAATGGAGCGTTTATTTTTAGAGCTTGGCGGCAAGGTCTTTTATCAATCCTCTGTTGAAGAGATAATTATTGAAAATCAAGTGGCAAAAGGTATTAAGGTGAATGGTAATGAAATATTTGCGGACTACGTTGTTTGTAATGCTGATTTTCCTTATGCCTTAAAAAATCTCGTAACAGATAAAAAATCCAAAGGAAACTATACAGATGAGAAGATTGATAGTATGGACTATTCCTGCTCTTGCTTCATTTTATATTTGGGCATGAATAGAAAATATGAGGAATTAAAAACCGCTCATAGCTTCTTCTTTGGAGATGATTTGAAGAATAACTTAGAGGATATTTTCTCGGGGGAAAAATTAGAAAAGCCGTCTTTTTATGTATATTCTGCTTCGAAGCTTGATCCCTCGTTGGCTCCAGAAGGAAAAGATGGACTATACATATTAGTCCCAGTTTCTGATTTATCTGTAGCAAAATACGAATGGACAGAAGAAACAATTTCTTACTATCGTTCACAAGTGCTTAACACTCTTAGTCAAGTTGAGGGACTAGAAGGAATAGAAGAAGATATTATTTCGGAAACGCATATGACTCCATTGGACTTTGAAGAAAAGTTCAATGCATATAACGGTGCGTGCTTTGGTTTACGCCCTACTTTAACTCAAAGTAACCATTTAAGACCACAAAGTAAGGCCAAGAATTGTGAAAACTTATACTTTACAGGAAGCAGCACACACCCCGGAGCAGGAGTTCCAATTGTATTGTTATCTGCAAAGATTGCTACAGAGGAATTAATGTTAGATGAGTCTGTTTCCACAAAACAAACACCAACATTTCAGTCAGCAGGAGGGGTTGCAAATGAGAGAAGCTAGATCTATTTATTCGCTTGAAAATGACTATTTATACTGTGAAAATGTGATTAAACAGTATTCAAAAAGTTTTTATCAAGCATTTAAACAATTGCCTACAAAAAAGGCAAATGCTGTGTATGCAATTTATGCATTTTGCCGGTATGCAGATGACAGTGTTGATGAAACGCGAGATAAATTAAAACAGGTAGATAATTGGAATGAATTGTACAATCAACTGAAGCTTTTTGAAAAAGGAGAGGAGATTTCTTCTCCTCTTTGGAGAGCACTAAGAGATGTTTTTACTAATTATGATATGGATATTAAACCTTTCTATGAGCAACTAGAGGGACAGAAAATGGATATACACTTTAAGCAGCCCGGTACATTAGCAGAATTGGAGCAGTATTGTTATTATGTAGCGGGAACAGTTGGCTTAATGTTGCTTCCTATTCTAGCATCAGAAAACCACAAGCATTTACATGTATGTGCTGTTCAGTTAGGAGTGGCCATGCAATTAACTAATATACTTCGAGATGTAGGGGAGGATTATCGTAATAACCGTATCTACTTGCCTGTAAGCCTGCTTCAATTGGAAAACTACAAGCAGCAAGATTTGGAAGCCAACAATATTAATTCTTCATTTATTCGGATTTGGGAAAAAATCGCAAATCGATCTGAAGAGCTCTATGAGTCATTTCAGGAAGGTATGGATTATTTTGATAAAGATAGTCAATTGAATGTTCTTCTATCAGCACATATTTATAAAGAAATATTAAAAGTAGTACGAAACAACGGATATGACTGTCTTCAAAAAAGAAATTATGTTTCACAGGAAAATGTGGTTAGGTTACTACAGGGAGTAGAAGGAATATAAATTTCTGTATTTAGAATTTAAATGAATGTGAGCTTGAATATATTGTAGGAGTTAAGTATCACATTATAGATTATGGAAAGAGTAAGGAATAAAATAACCTATATGTTTTATAAGAGTTGGAGCTGTGTTTAGTATATGGACGAGAAAACAATAAGACAAAACAGAAAAGCAGAACATATTAAACTTGCTTTACAATCACATTCTTCTTTGGATTCCGATTTTGATGAGCTATCCCTTATCCATCGCTCTTTGCCGGAAGCTGGGATAGAAGACATTCAGCTCCAGACAAGAATTGGTTCTTTAATGCTTGACTATCCGATTTTTATCAATGCAATGACTGGTGGCAGTGAACACTCAGGTGAAATTAATGCTTCACTTGCTGAAGCTGCCAGGGAAACAGGTATTGCTATGGCAGTCGGGTCTCAGCATGCCGGCATCAGAAATGAAGAGCTTGCACATACATTTAAAGTTGTGCGAAAAAAAAACCCAAACGGTCTTGTGTTTGCAAATGTTGGTGCGGATGTACCAATGGATTACGCACTAATAGCAATTGATATGCTGGGAGCAGATGCACTGCAGGTTCATTTGAATGTGCCGCAGGAACTAGTCATGCCAGAAGGAGAACGAAATTTCACTAACATACTTACCAAACTGGAGAAAATGTCGGCGAAATTGCAAGTGCCGGTTATTGTCAAGGAAACAGGATTTGGGATGAGTATGGAGACACTCTTACAATTGAGGGATGCTGGAATCCAATATGTCGACTTAGGTGGTAGGGGCGGCACAAATTTCATTCAAATCGAAAACGAGCGAAGAAGGAAACATGATTATGATTATTTAAAGGAATGGGGCCAATCTACTGTCATATCTTTATTAGAAGCGCAGTCAGTATTAGGTGAGTTGACTATAATAGCCTCAGGAGGAATTCGTAACCCGCTCGATGCAGTAAAATGCTTCTCCTTAGGAGCAACTGCTGCAGGAATTGCCGGGCCGTTTCTGAAGATTCTACATGACCAAGGACTCCCTGGATTAATAGAAGAACTGGAAACGTGGAAGGAGCACTTAAAGATGCTGCTTCTTCTGCAAGGGGCGAAATCTATCTCTAACCTGCAAAGTTTCCCAATCATAGCGAGAGGACATGTTAGGGAATGGTGCGAAGCGCGAGGGGTTGATTGTAATGGCCTTGCAAGAAGACAGCCATTTAGTTAAATGAATATATAAGGTTTTCTAAGGAAAGATGTAAACCTAATTGAAACAAAATGACCCTCAGTATGTCATCAAAAAATCATACATCTGAAGGTCATTTTTATATGTAAATAACATTTCCTTAGTAGCAAACTTGACTGGATTATTAAGCAAAGATTTATTAAAAAATGCCCGACTGATTTAGAAGGGCAATGTTTGTTATTGCTTTTTTGAAATTTCTTTCCTATTAGGTGCAAGTGGTGGTTGTTCTAGCCATTTATTTTCTACCATCAGATCAAACCAATTTTTTGTAACTAAAAGATTTTGTAAAATAGTCTTCTCATAGATGGCTACTAGATCTGTTCTCATGGCTGATGCTAATCCAGCGCCATGATAATTTTGAGCAGCTTGAAACAGAAAACCCATATGGTAAAGGATTAATTTATCAGAAAATGGTGAATCCGTAGAAGTGGTTACTTCTGTTTCCAGAGATTTTGGCACAGGTAAATTATCTGCTTGAAGTATTTTTGCTAAAGCTTTTATTTGACCATCTGCAGTCTTTTCTGATTCAGTTAAAAAATTTCTAACTTTTGTAGATCCTGCTACCTGAGAAAAAGCGATAGACAGAGTTTTAGCCATTATACTTTTCTTAAGGTTTAAAGAAAGGCTTATAATTTCTGTTGCAGCAAGCATTCTCCCTTTTCCCAAAAAACCATCTTTGAAATCTTTACTGGTGACATAACCTGGATGTTCGTTCGCATAGTAAAGTGGATCCCTTTGAAATAGGCCCTTTTCCAGCAGTAGCTCAATAGTTCGATGATACATTTCATTTCCAGCAGAACTACATGAATCGTAAAAATTTCTTAAATCTTTTCTGACAGATATGCAAAGTGCAGTGCTATGCCCTAATATTCCATGTATAGTCATGATATGTAAATAATTTAGGCAGAATGCATCTGAAAACAATCTCTGTTTTCCTTGATATAAGTCAGATTCATCAAATCCAATGGGAATAGGAAATCCTTCTTTTTTGAAGAAATTAGTAATTTCGTTTTTTTGTTGGTCAAATGTTTTAATGGCAGTATGAAATATTTCTTTAATTGCTTTATCTTCTATTATTGAATACATATATTTATTAATAACATTTGTCGAAGTTCCATTAATATACTCTCCCCATAAGGAACCTATTTCAGAAGAAGTTAGCGCTGATTTTTCCATAACTGATTCACCTCTATAATAATATTTCCAAATGCTTAATGGATATGCTGAGTAGACATAAAAAGCTAATTTTTCGCAATAAACTGCTTTTTACTATTATGTAATAATTTTTTTACTACTTAAGAAGGATAACGGCACTTCCTAAAATAACAAAAGAAGGACACCTATTCTATTAGGCAGTCCTCTTTTATCTAAGCTTTACTCTTCTTCGAATCGGCAAAATGCATAAAGCATTATCCAAGCGACTTTTCAAGAATTTATGACTGTTATGGCATTTCTAGTTGGAGATAAATAAAAAATAAATGGCATCATAATTAAATAAAGCACAGAGAGTAATTATTGTCTCTGTGCTAATATTCTTATTTATTATCCGTATGGCTGCTGCTTAAATATTCCTTAACCCATTTGCACCAATTTAAATACATTTCTGCATAACGTATCCCATATTCTGATGTTATGACTGCACCTAAATTTGTATATGGAACTTGTTCAGAGAAGTTGTCTTGCCACTCTTTTGTCATACTCAGAATTCTTTCCTCTCTAGCAATTACTTCATCTAATAATTGCATAATTTCTGCTTTTGACAACAAATCAAAGGCAGCTGCTTTAATCAGAAATTCATCCTTAATCTTGGCTGGCTTTAATGGACTATTGAGTATCCAATCTATTAGCTCTTTTTTTCCTGTATCTGTAATGGAATAGATTTTTTTATTCGGTGAAGAGTTTTGGATAATAAGTTCATGCTCAAGTAGTTCTTCGTTTTCTAATTTATGGAGCTCTGTATAAATTTGACTATGAGTAGAGTTCCAAAAATAAACTACCTGCTCTTTGAAAATATGTACAACCTCATAACCACTTACAGGTTTTTTGGCGATTATTCCTAATAAAGCATACCGTAAACTCATGCTTACCACTCTTTTCATTTCTTGTAATGTTATCAAATTATATCACACCTGCTAGAATAATTTGAACAATGGCACATAATATTATATTATTAACATATGTCATTTTAGACATATGACTATATAGGTTAGGAGTGTATCTGAATTGTTCGTATGTACTTTTAAGGGTTAATTAACAAAAACAAGTAAATCTTGTTTTAGTTACAAAGCAAAAGGAAATATTAATTACAAAGACATTTATAGAAAGGCAAAATAATTGCCAAACATTTTGAAAAGGCAATTAAGGTAAAGAATAATGAAAAAAATATTTAACAAAAAGGTTCTATTTGCTTTAATAATCGTAATTTTATTAGCAGTATCAGCATTTTTTGTATGGTCTCAAATTACTTATGAGGCAATTGATGATTCAGGAATTAAACTGGAAAATAATTATTCAAAAGAAAATGATTGGATAATTTATGGAGATAAAAACAGTACGACAGGAGTTATCCTTTATCCTGGGGCAAAAGTAGAACCTGAGGCTTACGGTTATTTAGCGCAGGAATTGGCCGAAAGTAATATGCTGGTAGCTATACCAAAGGTAACTATGAATTTTGCTATTTTTAATTATAGTAAAGCTGACGAGCTGATAGATGAATATAATGGGGTAAAGAATTGGATTATAGGTGGTCATTCAATGGGCGGAGCAGCAGCAGCAATGTATGCTGATAAAAACATGGATCAAGTTCAAGGTCTAGTGTTATTAGGTTCTTACGCGGCTGAAAATGAAACTCTGGCCAATTCCAGCCTGCCAGTTCTATCAATTAGTGGTTCAGAAGATGGTTTAAGTACACCTGAAAAAATTAAAGACCATAAACCATACCTACCTGATAATGCCGAGTATTTTGAAATAAAAGGTGGAAACCATGCTCAATTTGGTGTGTATGGAGAGCAGTCTGGTGATAAAGAAGCCAAAATTAGCGTGAAAAAACAACAAGATATCATTGTAGACAAAATTGAAAAATGGGCGGAGCAGCATAATTGGACTAAATAATATGAGTAAAGGAGTAACGTATGGACAGTTTGCTATTTTTGTTATTTACGATAATATACTTAGTTATCCTTATTAGTATCGTTAAAATACTAAAAAAATCTCCTATTCTTAGCCTGTTCTTCCTTTTGCCAGTTGTAATTGGTCTTTTATACGATAATGGCGTTATTACTTTAGGGAAGTTTCTTGGGGAAGGTACACTAACAGAAAAATTAAATCTAATGCGTTATCTTCTGCATGCATTATTTACACCATTTCTGGTCTTTTATGCATGGGCTGCGATTAAGAAAACAAAAAGCAATTTTGCAAAGAAAACTAGTTTTAACATAGCACCTTTTATAGTAACCCCCATTTTAATTTTATTAGAACTTTTTACAGAAGTTATTGGTCTGCAAATTTTTCCAAAATGGCAGTATGGAGTTCTATCTTATAGCTCTGAGAGCGGCGGCGGGCCACCTATAATGGTCATCCTTGTTTCTGTTGTTCTGTTGATTGCATCAATTATTGTCTTAATTAAACAAAAGTGGGGTTGGTTTTTTATTGGCTCCTTATTAATGATTCTTATGAGTGCTGTACAATTACCGATAAACAGTAATGCGGTTACTAATTTCTTTGAAGTAACTTTAATATTGTCACTGCTTGCTACAAGTATATTTCAAGAAAAAAAAGCTGTTTGATAATGAACTCAGTTTTATTATGCCCCTAGTGAGGTTCGCTTTTTTATTTTACCTTAAGATTTTTTTAAACTTTAAATGAAATTCATTGCATATATTGATGCAGTGACTTTTATAAAGGTGAATTTCTCAGCGCCGATGGTAGTTGGGGGCTCTCCCCCTGTGAGAGTAGGACGTCGCCAGGCACTAAAAGGGTAGTAGTCGTTAGGCTACTATCCCTTTTTTTTTGAAATTCATCGCGGAATGGAGCATACAAGGGGGCTCAAATGGGAAGAAAAGGGTTATATTTTATATTAGTTTTAGTTGTTTTAACGGCATGCATTCCAAGGCCTAAATTCGAGCTGTATGAAGGCGACTCTTTACATATAGCAATGATTGGGGAAGCACCAGATGTGAAAGAGGAGCAAGTTAATTTTACAAAGATTAAATTTGATGAGCTGATAGGTACAGATTTGAATTCTTATGATGCTGTTTTTATCTCTGAAAATAATCTCTTTGAAGCTGCAGAAAGTCAGTATGCAGATGTTTACTCCAATTCTGCTATTCCTGTCTTTTTTATTGGCACGGAAATGTATTTCCCATTTACTGAAAAAGAAATTGAGTACGATAAAGCTTGGGATTGGTCAGCTGGTCAAATGTTTGCTGTAGGGGTAGTAAACTCCAAACAGGATGATAAACTAATCTTTTGGAAATATGGTTTATATAACGATGAAAAGACGGAAGAGCATATTGAGGATGTATATTCAAGAATTTTAGGACGATTGATGAACTGAATAACTAGGAATTATAAGTGGGTGAATGGAGAGAGAAGTTTGCCGTTGTGATTGTGAGAGTTTATATAAGCAAACAGCATGACTAGTTAGAGGCATGCTGTTTTTAAGTTCAAGGTAGTGGAAAACAAGGTTAATTTTCTATAGCTAATTGCAATTCCGCTACAGAATACAGTACAGCATACCCACTGATTTTGACTCTTTCATTATCAAGCTTGCAATATAAAGTACCTCCTCGTTCGGATACTTGCCTTGCAACCATTTCCGTTTTGTTTAATTGTTCTGACCAATAGGGGATAAGCTGGCAATGTGCAGAACCGCACACTGGATCTTCGTCAACACTTAATTTTGGGAAAAACGCTCTCGAGACAAAATCAAATTGTTTGCTTTTTGCTGTTAATATTACACCTGCACCGTCCTTTAATGCTTTCATTGCGGTGAAGTCAGGGCTGGCATTCTCTACAATACTTTCTTCCTCTAGTACTAACATGAGATCTCTTGCTAAATATGCTTCAACAGGATTCACTCCCAGTGCATCTACGATATCTTTTGTAACTGCTATTTCAGCCTGCTTACTGCTTGGGAAATCCATCTCATATAAGTCACCCTTTTTTAATACAGTTAAATCTCCGCTTTGTGTTTGAAAGACCCATTGTTTCTCTTCTGTCGTATAAAAATTTGCTAAAACAAAAGCAGTTGCAAGCGTAGCATGTCCGCAAAGATTAATTTCGGCTCCTGGTGTAAACCATCTTAAATGATATTTATCGCCTGTTTTAACGGCAAATGCAGTTTCAGATAAATTATTTTCCCTAGCAATTAATTGCATTAAATTATCAGTTGGCCAAGTTTCTAAAATACATACAGCAGCTGGATTTCCTTCAAAGATTTTTTCAGCAAAAGCATCTACAACATAGCACTTCATGATTATTAACCTCCTAAAAGTTCGACCAATTATAAATTTCAAAAATATCACAGAGTTTGTAGTGATAGATAAATAGTATCACAAGAGCTAATATCAGGGCGGCCGAATATAAACATTGTTCTCCGCAAAAAAGAACTTGATGGAGTAGAAACCTCTAGCAAAAAACCTTCACAAATTCGGTGAAGGCTTATCTTTTAATACAATATAAAATTATTTTTCTAAAGCTAACATATTCATTTGGATGGAGTATGTATTAGGAGAAAAGGCAATAGATAAACTTTCCTTCGACTCATCAATTATGTTGAAATAGTCCTTAGAAACAACCATTCTTCCTTTAATTTCATTTTTAATTACTTCTAAGTATTCCTTATGTTTTTCATCTATTTCGATTGATATTTTCACTGTTGGATTGTTCATTTTTCCTGCTCCCTTCAAATTAGATTATATAATCATTATGGACTATATATGAATATGTTAAACAAGGACTGTAAACCAAACAGGCTGACGTTTTCTGTTTTTTTATTTCTGAAGGAATGTCTTAAGTTGCCAAATTGCCAAGTGACGAATAAGATAAACCATTCATATGATATGGACTGGTGCATGATGAATGGTCACTGGAAAGAGATAACTGGTTCCCTTCTTTCGACAATAGGTACTATCCAGGCTGCGATTGGGAGCACTCCTGATTTTCATTTGGATAAAAATCTAAATTATCAACTCCGCCTCATCGGTAATGTGCTGCAGGCTTCTGGAAGTGCATTGTCTGCTGATGGTCAAGGGACTGTTTCTTTAGAGAAGATGGGGGATGAAATACAGGCTGCAGGCAATTCTACTGTCATAGCAGGTTTAATCATTTATGGAACATCTAATACAGAAACGGAACAAAGGCTTATTATTACTGGTAACTGGCTACAGGCTTTAGGGAGCTTCGTTGGACTAGCAGATGAATTTTTTGATTCAACAGAAGATGGCAGGACGGAGAATATTGTTGGTAATCTGCTGCAAGGAATTGGTAATTCATTCCAGGCTTTAAGCGGTGTGCAATCATTAAACTACAACAATAACTCTAATCAGGGGAAAACAGGGGTAGCTGGCAGCTGGATACAGGCTGCAGGTTCTGTCATTTCTCTTATCGGACAAATACAAGAGGAGCTGGAGGAAATACGGCTTAATATTAATGAATAATATTAGTAAGTATTATTCCGTTTCCTCTTTTTCTCCCTCTCTTTTGATTTTCTTGACTAATTAAGTACATATATTTGGCTATGATTAGGGGATATTAAGCCTAATAGTAAGCTGGAGGGACGAAATGGAAGTAAATCACGATCGTATTAAATTAACTGCTGCTGAATTGTCTTACTTATGGGCTACATACCTTGCAGATAGCATGTCTATTTGTGTTTTTAAGCATTTTCTCGAGAATATTGAAGATAAAGATATTAAGTCAGTTATTATTCAGGCAAAGAAGTTATCAGAGAAACATGTAAATTTTATTAGGGAAATTTACTCAATAGAAAATATTCAAATTCCACACGGATTTACTGAGGCAGATGTTAATTTAGACGCCAAGCGTTTGTTCTCAGATACTTTTTATTTGCAGTATCTCCATAACATGTCTAAGGGCGGGCTGGCTACACACAGCAGAGTATTACAGAACACTTACCGTGCTGATATACGCAGTTTTTTCAACGCTTGCCTAAAAGAGACAATTGAACTTGATAACAGAATTACAAGCTTATTATTAGAAAAAGGTATATCAGTTAGGCCACCTGTTATCCCATATCCTGAAAAATTAGAGTTTGTACATAAGCAATCCTTTATTTTAGAAGGGCTTGGCAGAAGGAGAGTGTTAACTGGAACAGAAGTAACTAACCTTTATGCTAACATCCAAACAAATCATACAGGATTTTGTTTAGCTATGGCCTTTAGCCAGGTTGCAAAAAATGAAACTGTTCGTAAATACTTTTTAAGAGGGAAAGAAATCGCAAGAAAGCATGTAAAGGCTTTAGGCAGTTATTTAGAAATGGCTTCATTACCGACTCCTATGTCTTCTGTACACGAAGTATCAGAATCAACGGAAGCACCGTTCTCAGATAAACTCATGATGTTCCACTTTAGTTTAATGATTTATGCTGGAATAGGTAACTACGGTATATCAATCTCAGAAAGCCAGAGAAGTGATTTAGTATCAGATTATATACGTATAAATGGAGAGGTTTTAAAGTTCTCAGAGGATGGGGCAAACATAATGATTGCCAACCAGTGGTTAGAACAACCTCCAATGTCAGCTGACAGAAATGATTAAGCCGAGAATTTTAAGCGCGTGCCAAAAGTGGGAACTCCAATAAATTGGAGTTCCCATGTTACGTTTAAAGGTAATTAACCCATATTTTAAATACTTTGGCTATAATGGATAGAATTTGAAATTAAAAGCATAATAAGTTGAAGTGCCTCAGTTTTAGCGGAATGCCGCTGATTAAAGAAGGGGATTTTTTTGAGGGTTGCCACGTTAACATTAATGATTGTTTTAGTTATTCTTTTAAGCGGATGCTGGGATCGGAAGGAATTAATGAATGTTTCGATTGTTACAGGTATGGCAGTAGACAAGGGCGAAAATCAGAAATATCGACTAACTGTGGAAACTACTGCAGCTTCAGAAGTCAGTCCCCGTACTGCCGAAGGATTTGCCCCAGCAAACATTCAGACATTAGAAGGTGATACTATTGCCGAAATTACTCATAAATTCAATATTACAAGTGAACAGAGTTTTATCCTCTCCCATATGAGACTATTAGTAATTAGTCAGGAAGTAGCCGAAAAAGGCATGATTGAATTTATGGATTTTTTGGATCGGAATCGGGAAATAAGGGATGACTTTGAAATAGTTATTGCAAGAGATGATGAAGCTGCCAATGTATTAAAAGTAAATAATATGTACAAGAAAAGTGCTTCCTTAAAAGTTTACACACAGCTGGTGTCGATGCATAAAGACTGGGGCGGAATTCCTGAATTAAAGCTGAATGATTTTATTCGAATATATAATTCAGATGGACAAACTCCTGTATTAGTAGCGATGAAAGTGAAAGGTGACCCGAAAAAAGGCGGCAATATAGAAAATATGAAAAGTGTAACTCCTGAGAGCAAAGTAGATGTTGATTCTCTTGGAATAATAAAAGGTGGAAAGTTACTTGGTTATATTCCCTTCTATGATGTAAGAAATATGCTGTTTATCCAAAATAATATTAAGAATACCGTTATATCCGCAGTATGCGGGAAGGATGAGAAGAAATTAGGTTATCGTGTTACAAGATCAGTTACAAAAGTTAAAGCAGTTGAAAAGAAAGGTGTACCAACATTTACAATAAAAATTAAAACAGAGGGATTTCTGCAAGGAACACAATGCTTAACCAACATGAAGCAACCATATGCTTTTGAGAACTTTGAAAAATCAGTGAACGAAATAATGGAAAAAGAAATAAGCGATACTATTGAAAAAATGAAAGAATTTAACGCAGACATCTTTGGGTTAGGCGAACTTCTTAAGGACCAAGACTACAAGCATTTTAAAAAATATCGGGATAATTGGGATGAGGGATTTGCAAAATCAAAGATCCATATTATTTTTGAGTCGGAAATAAAAAGAACTGGATTAAGAAACGAACGTCTTATAATGAAATAGGAAAAAATGTATAGAAGTTTTGCTAAGTTGCAATTGACTTGTATTATAATGCTTCCGGAACTGATAATAAATTTGAAAATCTAGTAATAGAAAAAAAGCAAATATGGGTAGTAATTATTAATGGTTAATAAAAGTGTGGATTAGGTTACTTTACATAAAGCTGGCTGCACAGGGAGCTAAATAAAAAATGCTCCCTGCTTTAAATTAAACATACTTTTCGGGCAACTGGAATAGAAATATAAATAACTATTAAAAATTAATTGTTATAAACGTAATTGAATTGGATAATTTTATATGTTATATTATTTTTGGAACTTATTAAAATAGTTTAATAAGGTATTAGATACTTATTAAATCTTTTTAAAAAGTACTTCAAACAACAAGGAGTACCAAATAATGATGGGTGAGGTTACTTATGGCATTAATCATATTAATGATTATTTACTTGGCCTTTATCAGTTTAGGGTTGCCGGATTCATTGCTAGGGGCAGCTTGGCCAGTTATGCAATTGGACTTTGGTGCACCGCTTGAGACTGCTGGTTTGCTGTTTATGACCATTGCGGGCGGAACAATTATCTCCAGTTTAATTAGCGGAAAGGTACTTAAACGCTTTGGAACTGGCAGGGTGACGTTTGTCAGTGTTTTTATGACAGCGATTGCTTTACTTGGATTTTACTTTGCGCCATCTGTTGTTTGGCTGGTTGTATGCGCCATCCCGCTTGGATTGGGAGCGGGAGCTGTTGATACAGGGTTGAATGACTATGTAGCGGCAAATTATAAAGCTCATCATATGAGCTGGCTTCATTGTTTTTGGGGAGTAGGAGCTACACTTGGACCAATTATTATGGCCCAGTATATCTCGGAGGGAAATGTATGGAGAAATGGCTATTTTGTTATTTCTGCTATTCAGTTTGTGTTAGTGCTCATTCTTTTATTTACTTTGCCTATATGGAATAAAGTCAAAAATAAAAGCAACACCCCTTTTAATAAAATATCCTTAGATTCTATTGTTGAAGAAGATGTTAAAGAAGTGAGTCCTTTTCAAATTAAAGGGGTTAAACTGGCTCTTGCTACTTTCTTGTTTTATTGCGGGGTGGAAGCAACAGTAGGCTTATGGGGAAGCAGTTTTCTAGTAAATGTGAAAGGGCTTAGTGCTGCTTCTGCTGCACAATGGGTTTCCTTTTATTATGCTGGAATAACTGTTGGTAGGTTTATTACTGGCTTTATCACCTTTAAAATGACTAACCGAACTCTTATTAGGTCAGGGCAAATAATTGCATTAGCTGGGGCAATTATATTATTGTTGCCGTTGCCATCTTTATTTTCACTTGTAGGATTTATTATTATTGGTTTAGGATTAGCACCAAT